>OKRY01000262.1_pt1 | contig 39555 bp, 38 predicted proteins | sample 1601121 | NCBI WGS metagenome assembly OKRY01 (sample SAMEA3541546, study PRJEB24748) | human gut metagenome | biome: human gut; feature: human-associated habitat; material: faeces | place: China | collected 2012
GATGAAAATAGGGTGAGTGTAACCCAAAGCGAACTCGATCAAGTTGCCCTGGTTAGAAACACGATAACCAACACCTACCAATTCCAAAACCTTTGTATAACCAGCGCTAACGCCAACAACCATGTTGTTAACGAGAGAGCGATACAAACCGTGGAAAGCCTGCTTCTGCTTAACATTTACAGGACTATTTTCATCGATTTCAAAGCTAATCTGACCATCTGCGTTGATAAACTTGATAGATGGATCAATCCACTGAGAAAGTTCACCCTTAGGGCCCTTTACTGTACAAACGTGTGAATCGTTGTCATAGTTTACAGTAACACCTGCAGGGATACTAATTGGCAATTTTCCTATTCTAGACATATAAAAGCCTCCAATTAATAAATATAGCAAAGAACCTCGCCACCGATCTTAAGATCAGAAGCCTCTTTGTCTGTCATTACACCTTTGGATGTAGATAAGATAGCAATACCTAATCCGTTAATAACTCTTGGCATGTCCTTGTAACCAGTGTACTTACGCAAACCTGGAGTTGACACGCGCTTCAAACACTTGATAGCGTTTTGCTTTGTAGTTGGGTTGTACTTCAAGGCAACCTTGATTGAGCCCTGAGGACCATCCTCTACAAACTTGTAGTTGAGGATGTAACCTTTCTCGAAGAGGATCTTTGTAATCTCTTTCTTCAAGTTAGACGCAGGAACTTCTACAACACGGTGATGAGCCATGATTGCGTTTCTGAGTCTTGTCAGATAATCTGCTATTGGATCTGTCATAAAATATAAATGTTTAATTAATCGGGACTACCCCGACAATATTAAATAATAAAAAATTCCTTGCCTGTAAAGATTACCAGCTTGCCTTCTTAACACCTGGAATCAAACCTGCAGAAGCCATCTCACGGAACTGGATACGTGAAAGACCGAACTGGCGGATATAACCCTTTGGACGACCAGTGATCTTGCAACGGTTGTGGAGACGGATAGGGTTTGCATTCTTAGGGATAGCCTGAAGCTTACGAGCTGCCTCGTATGCTTCGGCTGGATCATTAGAAGTTGCAATAATCTTTTTCAGAGCTTCGCGCTTCTCAGCGTAACGAGCTACAAGCTTTGCACGCTTAATCTCGCGAGCTTTCATTGATTCTTTTGCCATATCTCTTAATCTTTATTTGCGTTCTTGAATGGAAGACCGAATGCCTTCAGAAGTGCAAAACCTTCCTCGTCTGTCTTAGCAGTAGTAACGAAGGTGATGTTCATACCCTGAATACGGTCAATCTCATCGATGTTGATCTCTGGGAAGATGATCTGCTCTGTGATACCCAATGTGTAGTTACCACGGCCATCGAACTTGCTCTCAATACCCTTGAAGTCGCGGATACGAGGAAGAGAAACACGAACGAGCTTCTCCAAGAACTCGTACATACGCTCACGACGCAATGTTACCATAACACCGATAGGCATCTTCTTACGAAGCTTGAAGTTTGCGATATCCTTCTTAGAATATGTAGCAACAGCCTTCTGACCGGTGATAGCAGTAATCTCGTTGATAGCTACGTCAACAATCTTCTTGTCCTGTGTAGCGTCACCGAGACCCTGGTTGATGACAATCTTCTTCAAAACTGGAATCTCCATTGCTGAAGAATAGTTGAACTGCTTCTGAAGAGCAGGAGCGATTGTCTCCTTATATACTTTCTTTAACTGTGCTGTATCCATTACTTGATTTCCTCCCCTGACTTTTTAGCGATGCGAACAACGTTTTTACCCTCATGCTTGATAGCAACGCGAGTAGCCTTGCCACTCTTAGGATCGATCAAACTCAAATTTGAGATATGAATAGGAGCCTCCTGCTTTACGATGCCTCCCTGAGGATTCTGTGCAGATGGCTTAGTGCTCTTAGATACCATGTGCACACCCTCTACGATGGCACGGTTCTCGTCAACGAGGACCTTGAGCACCTTACCTGTCTTGCCCTTATCAGCACCGGCAATAACGATAACGGTATCGTCTTTCTTAATATGTAACTTACTCATTACTTTATACTTTTAAAATATTAAAGAACCTCAGGTGCCAAAGAAACGACTTTCATATTAACTGCACGAAGCTCACGAGCAACAGGGCCAAAGATACGGCTACCACGAAGCTCACCTGCGTTGTTGAGCAATACACAAGCATTATCGTCGAAACGGATATATGAACCGTCAGCACGACGAATCTCCTTCTTTGTGCGAACAATCAAAGCCTTTGATACTGCACCCTTCTTCAAATCACTTGATGGGATAACGTTCTTGACTGCAACGACAATCACGTCACCAACGCTAGCGTAACGACGGCCTGTACCACCGAGAACTCGAATGCAAAGAGCCTCGCGAGCACCGCTGTTATCACATACTGTAAGTCTTGATTCTGCCTGTATCATAATTACTTAGCTTTTTCTACAATTTGTACTAATCTCCATCTCTTTGTCTTAGACAGAGGACGAGTCTCCATGATCATAACTGTATCACCTACGTTAGCCTCATTGTTCTCGTCATGTGCATGGTACTTCTTTGTCTTCTGGACAAACTTACCATAAATAGGGTGCATCTCCTTGAACTTAGCTGCAATAACAATGGTTTTATCCATCTTGTTGCTGATAACAACACCCTGTCTTACTTTTCTTAAATTTCTTGTTTCCATCTGGACCATTATTATTTATTAAGTTCTCTCTGACGAAGTTCAGTTTTCATACGTGCAATATCACGACGAGCAACCTTAATCTCTGATGGATTCTCAAGTGGAGTTACGTTGTGGTTGATCTTCTTCTTGTTCAAAGCGTCAACTGCTGCCTCCAGCTTCTCAACCAATTCCTTGGTCTCGATATTTTTAATTTCTGCAATCTTCATAATTAAGCGTTTTTATCGTAATCACGTCTAACAATAAACTTAGTCTTCACAGGAAGCTTCTGAGCGCAAAGACGGAGTCCCTCCTTTGCAATGTCGAAGCTTACACCCTCTACTTCGAAGAGAATACGACCTGGTGTAACAGGTGCAACCCATCCTGCTGGATCACCCTTACCTTTACCCATTCGGACATCGGCTGGCTTACGAGTGATTGGCTTATCAGGGAAAATGCGAATCCAGACCTGACCCTGACGGTTCATGTAGCGGTTCAATGCCACACGAGCTGCCTCAATCTGACGGCTATCGATCCACTTTGACTCAAGAGTCTTGATGCCGAAAGAACCGAATGCCAATTGTGTACCTCTGTGAGCGTTGCCCTTGTTGCCACGACCATCTTGAGGTCTTCTATATTTTACTCTTTTTGGCTGTAACATGATAGCTTTCTAAAATTTAACGGTTATTGTTTCTTTTACGATTACCACCACGGTTGTTAGAGCGGCCGTTACCACGGTTGTTGCTCTTGTTGTCCTGTGAGAAGTTTGGAGTAAGATCAGCCTTACCATAAACCTCACCACGGCAAATCCATACCTTGATGCCAAGCAAACCTACCTTGGTAAGTGCCTCGCACTGGCAGTAGTCGATGTCTGCACGGAATGTATGGAGAGGTGTACGACCTTCCTTGTACATTTCCTTACGTGCCATTTCAGCACCGTTCAGACGACCTGTAATCTGAATCTTGATACCCTCAGCACCAGCACGCATAGTGTTAGCAACTGCCATCTTGATAGCGCGACGATAAGCAATCATGTGCTCAATCTGGCTCGCGATGTTCTTACCTACGATGGTAGCATCAAGCTCAGGCTTCTTAACCTCGAAGATGTTGATCTGAATATCTTTCTTATAAAGCTTCTTCAACTCTTCCTTCAACTTATCTACATCCTGACCACCTTTACCAATGACAATACCTGGACGGGCTGTGCAAATAGTAATGGTAACAAGCTTCAATGTACGTTCGATAACGATACGAGAAACACTTGCCTTAGCAAGGCGCTCGTTAAGATACTTACGGATTTTCTGATCCTCTACGAGGTTGTCACCGAAGTTCTTACCACCGAACCAATTTGAATCCCAACCACGGATTACACCAAGTCGGTTACTAATCGGATTAACTTTCTGTCCCATTCTACTTAATTATTTTTCGTCATTAGTTTTTGCATCAACAAAGAGAGTAACATGGTTAGAACGCTTACGAATTCTATAACCACGACCCTGTGGTGCAGGTCTCATACGTTTCATTGTAACGCCTTCGTCAACGAAGACCTTACTGATATAAAGCTCACCGTCTTCAGCCTTGCGATTATTCTTTGCCTCCCAGTTAGCGATAGCTGAACGAAGTAATTTCTCAACGTCAGCAGATGCCTGCTTCTTAGAGAAGCGAAGTACTCCGAGTGCGCGGTTAACCTCCATACCACGAATCATGTCTACAACGTAGCGCATCTTACGTGGAGAAGAAGGAACGCCTACCAACTTAGCGAAGTACAAGTTTTTACGGGCTGCCTTCAATTTCTCAGCCGCAATATGTTTTCTTGCTCCCATTATTTACCTAAAATTTTTAAATGGTTTAACCCTTAGCTTACTTTCTGTTACCAGAGTGACCGCCAAAGCGACGTGTTGGAGCAAACTCTCCAAGCTTGTGGCCAACCATATTCTCTGTAACATAAACAGGGATAAATTTATTACCGTTATGAACTGCAACAGTATGTCCTACGAAATCAGGAGATATCATTGAAGCTCTAGCCCATGTCTTAACAACATTCTTCTTGCCACTCTCGTTCATAGCGAGAATCTTCTTCTCGAGAGAAACGTTGATGTATGGACCCTTTTTAAGTGAACGACTCATAATTTACTCTTTATTTTTTGTTAGCTCTTTCGATAATATACTTGTTAGAAAGTTTCTTAGGTGCGCGAGTCTTAAGACCCTTAGCGTACAAGCCCTTACGTGAACGTGGGTGACCACCACTCTGGCGACCTTCACCACCACCCATTGGGTGATCAACAGGGTTCATAACCACACCACGGTTGTGTGGACGACGACCCAACCAGCGTGAGCGACCAGCCTTACCAGACTGCTCAAGTGCGTGGTCTGAGTTACCAACACTACCAACTGTAGCCTTACAAGCACTCAAAATCTGGCGTGTTTCACCAGAAGGGAGCTTAATTACACAATAACTGCCCTCACGAGAAGTCAACTGAGCAAAATTACCAGCCGAACGAACCAACAAAGCACCCTGACCAGGACGCAACTCGATGTTGTGAATCACTGTACCAACAGGAATGTTTGCCAAAGGAAGACAGTTACCGATCTCAGGAGCAGCATCTGCACCTGACATCAAAGTAGCGCCTACCTGAAGTCCGTTAGGAGCAATAATGTAACGTTTTTCACCATCAGCGTAGTAAAGCAATGCGATACGAGCCGAACGATTTGGATCGTACTCGATTGTCTTAACAACTGCTGGAACACCATCTTTCTCACGTTTGAAGTCGATTAAACGATACTTCTGCTTGTGACCACCGCCAATATAGCGAACGGTCATCTTACCGGTGTTGTTTCGACCGCCGGTAGAACGCTTACCGTAAACGAGAGACTTCTCTGGCACGGATGCAGTAATATCCTCGAACGTGCCAATAACCTTGTGTCTTTGACCCGGAGTAACCGGTTTTAATTTACGTACTGCCATTTTTTATTTTAAATATTGCTGTAAAAATCAATTGTATCGCCCTCCTTCAGAGTAACGATTGCCTTCTTGAACGCATTCTTCTGACCCTTAACAAGACCTGCCTTTGTGTAACGGGCAGAGCGCTTGCCAGCGTAGCGAATTGTGTTCACGTCAACTACTGTAACATTATACAGACTCTCAACTTCCTTCTTAATCTCGAGCTTATTAGCCTCAGGACGAACAACGAAGCCATAGCGGTTAGGCTGCTTGTCTGTAATCTTGGTCATCTTCTCAGTAACCAATGGTTTGATAATAAATGCCATATTCTAATATCTCCTTTTTACTTTGTTAAGATCTGGTCGATAGTCTCAAGCGACTTCTCTGTAATCACTACTACATCAGCGTTCAAAACTTTGTACGAATTGACGTTAGATGCGAGGATAACCTCAGCGCGCTGTAAGTTACGTGCAGACAAATATACGTTTTTATTTGATTCTGGCAAAACGAAGAGTACCTTTTTGCCCTCGATTTTAAGATTCTTAAGAACACTTAAGAATTCTTTAGTCTTTGGAGCCTCAAAAGTGAAATCTTCCAACATCACGATTGCGCTCTCCTGTGCCTTATAAGACAAAGCAGACTTACGAGCAAGAATCTTTACCTTCTTGTTGAGCTTGAAGCGGTAATCACGTGGCTTAGGACCAAATACGCGAGCACCACCTACGAGTACAGGTGAGTTAATATCACCACGGCGAGCACCGCCGCCGCCCTTCTGACGACCAAGCTTACGAGTAGAACCGCTCATCTCGCTTCTCTCCTTAGACTTAGCTGTACCCTGACGCTGGTTAGCGAGATACTGCTTTACGTCGAGGTAGAGAACGTGATCGTTAGGCTCAATGCCGAAGACTGCATCATTAAGAGCTACCTTGCGGCCGGTCTCCTGACCTTTGATATCTAATACGCTAACTTCCATTATTTCTCAATTAAAACAGTTGAACCTTTGCATCCAGCGAAAGAACCCTTAACGATAAGGAGATTCTGCTCTGGAATTACCTTTAACACCTGAAGGTTCTGAGTTGTTACTCTGTCACCTCCCATTTGGCCGCCCATGCGCATACCCTTGAATACCTTTGCAGGGTAAGAACATGCACCAATAGATCCCGGCTTGCGAGCGCGGTCATCCTGACCGTGAGTAGACTGACCTACACCACCGAATCCGTGACGCTTTACAACGCCCTGGAAGCCTTTACCCTTTGATGTACCAATTACGTCAACGAACTTGCAGCCGTTGAAGATATCAACTGTAATGGTGTCACCGAGGTTGTACTCCTCATCAAACTTGAACTCGGCCAAGTGCTTCTTAGGTGTTGTGCCTGCCTTCTTGAAGATTCCCATCATAGGCTGAGAGGTGCGATTCTCCTTAGCCTCGCCGAAACCTAACTGATAAGCCTTGTAACCATCCTTCTCTACGGTCTTAATCTGGGTTACAACACAAGGACCTACTTCGATAACAGTGCACGGAATATTCTTACCGTCGGCACTGAAAACGGATGTCATTCCGATTTTTCTTCCAATTAATCCTGGCATTTCAATTATAATTAAATATTAAAAAAAATACTATACTTTGATCTCTACTTCCACACCGCTCGGCAATTCAAGCTTCATCAGAGCGTCAACTGTCTTGGCTGTAGAACTGTATATATCGATAAGACGTTTGAAATCACTGAGCTGGAACTGCTCGCGTGCCTTCTTGTTAACGAACGTACTGCGGTTTACGGTGTAAATGCGCTTGTGCGTAGGAAGTGGAATAGGACCGCTCACAATAGCACCTGTCGCCTTAACAGCCTTAACGATTTTCTCTGCAGACTTATCAACCAACTTGTGGTCGTAACTCTTCAACTTAATTCTGATTTTCTGACTCATAAATATTTTTTATTACATGATTGTTTTAAAAAGGAGTCTGCCGCTTAAGAGTCATTCGCTAAGCAGGCAGTACTCCGATTTTATCATTTGTTATGCTTGAATTATACCAGATCGGCACGTCCTTTCACTTCCTCAAGCACAGCCTTTGCTATTGAGCTTGACAGAGGTGCGTGATGATCATATTCCATTGAACTTGTAGCACGTCCGGATGTGATTGTGCGCAGAGCGGTAACATAACCGAACATCTCTGCCAGCGGAACCATAGCCTTCACGATGCGCGCACCGCTACGAGCCTCATCCATACCTTCCACCTGTCCGCGACGCTTGTTAAGGTCTCCGATAACATCACCCATGTTCTCCTCCGGTGTCACTACCTCAACCTTCATTATCGGCTCCATAAGAACCGGACCTGCCTTCGGACATGCGTTCTTGTAAGCATTGATTGCAGCGAGCTCGAATGACAGCTGGTCAGAGTCTACCGGGTGGAAAGAACCGTCAGTAAGAACAACCTTGAGTCCTGTCATAGGATAACCGCCAAGCACACCGTTCTTCATCGCGGTCTCAAATCCCTTCTGTACAGACGGGATGAACTCCTTAGGCACGTTACCGCCCTTAACCTCATTGACAAACTGCAGGTCGCCTTCCTTGTAATCCTCATCCTTAGGACCGACGGTCACGATGATGTCAGCGAACTTACCACGTCCACCGCTCTGCTTCTTGTAAACCTCACGCAGAGTGACAGGCTGTGTGATAGCCTCCTTATAGTTAACCTGCGGCTTACCCTGATTACACTCAACCTTGAACTCACGCTTCAGACGGTCGATGATAATGTCGAGGTGAAGCTCACCCATACCAGAGATGATTGTCTGACCGCTCTGCTCGTCGGTGCGCACGGTGAATGTCGGGTCCTCCTCAGCAAGCTTTGCCAGACCGTTATCCAGCTTGGCTATGTCAGCCTGACTCTTCGGCTCAACTGCAATTGAAATAACGGTGTCAGGGAATGTCATAGACTCCAGAACGATGGGGTGTGCCTCATCGCAAAGAGTGTCACCGGTGCGGATATCCTTGAAGCCTACGCCAGCGCCTATGTCGCCAGCCTCTATTGCCTCCATCGGGATTTCCTTGTTTGAGTTCATCTGGAACAGACGGCTAATACGCTCCTTCTTTCCTGAACGCGGATTGTATACATAAGAACCGGCTGTAACCTTACCAGAATAAACACGGAAGAACACCAGACGCCCCATGAACGGATCGGTTGCGATCTTGAACGCAAGAGCCGATGTCGGAGCATCCTCAGACGGCTTGCGCGACTCCTCTTCCTCTGTATCAGGGTTTGTACCTATGATATCCTCTGTATCAAGAGGAGAAGGAAGGAACGCACATGTGTAGTCAAGAAGCGGCTGTACGCCCTTGTTCTTGTATGACGAACCGAGAAGCATCGGAGTAACCTGCATGGATATCGTACCCTTACGGATTGCGCTGATAAGCTCCTCCTCGCCTATCTCCTGACCGTCGAGATATTTCTCCATGAGAGCATCGTCAAAGTTTGCGGCACTCTCAAGCAGCTTGTCTCTCCATTCATTTGCTTCGTCAACCAGGTCGGCAGGTATATCCTCGATACTGTATTCGGCACCCATGGTCTCGTCATGCCACAGGATAGCCTTCATCTTGATAAGGTCTACAACACCCTTGAAGTTCTCCTCCGCACCGATTGGTATCTGTATAGGACACGGATTGGCGCCAAGGATGTCCTTCATCTGCTGTACAGTCTCGAAGAAGTCCGCTCCCGAGCGGTCCATTTTGTTTACATATCCTATACGCGGAACATTATATTTGTCTGCCTGACGCCATACTGTCTCAGACTGCGGCTGCACTCCGTCCGCTGCGGAATAGGTTGCTATCGCACCGTCGAGCACGCGCAGAGAGCGTTCCACCTCTGCTGTGAAGTCAACGTGTCCCGGAGTGTCAATCAAGTTTATCTTATAAGTCTTGTCGTTCCACTTCCAGTTACATGTTGTAGCAGCAGAAGTAATAGTAATACCACGTTCCTGCTCCTGAGCCATCCAGTCCATTGTTGCGGCACCGTCATGCACCTCACCTATCTTGTGTGTCTTACCGGTGTAGAAGAGAATACGCTCAGACGTTGTGGTCTTTCCGGCATCGATGTGAGCCATGATACCGATGTTACGAGTCAAATGTAAATCGCGACTTGCCATTTTCTTTTTACCTTATTTAGTGGATTAGAATCTGAAGTGAGCAAATGCACGGTTAGCTTCTGCCATGCGGTGCATGTCTTCCTTACGCTTGAAGGCTCCGCCCTGATTGTTGTATGCGTCCATAATCTCGGCAGCAAGCTTCTCTGCCATGCTCTTACCGCCGCGCTTACGTGCGAACAGGATAAGGTTCTTCATCGAAATGCTTTCCTTGCGCTCGGGACGTATCTCAGTAGGAACCTGGAAAGTTGCGCCACCTATACGACGGCTCTTCACCTCTACCTGCGGAGTGATGTTGTCGAGAGCCTGCTTCCATATCTCCAGAGCCGGCTTTTCTTCCTTTGCCATCTTCTCCTTCACTACATCAAGTGCATTGTAAAAAATCTCGTATGAAGCGTTTTTCTTGCCGTCATACATCAGATGATTAACGAATTTTGAAACCTTCTGGTCATTGAAGACGGGATCCGGAAGAACCACGCGCTTCTTTGGTTTTGCTTTTCTCATTTTGTTTTTGAAAATTTAATTCTGCTTGGGGCTGTTTATTAGTGTTCTTCAACGTCCGCTCCCGGACATTTACTCAACCTGTCTCTTTAACAATTCTCCAGCAAAACGATTATAAAATATTATAGTCCGATCAACAACTTAATGTTATCTTATTTCTTTGCTTTCGGACGTTTGGCACCGTATTTTGAACGACGCTGGGTACGGTTTGCAACACCTGCGGTATCAAGAGTACCACGTACGATGTGATAGCGCACACCGGGAAGGTCCTTCACACGACCGCCGCGAACCAGCACGATGCTGTGCTCCTGCAGGTTGTGTCCTTCTCCGGGAATGTAGGAGTTCACTTCCTTCTGGTTTGTCAAACGTACACGGGCAACTTTACGCATTGCCGAATTAGGCTTCTTAGGTGTGGTTGTGTAGACACGGACGCAAACACCGCGACGCTGAGGACATGCGTCCAGAGCCGGTGACTTGCTCTTGTCTTCGAGCACCTTTCTGCCTTTTCTTACCAATTGTGAAATTGTAGGCATAATATTACTTTTTTAAATTTATATATTTATTTTGTTGTTATCAAACTATTACAAACAGGCTACAATGAGCCTTTCGGGCTGCAAAGGTACAAACTTTTATTTAATCCGCCTAAAAGAAGCGGTAAAGAAAGCGGCGGAGATTTATTCAATTAACATTATATAACTTATATTAATCTACTTTACACCTGCTATCGCTCACAATTCCCGACTTTTTGAAGAAACCGGAGCATTTCCGGCACTCTCCGGCAGACGTTGTTGCAGCCAAATACAGGCATGTGTTCATGTCGCGCGTACCATAATTATATGTGCTTATTCCATATAAGACATATCCTGCAAAAGCTGATTATACGGCAGACTCACCCCTCCCTCCCGATGTCCCGAACATCTTATTTCACGTCTACATCTGATGAAATAAGCGACTCTCTGTACAAAAACAGGAACATGTCTGTATGAAACCGGTACGAGACGCGGATTGACAATGGCGGACTATCCGTCATTTCTCCGCTCATGCATTATATTCCACACCGATTAGAAATCCATGTCTGAAATGGAAGCCCCTGCCCTGACGCACTTTCATAAGGATGAGACAAAACAGGACAAGAAACCGCACGACGTAAGGAGATTATGGCAATGACATGATAAGGAAGAATCATTCCGCATACTTTCCGTCGCTCTCAGGTGCCATTTCCCGTTTAACCCGAAACGTCATCATACGTCCATCCTTATTTCATACTGCTGTCAGCCGGATCGTGTTCAGCCTCATCAAAGGTGTGGCGGCTACGCCGAGACTGAACGGTAAGCAAGACGCTGACAGAAACGCGCAAGCAGACCGGAGTGTATGTGAAATAAAGATTTATTCAAATATATACGTTCTTATAACCGGTTTGGGTTTAATCACAGTTGGCATTTGCGGCAAAGCGTGAAGTAAAAAATATTGACAAAATATTTATACGAAACAGATATGGCAGACGAATAAAGAACCTGTTTTCCCACACCGTTACCCTACCATAGTCCTGCCACAAACCGTATGACAGACTACAATTTTCACCTCAAACCCGCATTAAATGTTCTTTTTAAGAAACACAGCGTGCTGTCCACCTCACTCATGACAAGAAATCACCCTACAGGAAAGGGCATATCGGCACTCCATAAAGCCTTTATCGCGCGTCCATAAAGCCTTTCCGGCGTTGCAAAAAAGGCTTTTCCGAAATACAGAAAACCATATATATTTACACGATATGTGCAACGCATTGGTTTGCAAGACATTATGTATATACGTCAAAAAAGCGCGCATACGCGGACAGATTGCCGGTCGCTTGCCTCCACACGATTCTCAGCGACTTGACGTTATACGTATATTCCTCTCCGTTACACCATATCACACCAGCGCACGTCGTTTTTCATGCAGCGTCTTAACAATCCTCTCCTATCCACATTCACAGTGTCAGCCCCACCCCGCCGCACGTTATGCCACCTGCACAACAAGCATATAACAAACCATGAGAACAACATGCGCCTGCATAAATACATGATTCGGGATTATCATGGCGGGCTTTCATGAACGGAAAGAGGGGACCGCCTCAAATTCATTTTGAGACAGTCCCCCGACATTTCACCAAGCCATAAGGCTACATCATCACTTTGTTATCTTCACAGATACAGTCTTGCCTCCGTTCTTTACAACTTTGACAATGTACACTCCGTCAGGAATTGAATTGATGTCTGCCGAACTCTCTCCGTGCAGTTCCATCATTTTAGCTCCTGCCGTATCGTATACTGCCGCACCGCTGTAATCGCCTTCTATATAGAGACGGCTGTCACGGGCATATACGGCAACCACATTCTCAGCCACAGAACCGATGCCTGTGGTGACGATGTCGAACGACAGAGACAGCATTTCCGACTTGCCTGTATCGAACTTCTGTACTATTCCGGCTGTGTGGCTGCCTGCCGACAGACCGGTGAAGAGATGTTCCGTAGCATTGGTGTCGGCTACCTTCTCACCGTCGAGATACACCTCATACGACAGCACGTTTACCGGCAGATAACCGTTACCGCTCACCTGTCCGTCCACTCCGATGAACACGTCGTCCACGAGCAGCATGAAGTTCATCATTGAAGAACTGTTCAGAGCGACATATTTCGCCTCCTTCGGTATGTCATATTCATAATATGTATACTCCGTAGGAACATACTTCAGTTCCTCGTCTATCCACGTGAAGTCGGCAAGGTCGCTTGTCGTTGTGGAGTAACCCACTCTTATGCGCTCGCGGTAGCCTTCATACTCGTCGTATGTGCGTGCCCAGAACGAGAACTTAAAGTCGCGGTATGCATTCAGTTCAGGCGAGATGAGGTAGTCGTCACTCTCCACCACGGTAGTGCCGTCCACCTCACGTGAGGCGAAGAAGCTCAACGCACGGTTTCCTGAATGTGCCGTGTTGTACACCTCACCTTCAGCCGATGCGAGCGGCGGAGTGGTCGCTCCGGAATTGAATGTTATCGCAGCCATAGGCTCACCCATGTGCGGGAACGTCGTGTTGCCGAATCCCCAAGTCATCAGTCCGTCGTTGTCGACATACTGCCAGCCTGCGTCTCCCGCCGGATTCAGCTCGAAGTCGCTGTAGCAGTCGCCCTCGAAGTCGTCGCTGATGTTCTGCTGAACGTTCCACAGCAGTCTCGCGTTTGAGCCGTCTACAAGCACGTCCATGTTGGCAGGTCTGTCGAGTTTCTGCGTCAGAGTGCAGTCAAAGCCGAACTCTGTCTCCTCTCCGTTCACCTGCAGGTCTGCCACAGCATATGTCTCAAATCCGGTCTGTTCCACACTCATAGAGTAGACACCCTTCTCCACGTTGTCAAACACAGCCTTTCCTCCGGCTACTGTCGCAGTGTATGAATAAGTGTCATTATAAAGCTTCACAGCGGCTCCCTCGGCATGCTCAGGCTTCGAGTTGGCTGTCACGCTCACGCTGACAGAAGCTGCCATGTTATGCTCCACAACCTCCGAGAACGTCACCTCAGATGTCTCTTCTCCGTAGTTCGCCTCCACGGCATAGCGGTATTTGCCGCTCGGAATGTTGACGTCGGTAAACGACATGTCCTCAAATCCCTCTGCCACAGTTGTCCACTGAGCCTCATCTTCAGTTGCCTGCTCAGGCAGTCTGTACACATTATAGGCAACGTCCGGCATCGTGGCGTCGTCCGGCTCCACGTTCTCACACACGGCGCGAAGCAGCAGATGGCGCGACGGATCGTTGGTATCGTCAAAGTAGTTGTATGAGCGTTCGGCATTGTAAGTGGTGGTATACACCTGCGTCTGCGGATGGTCCACAGTGCCGTCGGCGGTTCCTCCGTCGGTTGCCACATTTGTCTTGCCGGCTATGGCGAAGAGGAAGCCTTTCTCGGTATGCAGCGGCTCCGGCAGGCGGAACGTATTCCACTGTCCGTCCACAGTCTTCACATTAGCCTGATACAGAACCTCTCCTGTCGGCTTTCCGCTCCAGTTCAGGTCTATCAGCATCAGAGTGATGTCCTCTCCGCAGCCTTCGCCTCCGACGGTCCACCACTTCAGCTCGTTCACGATGGTCTCTCCCGGGAATATTGTTCCCACAACCTGTGAGCCGGTGAAGTAAGAACCATATCCGTATCCGCCTTCCGGCTGTCCGTTGTCATAAGCCATCTCGTTCACGCTGCGCGGCTTGTCCCAGCTCACAGACACACTTCCGTCACCGTTGTCGGTTGCCTTAACGCTGTACGGAGGAAGCGCGTCGACATCGAGCGCGAAGTTCTCGTCCGTCTTGTCTGCGTCGAGATTCATCTCACGGCTTTGCGGTTTGTAGTTGTTTTTCACAACAGACAGTGTGTATCCGTCAGCCTCGTAAGCGCTTATGGTGTATTTTCCTTCGGCATCGGTCACAGCCGACTGGCTCTCATATCCGGCGAGCGAGACCTTCGCTCCCTTTACCGGCTTTCCGCCTTTGTCTGATACCGTTCCGCTCACATCGCGCTTCTCAAGCATTTCCAGCATGAAGTTCACGGTCACGTTGTCACCTGCCTTCAGTGTCACATGCTCCGTCACAGTCTTGTATCCCTGATATGACGCGGTCACATCATATTCGCCTGCCGGTATCTCACAGATGGTATAGTTGCCGTACATGTCGGTTGTGGTGCTTTGTTCGCCCACAGTCACCGTAGCTCCCTGCATGCCGAACATGAAGTTCTCCACCTTTCCCGTCACGGTTGCGGTGTTGTTCTCCTTCCACGCGAAGTCGTTGATGTGCACTCCCTGAGTGGAGTATCCGCCCTGATAGTGAAGGTATATGCTGTAGTTTCCGTCAGACTCGGCTGCCGGTATGTCCATCCACTTCTCTATAACGTCGCCGTAATAGCCTCCGTCAGAGCCTTTTATCTCTATCGTCCCCACAGTGACGGCGTCCTCAGGTGCGGTGCCCGCGGGAGCCATACGCACCTCTATGTTCTCCGTGCAGTAGTATGTGCAGTATGCTCCAAACGATAAACGGGTAGGCACTCCCTGCTTCAGGTTCACCGGCGGAGATATGAGCCAGTCGTCCTTCGCGCCTCCGGTGCTGTATATTTCGGCTCCTGTCCTGCCGGCGCCCCATTTGTTTCCCATGAGCCATGTGTTGCCGTCGGCGTCGGCGTCGGTCACTGTCCATGTGTAGAACTCGTTCTCATTGTCGAACGGAGTAGACAGCGGCAGTTCTCCTATTGTTCCTGTCGCGGCTGTGTTCGACACCGCGCTGCCACCCTCTCCGGCTCCGTTCAGCGCGGTGACAGTGTACGAGTATCCTCTGTACGCACCCTCTATCTTGTCTGTCACAGTAGTCTCGGCTGTCGCCTCGGCTATTGTCACGCCGTCGTTTCTCACCACCCTATATTTAAGGTCGTCTGTTCTGAAGAATCCTCCGTTGAGTCCTTTGTCGGGAGCTGTCCATGTCACTACAATCGTATTGCCGTCGGCAACGGTGGCTTTCACGTCGGTCGGTGCCGCCGGAACGTCCGTCCCGACAAACGAGGACGCTATGGCGAACATTCCTTCCTCTCCGTCCGCGTTACTCAGCGTCACCTTATATATATGTATGCCTGTTGCGGCGTCAGTGTCAGTATACGACGCCTCTTTGCCCGGAGCCACATTCTCAGTCGTGCCAATCACCTCGCCGTCACGGTATATCGTAGCATGCGCGAGCTTGTCCAATGTCTGGCGGTTGAAAGTAGTCGCAGGGCAGGTCCATGTAAGCACGCAACTGTTTGAGCCGTCCGGTGCGGGTGTGAGCGTGAGACCTTCGGGGGCTGCCGGACTTGAAGGCACTGCGCTGGTGTAGCCGGTGTACAGTCCCACGTATGTTCCGTTGCTGCTGCCGTTTGCCTTGAACGTTTTCTGCACCGTGTCAATCTCATACAGCGTGCATCCGCCATACGATGAGTTGTGCAGATAATATAGTTTTCCCGTCTCCACATCATAGTCCATTGAACGCATTACGCCGCTTGACGCATACTGGTTGGTCTTGACTATGCTCGTCGTGGCTCCCGTGGAGGGGTCTGCCTCATACACCTCGCCCCACATGTCGGTGACATACACCTTTCCTTCAGGCGTCGCCGTCAGGGCACACATGCTGTATTCGAAAGAGCACAGCTGGGTTATCTCGCCGCTCTCAAGATTGAGTCTTACCAGCGACGACGGGTTCGGATAATTGTATTGGAGCATGAGCAGAGACCGCGTACTGTAGTCGTATGCCATATCAAGAAACTCTCCGTTGAGTTCCATCACGGTCTTCTTGGTACCGCTCTCAAGGTCGTAGGACAAGAGTTGAGTCTGGTCCTGACTGATGGCATAGTAACTTCCCTCCACAAATGCGGCGGCTCTCACTCCTTCGTCCTGGCTGTACAGAATGGCTGGCTCGAACGAATCCAACGGGAACCCCACGATACCCGTCATGCCCGACGTACCGAAGGCATAGGCAGGTCCGCGGCTGCTCCCGCTTAAAATCTGTGCATAAGCAGACATGATTGTCATACATAATGCAACTGAAAGTAAAACTTTTCTGAACATAATAATGTTGTTTGGTTGTTTTTAATGAATTAATGCAAAAGTAATATTTATTTTCTTTATTTTGTAAACAATAATTAAAAAAATGCGATATATATGTTATTATATTTCATTAAAAGTTTAATATCAACCTAAAATGAACTTATCCTGAAAACACTTTTTAATGACTATGTTAACAAAACTTATCAATCCGGAGAACAAAAAAGCTCTCCCGTTTTTGTTTATAAGGAAAGACTTTTGTAACTTTACAACTGTATTTCCTCTGCAATAAGAATATACTGTGACACCACACACACTGATTCTGAAGACAGGACATGAGGAACGGGACAGGACATAACCAAAAACCATATAAATAAAAAGAAATGCTCAAGGCACACTTAAACCCGACTGTACCATCGGTATTTATAAAACTCAAATGTATGTTTGGCTCTTTTTCATTTGCAGTCTGTGCATTCCGGCTGCCATTCACCTCACCATCTCATTCCGGCTGCACCCGACATGCCCCGCGTGAAAGCCGGAGGAGCAATGCAATGCTGCCGCACAAGAGCGGCTCAGAACATGGTATGCTGTCTGTAGCGGGACCATTTTCGCTGACGGCATTGCTGTGCGGACTGCTGACTCTGTTGCCTTCTGTGACCGTCTGCGGTGCCAATGAAAACGGAAACGCGCCATATGTCGACCCGTTCATAGGCACAGAGGGAGGCGGCAACGTATTCCCCGGAGTATGCGTGCCGTTCGGCATGGTGAAACTGGGACCTGATTGCGGCAACATGGAGTGGAACGCCGGATGGGCTCCCGACGGCAACATACACGGCTTCAGCCATACGCACGTGAGCGGAACAGGCGGAGGATGCAAGTATGGAAACATTCTCATGCTGCCCATGACGGGCGTGATAGACCTGTCCGACTATTCGTCGCCACGCGAGAATGAGCGGGCGTCAGTGGGCGAATACAGTGTGGAGCTCACACGCTACGGCACGTCGGCAAGGCTGACGGCTCTTGACCGGGCTGCGTTGCACGAATATACCTTCCCCGCAGCGACCGACTCCAGAATACTGTTCGACATGGGCAGCTGCCTCGCTCTGAAGATGTGCGAGACGCAAAAGGTCATCGGCTCGGAAGTAAGGATACTGTCGCCTACCGAGCTGGAGGGCTATACCCGCGTGCGTGGAGGCTGGAACGAGGGCGAGGCATATACTGTGTTCTTCCACGCCGAGACTGACACTCCGGCTGTAAGTTTCGGCACCTGGAAGGACGGAAAGACCGAGCCGGGCAAGGAAAGCCAGTTTGACTCCGGACAAAAGACAGGCGCCTACATGACGTTCAACACCACGGCAGGACAGAAAATAAGAGTCCGCGTGGGCATATCCTACATCAGTTGCGGACGGGCAAGTGCGAATATGAGGCAGGTGGACACATGGGATTTCGACAAGGTGAAGGCTGAGGCAACAGCGAAGTGGAACAGAGTGCTCGACAAGGTGGAGCTTGACGGAGACAAGAACGATAAAGTGAAGTTCTACACCGCACTCTATCACTGCTATCTGCAACCCACTGACAAGACCGGCGAGAACCCCAAATGGACATCGGCAGAACCCAACTACGACGACTTCTACGCCATATGGGACACTTTCCGCGCCACCCATCCGCTGTTCACCATTCTCACTCCGTCGAGACAGGCTGGCATGCTGCGCTCGCTTATCGACATATGGCGCAACGACGGCTACATGCCTGACGCGCGCAGCGGAAATGACAACGGGAGGGTGCAGGGCGGCAGTAATTGCGACATTCTCTTTGCCGACGCCATAGTGAAGGGCGTGGAGGGAGTTGACTATGAGGCGGGATTGCAGGCTATGCTGAAGAACGCCGAGGTGCCGCCGGGAGGAGACGAGCGCAAGGAAGGGCGCGGAGGACTGGACGACTACAACACTATCGGCTATGTGTCGGCTGCCACCGAGCGATGCCTCACGCGCACACTGGAGTACTCCAACTGCGACTTCGCCATAGCCACCGTGGCAAACCGTCTCGGCAAAAACGACATAGCAGACAGATACTACCGCAAAGCGTCCAACTGGCAGAACACGTGGAACGACGACATAGAGTGCCTTGGACACAAAGGCTTCGCATGGCCGAGAGAGCGCGACGGCAGCTTTCTGGCTGAGGACAAGTACACCGTACTCACAGGAGGCGGCTGGGAGAGCCCAACATACGAGACTTTTTCGTTCGAGCTTTCCATGTATGTGCCGCACGACATGAAGTCTCTCATAGCGCGCTGCGGAGGACAGGAGAGGTTCACACAGCGTCTCGACACATTCTTCACACACAACAACGGTGACCAGCGGTGGCTCATCGGCATGTACCAGATAGCCAACGAGCCCGGCTTCCTCGCACCATCGCTCTACAACTACGTCAACCGTCAGGACAAGACAGCGCGTCTCGTGCGGTACATACTTGCCGACCGCTACAAGACAACACGCGACGGAATACCGGGCAACGACGACTCCGGCTCGATGTCGGCATGGTACATTTTCCACTCGCTCGGTTTTTACCCGAACGCCGGACAGGACGTCTATCTCATATCAAGTCCTGCGTTCAGGAAAGCGACACTGCATCTTGAGAACGGGCGCACGCTCCGCATCACGGCACGAAACAACAGCGACAGGAACATATACGTGCAGTCGGTAAGACTCAACGGGAAACCTCTCGGCAACAACTGGTTCCGACACAGCGACATAAAAGACGGGGGCACTCTGGAGTTTGTGATGGGTCCCGAACCGTCGGGATGGTCGCGCAACGGTGTGCTGCCGCCGTCGATGTCTGACACAACGAAGTGAACATGCCACGCGAATCTGCTCGCATGCAATCATTTATGCCTCCTGCCCATATTGCAGGAGGCTTTTTTCATTATAACATACCGCGTCACAGCATGGCAGACGCGGCGACATGCCATTGCCGTCATCATCACGAGCATCTTATAAAACCGTATAGTCATCCATTTCCGCCGGATAGAATCCGCATGGCAGACAACAGGCAGTCATGCGCCGGATGCCGTTTGTGGGAACAACAGACAATCGTTACTTTTGCATTATTCATAAACCAAAACATTATGACAAACTACAAATCAATTTTCAAGTATTTTCTCTTTGCGTCATTATGTGTGTTATCCGCATGCAGCAGTGACGACGACGGCGACAACGGTTCGGGCTCCGGCTCGGGTTCAGGCGACAACAGTTCGATAACAATAAACTTGGACGGAGTCAGCGCAAAGCTCAACAGCGTCTACTGGACAGCGGAAAGCAACGGTGACGGAACAAACTTCTATGAGATTCAGTTCTACTCTTTCGACATGTACAGTGCGATGGCAAGCGGAGACATGTCGGCGTTTCCATCCAACTATTCAGCCGTACTTGTGTCGTTCGATACGGCTGGCTCACTGTCAGAACTGCCGGAAGGGAGTTTCGCGGAGGGATCGTATGAGGTGTCTGGTGCTGTAGGATGCAGCATCAACAACCCCGAAGGCAAATACTACATAGAGGAAGGTCCTTCCAGCGGAAACCTCGTGATAACCAAGAACGGAGACAAATACACAGTCTCAATATCACCACTCGAAATGATATATTACGACCCGAACAATAGCGGATCGGACGACTGGAAGTCGATAAACACCCAATGGAACTTCACAGGAAAGATTAGGAAAGCTCCTGAGATGTGAATGTCTGACAGTATGTAGCTGACATACAGGGTGCATGCATGTACCCGTCAGAAATGCAACGCTGCCAACCGAAGTCATCGGCTGACAGCGTTTTTTTATATTTCCACCGCCCATCATCCCAATGGCGACAGCCAGTAGAGACGCAAAATCTTGCGTCTCACAAGCAGGAATGCCGCTGTTTGACGGGAATGGAATAGCGATGGTTAATTGCACATACTTACTCGGGAGACGCAAGATTTTGCGTCTCTACTTTTGTAGGATGCGTAATTTTTGATGGTTATATTATACGGAATACCGGTGGCGTCAGCCAGTAGAGACGCAAAATTTTGCGTCTCACAAGAAAGAATACCGCAGTTTGACGGGAATGGAATAGCGATGGATAATTGCGCATACTTACTCGGGAGACGCAAGATTTTGCGTCTCTACTGGGGGCTGGGGCATATTATAATAATGTGGTGATATTGGTTGTGGGGCATAAAAAAACCGGTAATGTGAATGCACATTACCGGCCGCAAACATCCAGCCTCACGGTTGAACATTAACGCATGATGAATTTCTTTCTTATCTTACGATGTATTTCTTACCGTTAACGATGTATATGCCCTTCGGCAGGTCGTTGAGCGACTTGTCTGAAGCAATCTTCTGACCGTTGATGGTGTACACACCCTCGACAGCCTTCTCGGCAGGTGTCTCTGTCACGATGCCGTTGATGTCGGTCGTTCCGTTGCCATTGTCTATCACGAGGGTCTTTGTTTCTGACGTCGGGTTGGTCTCCTCGATATACCATGCGGTACCAATCAGACCGTTACTCCAGTCGGAACTCAGATGATACATGTTGCCTCCACTCATTACGTATGAGCCTACGGGAGCAGCATAAGGTCTTTCGATATCATTCGGATGATAGTAGTATGCAGTCCAAGTGAGCGCATGGTCACCAGTTTCTCCACTAACTTTACCATTGCTTATTCCGCCAGGACATTTAACACCGAGGAACTGGTACACATTGCCATACTTATATGACACCTCATCCACATTAGTTTCCAGATATGCCTCATCATCTAACTCCTCGTTGATTCTCTTGAATTTGAACTCTTCATTTTCCTTACATACAGGTTCTTTTGTCACTTTAACCAGATAGCACTGTCCTGCCTCAAGACCTTCTCCGCCACTGAGGTCCACCGGCTCGAAGAATATCTGCTGAGTATTATGCCGATTGAGTCCTGTAAGTTTCACGAGTTCCATATTCTCACCGAAAGCCTCACGCAGCTGTGACGCGGAAAGATCGACAGGCAATGTAAGTGAACTCCATACATCTTTAACAAACTTACGGCTCAGATAGAACATATATCCGTCGCTTGAATACTTGTATTTATCAACATCACTATATGTTCCGTATGCATCCACACCGAAACCGAACTGGTCATCAATAGTGTTACCCATATATGTCAGAGTCATGTTGTCCATGTACACACGCCCACCTTCAGCACTCTTACCGACACCAAGTCTGAGCTTTCCGTCGGTTCCAACCAAAACAGAAACCTCTACAACAAAGCTCTCCTCGTTCGGATTGTATGTGTCGTCACCGGTCATAAACTGTGACGCGGGAACATTGCGACGGAACAAATCACGGCAAACATCATTATCAATCACATCATAATGAGTATTCACAACACCCATGAATTCATTATATTCGTCATCTGTAAGCATAGGTATCGGCTCCCTATTATTGTTAGCGAAGATATATGCGTTGGTTGCGCTTGCTGTATTACTCTCATTATACCCCTTATCGTACGGCGCACTGTCCTTTCCGTCGAAGAATGCCTGTGCAGACACCTTGTAAAGCCCCGGCTGCAATCCGTCCACTTCCTGATAGAACTCTCCCGTGGCACGACCTATCTCCAAGCATCCGTACGACCCATATGTCCGCGCATAGCTGTCGTTGTTGCCGTCATCACCGGGTATAGTTCCGAAATCAGGATTAATGGCTGTGCAGTAGTCACTGACGTTGTAAACAAGGTTTTCGGATGTATGCCAGAAAAGGTTCTGCGGGTCGCTCACGTTGCGGATGAAGCGTGTGTTGTACAACAGACCGCTCACATTGTAGTTACCCACCTGCGCATTGCGCTGTGTCAATGTTTTGTAATCATCTATTGATATCAAACACCATACATCGGCATTGCGTTCACTGCTTGTTACTGTTACATAGTGTTTTGACGTATCATAGGTCCAATAAGCACCGTTTCTTGTATTATGTATACGGAAAGTATTGCTCCTCCCTATAGTCTCTATAGTAAATCTGGCTTTATTGTCTTGTGCTCTATCTATGTAGATAACATCGCCTAATGAGATGTCATCTTCCATTGCAAGATAACTGCCTTGCGCACTGTTGACAATAGGACCTTTCAAGTAATAATAACCCCAACTCGACTCCAGCGTCATCCTTATACCTCTCGGATTCAATATACCTTGCATACCGTACTCTCCTCCGGCGTTAAGGAACTGCTTCTTTGTTACGTTGTAAAGGTAAACATATTTAGGATTCCCGCTACTTGTCGTAACTACTTGGTCCGGATCCTGCGCGTAGTTCTCCCAGTCGCTGTCGTCCTGCGCCGTAGCTGTCTGCACGCCACCCATGAGCAGCAGCAGGAACATCGATACAAATGTACTAAAATGTTTCATAATAACTCGTTTTTCCTTTCTTTTTCTTGTTGTTCTTCTTCTTTTCTTCAGTCATTTACTCTCACTCCCACACATTGTGCGGTTTTGTCCAGTTCTCATCAGAGTTGTACGCACCGTTACCCCTAAGGTCTGTGCCGTCACCTGACGGCGGATTACCCTCAATGATGTCAAATCCCTGATCCTTCTCATCGCCGGTAGTGTTGTACGATGACAAGGTAGCCATCGACTGCTCCGTCTCCATCGCAATTACATCGACGGATGGTTTTTCATACATTTTCTTCATTTCCTTTTTTATTTTCGTTGGTTTTATACATTCATTTCTCACCGTTGCCGTCAGGATGTGGCGGTGTGGCTTTCCGGAATTCAAGATAGTCCGGCATGCCTCGTTGTAATAGAATTTATTGTCTGTTTATGGATAAAACTTAATGTAAATAAACGCAGCTTTTGTCGCGAAACGACGCTTATGAGAGATTCCGCATCACGGTGCCTTTTTCAGTCATACGGACTTAAAAAACATGCCGTACATGCTTTGAGAACCATACACCTCTAATGCAGAGGTGTATATGTTTTCACACAATCGAGGAAATGGAGATATTTGAATATTGCATTTATCTCTTATATTCAACCAATACGAGTAGCTTTATTAGTTAATATATATGTATTTATGTTAATTATAATGCCATATATTTTGCTAAGTCGTACTTTAATCTTAATTTTGCTGATGTTTAGAACAGTATACATCACAATATGCATACACCTCTGCATTAGAGGTGTAGATATTTTTAAATATTGTTATACATGAAAAACAACTATACACATATGCACATATTCCAACATCAGAAAATGCATACAGCCACATCGGACATGCAGGACGAACAAGCAACATCGGGCTACTGACACATAACCGCTACGAAAAACAAATAGAGATTCAGGATGGACGGTGAGGCTACAAACGCATTACGGTATGTCAAAGAAGCGTAACGCGCATACCGGATTACAACAGTATGAAACAACAACAAAAAAAACGGGACAAGGAAAACGTAAAACGAATAAAAAAAGGCAGGGATGAACAAACTCATCCCTGCCATGTCTCTTTCAGAAAACAAGTATGCTCACGCCTCGCCTGTACCGCTGTTGAACGGAGCGATGGTGCGTCCCTGCTGGTTGGGTATCTGAATCTTACCGAACGACTGCTCGTATTTGTATATGTTTTCCTGCAACGCCTGGAGGAGACGTTTCGCATGTTCCGGAGCAAGAACGACCCTGCTGCGCACCTGCGGTTTGGGCATGCCGGGGAGCATGCGTGCGAAGTCGATAACGAAGTCGGAACTTGAATGGCTTATCAAAGCAAGGTTGGCGTATTCGCCGAGGGCTGTCTCCGCATTGAGCTCAATGGGAAAGCCCTGTTTCTGATTGTTGTTTTCGTCCATGATAATTTTTTAGTTTTAGATATAAAAAAATAAATTGCGCCATATCATAAAGCTGATGCCATATGGAACACAGCGCACTGAGTATATTCCTTAAATATGCCGCTGACTGACGGAAAGTTTTTTATTCCGGCTTCCCGAGTGCAGCCTGTCTTTTGCAAAGATAATGCAAACGAGCGGAAAGAAAGCTTGCTTTCAATTTCCCGAGTGCAGCTTATCTTATGCAAAGATAATGCAAACGAGCGCAATGAGAGCTTGCTCTTTGATTGCCGAGTGCAGCTTAGCTTATGCAAAGATAACATATCCGACTTACATTCGCAAAAATATGAATCAAAAAATGAATCGCTTACATGCTGACTCTCCCTCTTCAAAATCAAACTGTCTTCATGAAAACAGAACCAAAGACAATCTGCCAGACTCACAAAACCACACGATGCAGACAGCGGTAAGACAAAGGCGGATGACGGAAAAGACACTGACAGACGGCCAGCGAGAACGCGCCACGCAACCAACTGATAGACAGTACGTTGCGAAAGAGGCTCTTTGAGGCTGCGAAAGAGGCTCTTTCATCGTCCCGAAAAGGCTTTTCCACAGTCCCAAAGAGCCTCTTTCGCAAACCGGTATACATGAGTGTGTATTACGGGCACGAAAACACACCGTGCCAACCATGCCGGAAAGGACCGGAAGAAGAAGGCGAGGCGTCAGACGGAAGCGACGCGCACCACCTCACGCACAAGCCACACCCCGTCATACTGTTCGGCAAAGCCGTCACCGCGTCTGCCGCCATACTCCAACTTGAGAACCGCCCTCACCGGACTGCCGTTTTTCTTTCCACCGGTAACACGGTCGTACATGCCGCCAAGCTTTCCCGTCTTGTCCACCACCCAATATTCCTTATCGCTGCCCGAAGGCACAAACGACCTCACTTCGTGTCCCATTCTCAGAATGCCCTCAAGGGTATACAACACATCTCTTGATATGGCATCAGACCCGGTGTCGGCAAGGATTATGCTTTTTTCGTCGAAGAGCGGCATCTCCTGCCCTATCTCCACGAAAACCGCCTTTGACGGACTGCTGTCGTATGTCTCGAAATAGCGCATGCCGCTGTTGCCCACACCCCATCCTCCGCAGGTCGAAGGCACAGGTCCGAGAGCCGAGACGGAATCGACATGTGCGGCATAGTCACCGTAAGGCACGAGTATATATCTGCTCACGCCCGCCCTGCCTGAGTCAATCTTCCTGAACCGGCACGTCTCGCCTACAGGCAATTCCCCACGCGCACGGAGCGTGTCTGTCAAGACGCTGATGCCTCCGCCGCCGATGTCGAACACCTGTATGAGCCGCACAGGACTCGCACTGCCGTCCCTCACAAGCACCATTCCCGGCAATGACGGGTCTGCCATGACGCGCATGCTGCCGTTTCGCTGGGCAAGCACGCGCAGTCCGGCACCGCTCACCTCATCCCACACAAAGCCCTCATAAGGCTGCCGCGACGGTTTCATACTGTCGCGACGGGCTACGCCAGCCTCAGAACCGGAGCCGTGCGTCATATTCCCCGACTTGCCAGAGAGCCCCGACATACAGCCGGAAGCACAAGCGCAAAGCACCAACGACAAAAAGATATACAGATGTCTCATAACTTTCAGATATTCGGAATAGGAAAATACATATCCGGACAAAAAGCCGGAATAGACATCACAAAGATAGGAATACAAATCGTCAGGACAATGTTTTGCTTCATAAAAAAAACAAAAATACAAGGAAAAAGCCGTTTGCCTCAGACGAAACTGATGCGCCCCGCTCTGCTGTTTTTACGTGTCTTCACTCCATGTGTCTTCATTTCACAATCAGCTTACAGCTATCTTTATGTACGCCCACCTGACGGACAAGCATTATTCCGGACCTACTTATGCCTGATTGTTGCGTTTTTATAGTTATATTTGTGGTCAGAATCATACATCAATATGATGAGTGATTGATACGTGCCGCATCCGCACGACATCACGCCGCCGGACAACAGACCGGGTAATGCCGCCACGCCATATATATGAGAAAGCACATCACGGATGGCGGACCATCAGCCGACAGTACCTAAAGAGAATTTACAGAAAATGACTGAGGGCGAGATAAAGGCGATTGGTGAGGAGAGATGGGATAAGAAACAAAGGGACTTATAATATGGACATTCAAAGAATAAACCAGCACACATCGGCTTTCAACGAGATAACACACTACATTGAGAGCGACAATGGCAAGGAAAAGGTTGAAGTGTGGTTTGCCCGTGAGCTTCAGTCGGTTCTTGGCTATGCCCGCTGGGAGAACTTCATGGTTGCTATAGGGCGGGCTGTTGAATCATGCAAGTCACAGAAAATCAATGTAGATGATCATTTTCGTGAGGTCACGAAAATGATAAGTTTAGCAAAGGGTGCCAAGCGTGAAGTCAAGGACTACATGCTTACGCGCTTTGCCTGTTATCTCATTGCTCAGAACGGCGACCCTAAGAAAGAGGAGATTGCATTTGCACAAGGCTACTTTGCATTGCAGACAAGGCGGGCTGAGCTTATAGCCGAGCATTTGCAGCAAGTGTCTCGTCTGGATACACGCGACCGGCTGCGCGCTTCGGAGAAACAACTGTCGCGTAACATATATGAACGTGGCGTTGACGACAGGGGATTCGGGCGCATACGTTCAAAAGGCGACACGGCTTTGTTTGGCGGACATACCACCGAGGACATGAAACGTCGCCTTGGAATCAAGTCGACACGACCGTTGGCTGATTTTCTTCCAACGCTGACCATTGCTGCCAAGAACCTCGCCACCGAAATGACAAACTACAACGTGGAGCAAAAAGATCTTCATGGTGAGCAGAGCATAACAACAGAGCACGTCCAGAACAATGTCAGCGTAAGGCAGATGCTGGGACAACGTGGCATAAAACCCGAGAACCTTCCACCTGCAGAGGATATAAAGAAGGTGGAACGCAGAGTGGCAGGCAATGAGAAGAAAATAGAAAAGACTTCAAACAAACTGCCCAAAAAGGTAGATTAGGGTTGAAGCCGTTGTACACCCGAAGATACGGGAAAGCACATTGCGGGTAGCGGATTATCAGCCGACAGTTCCTAAGAAGAAACTACAGAAAACCCTTGCTGACGGAATAAGGGCGTTCAGTAAGGAAAGAGAAAACAAAGAATCGGATTGAGAGCGACAATGACAAGGCAAAGGTTGATATCCAACGTAGATGATTATTTGGGAACATGTTGGTTTGTGTGGGTGAGTAACCACTCATAAATTCAGCCCCTAATGGATTAACCAAAAGCGGTCATCATACTTCCATTCGTATTTCGTGTTGCTGTCAGCCGGATTGTGTCCAGCCCTATCAAAGATGTAGCGGGCTACACCGGGAAAAATCAGAAACCAATCTGACTGACAGCAACACGAAACACGAATGAAGTATAATGACTTATTCCGGGGTACGAGAAAGTACACAGCACTGAAGAACAGGCAATAAACAGAAAAAGGAGACTGCGTCGGGCGCAGTCTCCTTTTGACTTATCTTTTCCTTTGCCACCTACATGGCACAGGAACATTATGCATTATTCGGCAGACTCATTCTCACCGGCAAAGTCGAGCACGGTCTTGCGGTTAGCAAGGATGCGGTCGTACTCTTCCTTTGAGCCGACGATGAGTTTCTCCCACTGACGGAGTCCGGTACCGGCAGGAATGAGGTGACCCGTTATCACGTTCTCCTTCATACCTTCCAGACGGTCTACCTTACCACGTATGGCAGCCTCGTTGAGCACCTTTGTTGTCTCCTGGAACGATGCGGCAGAGATGAAGCTCTTGGTCTGCAACGCCGCACGAGTGATGCCCTGGAGTATCTGTGTGGATGTTGCGGGGATAGTGTCACGCACCTGAACCAGACGCAGGTCACGACGCTTGAGACTCGAGTTCTCGTCGCGCAGCTTGCGTGCGGAGATGATCTGACCCACCTTCAGTGTTTCAGAGTCGCCCGCATCGGTCACATATTTCTTGCCCCATATACGGTCGTTCTCCTCGGCGAAGTCGAGCTTATCCACCATCTCCTGCTCAAGGAACGTGGTATCGCCCGGCTCGTCTATCTGAACCTTGCGCATCATCTGGCGCACGATAATCTCGAAGTGCTTGTCGTTAATCTTCACACCCTGCAGACGGTATACGTCCTGAACCTCGTTGACGATGTATTCCTGGACAGCGGTAGGACCCTTGATGGCGAGGATGTCGCCCGGAGTGATGATACCATCGGAAAGCGGAGTACCGGCACGAACGGCATCGTGCTCCTGAACAAGAATCTGTTTGGAGAGGCTGACGAGATATTTCTTCTGGTCGCCGGTCTTGCTTGTGACGATAATCTCGCGGTTGCCGCGTTTCACCTTACCCATTGTCACCTCACCGTCGATCTCAGAAACCACAGCGGGGTTGCTCGGGTTGCGCGCCTCGAAAAGCTCTGTCACACGCGGAAGACCTCCGGTGATGTCACCAGCCTTGCCCACGGCACGCGGAATCTTTACGAGTGTGGCACCTGTCCTGACGGTCTGTCCGTCTTCCACTACGACGTGTCCGCCTACCGGGAAGTTGTATGTGCCTATCACCTCACCGTCCTTACCGATGATGTCGCAGGTAGGAACCTTGGACTTGTCCTTAGAGTCGGTGATGATCTTCTCGGTCAGTCCGGTAGCCTCGTCGGTCTCGGCACGATAGGTTATGCCCTCTATCACATCGTTGAATTTAAGCGTACCTCCGTATTCGGTGACGATGACCGCATTGAACGGGTCCCATCTGGCGATGAGGTCGCCTTTCTTCACGAGTGCTCCGTTCTTGAAGTATAGAGTTGAACCGTAAGGAACGTTGAGCGTGGAGAGCACGATGTCGGTATGCGGATCGATGAAGCGCACCTCAGACAGACGGCTTACCACCATGTCGCAGTTGACGTCCTTCTCGCCGTCGTTCTCCACAAACGGAACCACGCGCAGCTCGTCGAACTCTATGCGCGAGTCGTTCTTTGCCACGATAGACGCGTTGGCGGCGGCATTGGCAGCCACACCACCGGCGTGGAACGTACGCAGGGTAAGCTGTGTTCCCGGCTCACCGATTGCCTGTGCGGCAATCACACCGACAGCCTCTCCTATCTGCACCATGCGGCTTGTGGCAAGGTTGCGTCCGTAACACTTCATGCAGACGCCGTGCTTGCTCTCGCATGTGAGCACCGAACGTATCTCTACGCTTTCGATGGGCGACTCTTCTATCGCCTTGGCAACAGACTCCGTTATCTCCTCACCGGCAGCTACTATGAGCTCGCCTGTGGTAGGATGAATGATGTCGTGGACTGACACACGTCCGAGGATGCGCTCATAGAGAGTGGAGATGACCTCGTCTCCGTTTTTAAGAGCCGTGCATACAAGTCCGCGCAGTGTGCCGCAGTCCTCCTCGGTGATGATGACGTCGTGTGACACATCGACAAGACGGCGTGTGAGGTAACCGGCGTCGGCTGTCTTCATGGCGGTGTCGGCAAGACCCTTACGGGCACCGTGTGACGCGATGAAGTACTCGAGCACGGACATACCTTCCTTGAAGTTTGAGAGAATAGGGTTCTCGATGATTTGCGCTCCTTCGGCACCCGCCTTCTGAGGCTTTGCCATAAGTCCACGCATACCGGAGAGCTGTTTGATCTGATCCTTTGAACCACGGGCTCCGGAGTCGAGCATCATAAACACGGCGTTGAATCCCTGGTCAGCCTCAGTCATTTCCTTCATGAGGACATTGGCAAGGTCGTTGTTGACATGGGTCCATGTATCGATGACCTGATTGTAACGCTCGTTGTCGGTGATGAATCCCATGTTGTAGTTCTCAGTGATCTGACGCACCTCCTCATTACCTTTCTCAACGATGGCTTCCTTCTCCTTCGGGATGATGATGTCGTCGAGGTTGAACGAAAGACCTGCCACATAAGCCATGCGGTAGCCGAGGTTCTTGATACCATCAAGGAACTCGCACGCACGCGCCATACCAACCGACTTGATGACATCGGCAATGATGCCGCGCAGTGTCTTCTTGGAGATGATGTCATTGAAATAACCTACCTCCTCTGGAATGATCTGATTGACAATGACACGTCCTACAGAAGTGTCGACCATACGTTTCTGCATCACACCGTCGACAAGGTCGTTGACAACAACCTTAACAGGTGCGTGAAGGTCGCACTTGCCTTCGTTGTGTGCGATGAGTGCTTCTTCCGGACCATAGAACACGAGTCCCTCGCCCTTTGCACCCGGACGTATCTTTGTGATATAGTAGAGTCCGAGAACCATGTCCTGTGACGGCACGGTGATAGGAGCGCCGTTTGCCGGGTTGAGGATGTTGTGGCTCTGGAGCATCAGTATCTGTGCCTCAAGGATAGCCTCATTGCTCAGAGGGAGGTGGACAGCCATCTGGTCGCCGTCGAAGTCGGCGTTGAACGCCGTACATGCCAGCGGATGGAGCTGGATGGCCTTACCCTCTATGAGCTTCGGCTGGAATGCCTGTATACCGAGACGGTGAAGTGTCGGCGCACGGTTGAGGAGCACGGGATGACCCTTCATCACATTCTCGAGAATATCCCAGATGACGGGCTCGCGACGGTCGACAATCTTCTTTGCGCTCTTGACCGTTTTCACGATGCCGCGCTCGATGAGCTTGCGTATGATGAACGGCTTGTAAAGCTCGGCTGCCATGAGTTTCGGCAGACCACACTCGCCCATTTTAAGCTCCGGACCGACAACGATGACCGAACGTGCGGAATAGTCGACACGCTTACCGAGAAGGTTCTGACGGAAACGTCCCTGTTTTCCTTTGAGCGAATCGGACAATGACTTCAGCGGACGGTTGCTGTCGCTCTTGACGGCAGAACTCTTGCGCGAGTTGTCGAAAAGACTGTCGACAGCTTCCTGAAGCATACGCTTCTCGTTTCGGAGGATGACCTCGGGAGCCTTTATCTCTACAAGACGCTTCAGACGGTTGTTACGTATGATGACACGACGGTAGAGGTCGTTGAGGTCGGATGTGGCGAAACGACCGCCATCAAGCGGAACGAGCGGACGGAGCTCCGGCGGAATGACCGGAATAATCTTCATTATCATCCACTCAGGACGGTTTACACCACGGCTCGAACGGAACGCCTCCACTACCTGCAGGCGTTTGAGCGCCTCGGTCTTGCGCTGCTGCGAAGAGTCGTTGTTGGCACGGTCGCGCAGCTCGTAAGAAAGTGCGTCGAGATCGATTGTAGACAAAAGGTCGTAAATCGCCTCAGCACCCATTTTGGCAATGAACTTGTTGGGGTCTGAATCGTCGAGATATTCGTTATGCGGATCGAGCTTGTTCTCGATGATGTCGATATATTCCTCCTCCGAAAGGAAGTCCATCTTGTGTGAGCCGTTTATCTCGATGCCCTCGGCATCCTTGCGTCCTTCAAGAGCACCCGGCTGCACAACGACATATTTCTCGTAATATATCACCGAATCAAGACGCTTTGTAGGCATACCGAGCAGATAGCCTATCTTGTTGGGCAGAGAGCGGAAATACCATATGTGCGCTACAGGGACAACAAGTTCTATGTGTCCGCTGCGCTCACGGCGTACCTTCTTCTCTGTGACTTCGACACCGCACCGGTCGCAGACAATGCCCTTATAGCGTATGCGCTTATACTTTCCGCACGCACACTCATAGTCGCGTGTAGGACCGAAAATGCGCTCGCAGAACAGTCCGTCACGCTCCGGCTTGTAAGTCCTGTAATTAATTGTCTCTGGTTTGGTGACCTCACCATAAGAGTTCTCGAGAATCTCTTCAGGCGAAGCAAGACCGACGGTGATCTTCGTGAAATTGTTCTTTATTTTTGTATCTTTCTTAAAAGCCATATCTTTTATAATTTAGGGTGTTCGGGATTAATCGAGTTTGACACTTAAACCAAGACCACGGAGCTCGTGCAGAAGCACATTGAGAGACTCCGGTATTCCCGGGGTAGGCATCGGGTCGCCCTTGACAATTGCCTCATATGCCTTTGAACGGCCGACAGTGTCGTCGGACTTGATTGTAAGAATCTCCTGAAGCACATGGCTGGCACCGAATGCCTCGAGTGCCCAAACCTCCATCTCACCGAAACGCTGGCCACCGAACTGTGCCTTACCTCCAAGAGGCTGCTGTGTGATGAGCGAGTACGGACCGATGGAACGTGCGTGCATCTTATCCTCTACCATATGACCGAGTTTCAAGAAGTAGGTTATACCCACGGTCGCCGGCTGGTCGAAACGCTCGCCTGTCTCACCGTCGTAAAGATGGGTTGAGCACAGGTGCGGAAGTCCTGCCTTGTCCGTCCATTCAGAAAGGTCGTCGAGCTTTGCACCGTCGAAGATAGGTGTGGCGAACTTAACGCCGAGTTTCTTTCCTGCAGCACCGAGAATTGCCTCGAATATCTGACCGAGGTTCATACGTGAAGGCACGCCCAGAGGGTTCAACACAATATCCACAGGACGTCCGTCCTCAAGGAACGGCATGTCTTCCATGCGCACAATACGCGACACGATACCCTTGTTTCCGTGACGTCCGGCAAGCTTGTCGCCCACTCCTATCTTACGTTTCTTCGCAATATAAACCTTTGCCATCTGAAGAATGCCGGAAGGAAGCTCGTCACCTATGGTAATGGCGAACTTTCTGCGCTTCAGTTCGGCATCAAGAAGCTTATACTTGCGTATATAGTTCATTATGAGCTTCTGGATGAGCTCATTGGTGTGCGCGTCGTCTGTCCATCCGTTAGACTGGATGCCGTCATACTCGAGGTTCTTGAGTATAGGAGCAGTAAACTTGCTGCCCTTTGTGATAATCTCCGCGCCGGAATAATCCTTCACACCCTGCGAAACCTTATCCTCAGTGAGAATTAGCAGTTTCTCTACAAGAATATCCTTAAGATCGTTGTTCTTTGCCTCATATTCCTCGTCTATCTTAGCGAGCAGCACCTTGTCCTGTTTCTTCGACTCACGTGTCTTGACAGCACGGGAGAACATCTTCTTGTCAATCACCACACCACTGAGTGACGGATTGGCTTTCAAAGAAGAATCCTTTACGTCTCCAGCCTTGTCACCGAAGATGGCGCGGAGAAGTTTCTCCTCAGGCGACGGGTCGCTCTCACCCTTAGGCGAAATCTTACCGATGAGGATGTCGCCCGGCTCGACACGCGCACCGATGCGGATAACTCCATTGTCGTCAAGATCTTTGGTGGCTTCCTCGCTGACATTTGGTATGTCGCTCGTGAATTCCTCCATACCACGTTTTGTCTCGCGCACGTCAAGCGAGTACTCATCTACATGCACAGATGTGAGGACATCGTCGCGCACCATACGCTCGCTCAGTACGATGGCGTCCTCATAGTTGTAACCTTTCCAAGGCATGTAAGCCACAAGCAGGTTGCGTCCAAGGGCGAGTTCTCCGTTCTCTGTGGCATATCCCTCAGTAAGGATGTCGCCTGCCTTTACGCGCTGACCCTTGTTACAGATAGGACGCAGGTCGATTGTCATATTCTGGTTCGTACGGCGGAACTTAGGAATGCGGTATTCCTTAGACGCGGGTTCGAAGCTGACGAACTCCTCGTCCTCCGTGCGGTCGTACAATATACGTATTGTCGTAGCGTCAACGTATTCGATTACTCCGTCGCCTTCAGCCGTAATCATAGTGCGTGAATCCTCACACACCTGCTTCTCGAGTCCTGTACCGACAATAGGCGCGTCGTTGTGAAGAAGAGGAACAGCCTGGCGCATCATGTTACATCCCATCAGCGCACGGTGACCGTCGTCATGCTCGAGGAACGGAATGAGTCCGGCGGAAACAGACGCAATCTGCTGCGGAGACACGTCCATAAGATCGACCTGGTCGGGTGCTACTACAGGGAAGTCGGCGTCCTGACGGCATTTCACATAGTCGCGTATGAACGAACCATCCTCACGAAGAGGTGCATTTCCCTGTCCGATGATGTGATCCTGCTCTTCCTCGGCAGTGAGGTATACAACATCATCATTATTAAGATTGACGTTACCGTCAGTAACCTTACGGTAGGGAGTCTCAATAAATCCAAGCTCGTTGATGGTAGCATAAACGCAAAGCGACGATATAAGTCCGATGTTAGGACCTTCAGGACTCTCGATAGGACAAAGACGTCCGTAATGTGTGTAATGAACGTCACGCACCTCGAATCCGGCACGCTCTCGTGAAAGTCCGCCTGGACCAAGAGCAGACAGACGGCGTTTGTGTGTTACCTCTGCCAACGGGTTGGTCTGGTCCATAAACTGTGACAACGGGTTTGTACCGAAGAAAGAATTGATTACGCTTGAGATTGTCTTTGCGTTAATCAGGTCAGTAGGCTGGAACACCTCATTGTCACGCACATTCATGCGCTCGCGTATCGTACGGCTCATACGGGCAAGACCGATGGAGAACTGATTGCTCAACTGCTCTCCGACGGTACGCACACGACGGTTGGACAAGTGGTCGATATCGTCCACCGTTGCGTTAGAGTTGATAAGCTGAATAAGATACTTTATGATTTCTATTATATCGTCCTTTGTCAGTACACGAATGTCGGACTCCGTGTCAAGACCAAGTTTCTTGTTTATACGATAACGTCCCACTTCTCCCAAGTCATAACGTTTGTCGGAGAAGAACAGATTCTGGAACACTTCACGGGCACTCGCGTCATCTGCCGGGTCGGCATTACGGAGCTGTCTGTATATATACAGCACAGCCTCTTTCTCAGAGTTGCTCGGATCTTTTGCGAGTGTGTTGAAGATTATCGAATATTTGTTTGCTGCCTCCGCATCCTTATGAAGCAACACAGAAGGGGTGCCGCTCTCTATTATGTCGACGATGTTATCCTCTGTGAGTTCAGTCTCACGTTCCATGATGACTTCGTTACGCTCAATGGAAACAACCTCACCGGTATCCTCGTCTACGAAATCCTCATTCCAGCTTTTCAGAACACGTGCGGCAAGCTTACGTCCGATGGCTGCCTTCATATTCTTCTTGTTGACCTTGACTTCTTCAGCAAGATCAAAAATCTGAAGGATATCCTTGTCCTGCTCATATCCAATCGCACGAAGAAGAGTCGTTACAGGCAATTTCTTCTTACGGTCGATATAAGCATACATTACATTGTTGATATCTGTGGCAAACTCTATCCACGAGCCCTTGAAAGGTATGATTCGCGCAGAATAAAGCACGGTGCCGTTTGCATGCACACCTTGTCCGAAGAACACGCCCGGAGAGCGGTGCAACTGTGAAACGACAACACGCTCGGCACCATTAATGATGAATGTGCCGTTGCTCGTCATGTAAGGAATTGTGCCCAGGAAAACATCCTGTATGAATGTACCGAAATCCTCATGATCCGGATCAGTACAATACAATTTCATCTTTGCCTTCAAAGGCACACTGTATGTAAGCCCGCGCTCAAGACATTCTTCAATTGTGTAGCGAGGCGGGTCAATATAATAATCGAGGAACTCAAGAACAAAGTTATTTCTGGTGTCCGTAATAGGGAAATTCTCTGAAAAAACCTTATAGAGACCATCGTTCTTGCGTTCTTCGGGGGGAGTGTCCATCTGAAGGAAGTCCTTAAACGACTTTAGCTGCACATCGAGAAAATCCGGATATGGCATCGGATTGTGGATGCTGGCAAAATTCACTCTGTTATCAACAATTTTTGAAGCCATCAGAAGATATTAATATTTATAACAATAAATGAAAAGACACAAAAAGGTTAGAACCTGCCTACCTGGAAGATTCTAACCGTATTTTAAAAAGATTCACACTGCATAGACAAAATACCATTGTCTTGCCGCGAATTTATAAGATTTATTACTTGAGTTCTACCTTGGCACCAGCCTCTTCGATAGCCTTCTTCAAGTTCTCAGCCTCTTCTTTAGAAAGACCTTCCTTGATTGTAGCAGGAGCACCGTCTACAAGATCCTTAGCCTCTTTCAAGCCAAGACCGCAAGCTTCCTTAACAGCCTTTACAACCTGAAGTTTTGCACCACCTACCTCAGCGAGAACAACGTCGAAAGAAGTCTTCTCCTCTGCCTCAGCAGCTGCACCACCGGCTGCAGGTCCAGCAGCTACAGCTACGGCTGCAGCAGCGGGCTCGATTCCATACTCGTCCTTCAGGACTGTTGCCAACTCATTTACTTCTTTTACTGTAAGATTTACTAACTCTTCAGCAATAGCTTTGATATCTGCCATTTTATTTAAAATTTTAATTGTTTTTTATATTAATAATTGTTTTTTGTTACTCCGGGCGCTCACCCAAAGTTTTCAGGACACCATGAATCGTGTTCGCACCAGACTGAAGTGCAGAAACAACATTCTTGGCGGGAGACTGCAGCAATGCGACAATTTCAGCAATAACTTCGTTCTTGCTCTTCAGTGAAGCAAGTTCAGAGAGCTTGTCTGCACCTACATATACGCATTCTTCTGCATATGCACCTTTAAGTGCGGGGATACCTTCCTTAGTATACTCTTTCAAAAGCTTTGCAGGAACATTTGCAGTATGTGTAAACAATACGGCTGTCGTACCTTTCAGAGTACAATACAAAGGTTCAAAATCCACGTCTGAAGCCTCGAAAGCCTTGTGAAGAAGAGTGTTCTTCACAACAACCATCTTGATTTCGCTCTTAAAACACTTGCGGCGCAAGTTACTTGTAGCCTCCGCATTCAGACCTGTAACATCAACCAGATAGAAATGAGGATATTCCTTCAGTTTCTGACCTAGTTCATTTATAATAGTATCTTTTACTTCTTTTCTCATTTTACAAAACTTTTAGAGTTACTCAACTGATTTAGGATCAACCTTGATACCCTTACTCATAGTGCTAGAAATAAAGATACTCTTAATATATGTACCTTTAGCAGCAGACGGTTTAAGCTTTATAACAGTAGCGATAAACTCCTTTGCATTCTGCATAATCTGCTCTGCTGTAAAGCTGACCTTACCGATAGATGTGTGAATAATACCGGCCTTGTCAACTTTAAAGTCTATCTTACCTTGCTTAACCTCTTTTACTGCCTTAGCAACATCCATTGTCACTGTGCCGCTCTTTGGGTTAGGCATAAGTCCACGCGGTCCGAGAACACGTCCCAAAGGACCTATCTTACCCATGCATGACGGCATTGTTATGATAACATCCACATCAGTCCATCCGCCTTTAATCTTTTCGATGTATTCGTCAAGACCGACATAGTCTGCACCAGCCTCTTTGGCAGCAGCTTCAGCATCCGGTGTACAAAGACAGAGCACGCGTGTAACCTTACCAGTGCCATTCGGAAGCGAAACTACGCCACGGACCATCTGGTTTGCCTTACGCGGGTCAACGCCTAAGCGTACATCTATATCTACAGAAGCATCAAACTTAGTCGTAGTTATTTCCTTAACAAGCTCTGATGCCTCCATCAAAGAGTATGCTTTCCCTGCTTCAACCTTATCAGCTACTGATTTTTGATTTTTTGTCAGTTTACTCATTTTTCTAATTGAAGTTATAAATTATTTACCAGGGAAATCCCCTTTTACAGTTATACCCATACTTCTTGCAGTACCGGCAACAAGCTTCATCGCTGCCTCCACAGTGAAGCAGTTAAGATCTTTCATCTTGTCCTCTGCTATTGCTCTAACCTGATCCCAAGTCACGCTGGCAACTTTCTGACGATTAGGCTGTGCTGAGCCACTCTTAACCTTGGCTGCCTCTTTAAGCTGAACAGCTGCAGGCGGAGTCTTAAGCTCGAAGCTGAATGACTTGTCGGTGTAGTAGGTGATAACGACAGGAATAATCTTACCTGCCTTATCTTGGGTTCTGGCGTTGAACTCCTTGCAGAATCCCATAATATTAATACCCTTCGAACCCAAAGCCGGTCCTACAGGAGGAGAGGGATTCGCTGCGCCACCTTTAATCTGTAACTTGATTAATCCAGCAACTTCTTTAGCCATTTTTGTTTATATGTTAAATGATTAGTATAAAAAGATGCGATACACCCGTAACAATGCATCAGCCTTCTTTTTCAACTTGCATAAAACCTAATTCCAATGGAGTCTTTCTTCCGAAAATCTTGACCATCACCTTCAACTTACGCTTTTCACTGTTGACTTCTTCTATCACACCGCTAAAGCCGCTGAAAGGACCATCAATAACCTTTACAGTTTCATCGACAACATAAGGAATATTCACATCGTCTACAAGCTCTGTTTCTTCTGCAGTACCAAGCATACGATTTATGTCTGCCTGCGGAACTGGAGAAGGATTGTCTAGTCCACCAAGAAAGCCAAGGACATTGGGCATGAAACGCAAGGTATGCGCAACATCTCCAACGAGAGAGGCCTCAACGAAAACATAGCCGGGAAGAGAAATCTTCTCTTTGATGACTCTCTTGCCATTACGCAAAGAAGCATGCTTCTCCATAGGTATGATAACCTGAGAAACATGTGTCGATAATAACGTGTTGTGTTTCATTTCAGCCTCAATGTATTCCTTCACCTTAGCCTCTTTGCCACTTACAGCACGCAAGACATACCAATTCTTTCCTGTTTCAGCCATTTTCCGATAAATTAACCTGGATAAACCATACTCATGATCCACTCAAAGAGTTGATCCATTGCGAATACGACACAAGCTATGACAAGGGAAGCAGATAATACAATCATAGCACTGTGCGTGAGTTCGGCACCTGTAGGCCATGTAGTCTTATGCGCAAGTTCGTTGTAACAAACTTTGCAATAATTCACAAATTTCTTGAACATATTATCTTTATTTAGCACGGGATGAGAGGCTCGAACTCCCGACACCTGGTTTTGGAGACCAGTGCTCTACCAACTGAGCTA
>OKRY01000274.1_pt1 | contig 39248 bp, 61 predicted proteins | sample 1601121 | NCBI WGS metagenome assembly OKRY01 (sample SAMEA3541546, study PRJEB24748) | human gut metagenome | biome: human gut; feature: human-associated habitat; material: faeces | place: China | collected 2012
TACTAATTCTACTATATCTAATGAATCGGCTCCTAAATCATCTATGAATGATGCTTCCATTGTAACAGCTGTATCTGCAACTCCTAATTGCTCTACAATTATTCCTTTTACTTTTTCAAAAACTTCTTCTGAACTCATTACAAGTTCACCTCCTCTCATGTGTCAAATGATATTCATTTTTAATAATCAATTTCACCTGTAACATTTATATTATATGTTCTTTGTTTTGTCAAGCATATTTAAAATATTTTTTTATTTTTATACTACCCATTCGGTAATTTGTTTAAATCTCTTTAATTTCAAGCATTTCCGCTCTTTTTTTCAAACTCTTCTATCATTCTATCTACTGCTTTATTCTCTACAAATTTCTCTGCTTGTTTTATTGTAAATTCAAATAATGTTTCATCACTACTTCCATGTGCTTTTACTACAGGTTTTTTTACTCCTAAAAATAGAGCTCCACCATATGACTTATAGTCCATTGTCTTTTTAAATCTATTTATAGCTGGTAAACATGGAACTGTACAGATTTTCGATATTAGATTTTGCGTTAAACTTTCTGTTAGTGTTCTCTTTACGAATTTTCCCAATCCTTCTGTTGTTTTTAAAAAAACATTTCCTGTAAATCCATCTGTTACTATTGCATCAACTTTTCCTGAAAATGCATCTCTTCCTTCAACATTTCCTATAAAGTTTATTCCTAATTCCTTTGATTTTTCTTTTAATAATTGATAACTTTCTTTTACTAGTTCATTTCCTTTTGTTTCTTCTGTTCCTATGTTTAAAAGCCCTATTGCTGGTTTTTCAATTCCAAATGTATTTCTTAAATATATAGTTGACATTTGTGCAAATTGCAATAAATTTATTGGTTTACAATTTGTATTTGAACCACAATCCATTAATAATAATTGGCTTTTATATGCTGGTAATATTCCTGCTAAAGCTGGTCTATCTATTCCTTTTATTCTTCCAACTAATAATGTAGCTCCTGCAAGTAATGCTCCTGAATTTCCGGCAGATATAAATACATCTCCTTCATCTTGTTTTAGCATATTAAATCCAACTACCATTGATGAGTCTTTTTTGTGTTTTATTGCAACTGTTGGTTGATCTTCCATTTCTATTGTTTCTGTTGCATTTTGTATTTTTAATCTATCAGATATTTCTTCTATTTCTTTTCCATATATTTCTTTTACTCTATTTCTTATAACTTCTTCTTTTCCAACTAATATTACTTCTGCTTTTACTTTATTTATTGCATTTACTGCACCTTTTATATTGGCATCTGGTGCATTGTCTCCACCCATTGCATCTAATATTATTTTCACGTTTTATTCCTCCAAATCGTTTTTGTATATTTTATTTTTGATATTACTATTTTATTATTGTTTTATTGAAAAAGCAAGGTTTTTTGGGAAATTTTGCTAATTTGTTAGGTAGTAAAAAAGTAGTAAATATTTTGTTTACTACTAAAATAGTTTTATTATTTTTTATTATATCTTATTGATTTATTGTATCAGTGTTCTTAGTATATTGTATTGTAAATACAGAACCTGGATATAATGCATAATTTATATAACCAACATTATAATTATCATAAGCCCTTAACTTACCATTTGAATAATTCATACTTAAAGAATATTGATATGAAACATTTGCAGGTGTATTTCTATTGTTTTGTAACGTCATTTGAACTATTTTATCCAAAGTAGGTTGAACTGTACTCATATATACATCAGTAATTCCTTTAATAGAATAACCAGAAGCACTATCTATAGCAACCTCTGAAGTATAACTATTATCCATAACAAAACTTTTTTGATATAATAGCTTTCCATCAATCCATTTTCCTATAACTTGTTCATCTATAGAATAATTATTAGCAGCATTTGTTGTTATTGACGAACTTTCTCTGGTCACACTTTCTAAAATCTTATTTTCATAATCTCCCAAAATAGTATTTTCTGTATTTTGAGCGTTTTCCATTGCATTTTTGGTTTGTTTTGTTCTATCGAATAAATTGGTTTGTGTTATTGATTGTATACTTATTCCTGCCAAAATCAATAAAATTATTATTGTTACTACTAGAGCCACAAGTGTTATACCTTTTGTATTTTTCATTATATCAATCCTCTCTTTTGTTAATTATAGTTTTCCCTACTACATTTTAATTCTACTATAACCATAAATGTAAGTCAATAATTTTCAGATATATTTTCTTATATAGTGCTAAAAAATTTCTATTTTGAATTATTTCATGCACAAAAAAAAGAGCCGAAGCTCTTTTTTTATATACTATTTAATTATTCTCATAATTATTCGATGATGTCAGCAACAACACCTGAACCAACTGTTCTGTTCTAATATTATTATACATTTTCAAACACTCTTGAAATGCTTATATTTCAACATTTATTGTTTTTACATTTTCCAACGTTTTTAATCATTTTTGTACTAGAGTGGGAAAAAAGTGGGAAAGTGGGAATTTTATTTATTCCTATTAAATTCATCTTGCACACCCTTTTTGTAAATCTTGTTTGAATATCTTTTAAATATATGTAATAATATTTTGTCAAATAAATTAAACATATTACCTCCTTCTTTTATTCATTGGAGATATCTCTATTTTTATTATACCATATTATGTAAAATAAAATAACTATACTGGACAATAGTTATTATCTTATTTTTCCCTAGTGTTACTTGTGTTACATAATTCGACAAAATTCGACTTTTACTTTAAACTTTCTATTAATTTATCCATATATTCATTTGCAATATCTTTTTTTATATTTAAACTCTTCTTTTTAATATCTATATATTTTAATACACTTTCTAATTCCTCATGTTTTATATATTCTTCTATCTTATTTAACATTTCTATTATTTCTACATTATTCATAATAGCACCTCACTACTTAACTTTGAGTATATTATAACATAAATACCTATATTGTAAAATAGTTATCTTCAATTTAACTCAAATAGCAGATAGTTAAAATCTTTGTTACTTTCTTTTAAAATAGATATATTAGGAGGAGGTGATTAAGATGATACAATTAAAAGTAAATGAATTATTGAAAAAACAAAAGAAAACGAAATATTGGTTTGTAAAAAATATGGAAGGAGGTTATCAATCACTTACAAGAATGATGAATAATGAAACTAATAGTATAAAATTTGATACATTGGAAAAAATGTGTGATTTATTTAATTGTGAAATTGGAGACATTATTGTCAGAAAAAAAGGAAAGAAAAAAAATAAGAATAGAGGTAAAATAAAAGATGAGTAAATTAATGAAGCAATATCAAGAATTAAAAAAAGAAGATCCTAATTTAATTTATATTTTTCAAGTAGGAATATTCTATAATATATTAAACGAAGATGCACGAATAGTATCTAATGAAATTGGTTTGAAATTAACCGACTTAAGTCCTGAAATTATAAAGTGTGGCTTTCCAATCTCCAAATTAGATAAATACACACAATTACTTGATTCTCATAACTTAAAATATAAATTAGTTTCTACCCATACATCTTCTAATCAAAATACTTCTTACAATGATATTATAAAGAAAATTGAAAATATAGACTTAAATAATACAACTTGTAAAGAAGCTTTTGACATACTATATAATATACAGCAAAATTTAAAAAATATACAATAAAATGTAAAAATAAAAAAAATCGCAAAAAATCGAGCCACGAGGTTTCGATTTAAGCGATTTTTATTTTTAATTAGATAAGTTATATACCTTTAATATTTTAATACTTGTCCCGGATATATTGTATATGGTGATTTTATTCCATTTTTATCTGCAATAGTCTTCCAGTTGATTCCTAGCTTTGCCCCAATTCCTGATAATGTATCACCTGATTTTACAGTATAGCTTTTTGATGATGAACTTGAACCACATTTACTATTAACTATTGCTTGAATTGTATTGTAGTCATAACCTGCTGCCGTTAATTTTTCTTTTCTTGTTTGTCCAACATCCCATTTTCCTGCAATAACTTCATTTGCGATTTCTTCATTAGATTTTTTAGATGATGCACCTAAAATCTCATTAACTCTATTTTGGACAGCATTATAATCATAACCTGCTGAAGTTAATCTTTGTTTTCTATCGTTTCCATTTCCCCATTGTTGATTAATAACTTCTTGAGCTAAATCATCAATAGATTTTGTTTGTGTTGGAGATGTTGTATTTGAACTTTCTGTATTTATCATTGATGGATAATCTTTGAAAGATTCATTCATATCAACATTTCCTGATATTCCATTAACTTTTCCTGATGATGTATATTGCCATAATCCATAAGTATTATGATCAAATTTTGATGAAGCAGATGTTGACCACCATGCCATCCATTTATCAAATCTATTTAACTTTGAAGAATTTAATTTTGAATCAAACCATGATTTTGAAGCATATATTGCTGCATAATATCCTGCCTCTTCAAACATTAAACATTCTTTTTCACAAATTGAAACTAACGTATCATTTGAAGGCATACCATATTTTGCTTTATAACCATCTGCATCTTCCATATCAATTATAACTGGAAATTTTATTTTATTTTTATATGGTGCTAGTGCTTTTATTACTAAATTTGCTTCGTTAATAGCATTGTCTATATTTAACGCATAAGAATACGTATAAACACCAAATGGAATTCCTACTCTTATACATTCCTCAATATTTCTTATTGCTTTTGAATCTACTGCACTTTGACCATAACTAATTCTAATTATAGCAAATTCAATTCCTGATGCTTTTACTGCATCCCAATTAATATTACCCTGATGGGCTGATACATCTATACCTCTCATTACTCTTCACCTCCAAATTCATTCTCATTCCTTTGGATTTCTCCATTTCCTAAAACTTCGTTTTCTTCCATGAAAATTCCTCCTTATAAAAAACTATACTGGAAGAATTTTTATTTTTCTTCCAGTATTTTAAAATTGCAAGAATAACTCTCTTGTATTAAATTATTGATTTTTAGCATCATATAATACAGTAGCAGTACCAATTCCACCCAATGCAGTAACCACTGCTTGTATTATACTATTTGCATCTAATCCCTCAATATGAATTACACAACCTATTACTGTTGCTATAATTCCTATCAAAATATTTTGTATTGGAATGGGTAATGTTTCGTTCCATCCAAAATGCTTTGATATTTTGCCTAAAACATAAGTAAATAACGTTGTTATAACATATACTAATAATTGAACAGTCATTGTTTTTTCCTCCTTTCTTTTTTCTAGTAATTGCTATGTTCTAATCTAGTAATTATCTCATCTATTCTTTTGTGTGCTTGTTTACAACTTTCTTCCACTCTCGTAGTTCTATCTCTATTTTCTTTTACATCATCTTTAATTGATGTTATTTCTTTCTTTATATCATCTATGCCATTTGATATAGATTTCAATTCAGTTAGAACTGTAGCCATTTGTGTTGCATCTTCTTTTACATCTTCTGTAGTATCTTTTTTCCCATTTCTTAATATATTATAAATTATTGTTATTACTGCTATTGCTACAGAAACTATACTAATAAGTGTAGATATTTCAATAACCATAACTTTTCCTCGCTTTCATTTGATAAAAAAATAAACACCTAATAGGTGTTTATTTATAATCTTCTCCTGTTATTTCCTTATATTCTTCTTTTGTTATCCATTTTCCAACTGCATTATATACTCTTGCTTCATTCCAAATTCTATTATCATAATATTTTTTTACCTTTTCAAAATTTTTGCTATGTTCATTCATTGACTACACCTCCTCAAGATCAACATCAGTCATCATTGCTAGATATTCTATATCTGCTTTTGTTTTTATTTTATCAATTTCATCAGCAGATAATTGTCTTAATACAAAATAATAGCCATCTTCATAATGAACAATTTGTACTAATTCTACATGTTCAAGTTCTTCAGATGTTTTATCAGTTTCATTTTCAATTGTAATTTTTGATAATTTACCTTTAAAATCATCTTCAGTTATTTTTGTTTTTGAAATATAATTATTTCCACTCAATTTTAAGTTTTTAAGTTGTGTTCCATCAGATAACGTAATTTTCCATGATTTTTCCATTTCGGTACCTCCTTAAATAAATCATAATATAATTGCGACATATTACTTATTTGTTGCATTGACATTTTTTTATAATTTCCTGCCATCCAACTTTTAAAACTATTTTCTATATCGTTACTTTTCATTTTTCCTTTGTCCAATAGTCTTTTGTATGCTTTTAGTTTTCTTCTTTCTCGAGTTACTGTTTTTGTACTTATCTTTTTTATTATTCTTCCTGTTGGTGTTAGTGAATAATTTATTTGTAATACTTTAAATTGTTGAGATAATTTTACTATTCTTGTTTTCCTATCATTAACTATTAATCCTAGTTTACTTGATATAATTTTTATTTCTTTTAGTAATTGCTTTAAAAATTCTTTATCTTGATGAATGATATAACTATCATCCGTATATCTTCCATAATATTTGCATCCTCTAACAATTTTTATATAATTGTCTATTTGTGATGGATACGAAATTCCTATATTTTGAGATGGTTGACTTCCAATATCTACGCCTTTTCCATTTTTATTATCTATATTAAATACATCAAATAAATTTTTTAAAATCCACATAGTAATTTTTGCTTCTTCAGGGTTTACTTTTCTTAAAAAATATTGTAACTTCTTTAAACATAAATCATGAGGAATACTTGCATAATATCCGCTAAAATCAATTAACAATATGTATCCCTCATTACTTTTATATTTTCTATAATATTGATGTAAGTGTGTTTCAAATCTTTTTCTATGAAAAGCCACACCTCTATTCTTTTGACTTGCACCATTATCATAGATTAAATATGGAGAAATAGCTGGACTTAAAACATTATCGCAAAGTAAATGATTAATTGTTTTATCAACCATATTATTACTTGTAATATGTCTTATTTTTCCTCGTTCATTTATAGTAAATTTTTTTCCTGCTACTGGTTTATATTTCCACTCTTTCAAATCTTTTAAAATTTGTGCTGTTTCTATCAAATGGTTCATTTCGAACAATTGTGATTGATATTTAAAAGGTGCTCCTTGAATTGCCTTTGTTCCAGCTTCATAAATTTTATTTGCATCATAAAAAATATTCATAAAAATCACTTTAATAGTATTACTGGTCGTAACCAAATACATAATGATTAGTATTTATCAATTCTGCTATTGAAGGGATAATCTTTCCTTTCCTTTTCCCATATCCATACGATGGAATCAAGTCCATATAATAAAATTGTATGGGTTGTGAAATCAGGACGAACACCGTTAGCGTTCGAAGCTCCGTTATTGTTAGCATTGCCATTGTTGTTGACATTAGCGAAATTCGCAGAAGAAACGACATACAAAGATTACCCACTAATTATTATTTTTTTATATTTTTTAAAAACCTATTGTCAGTTTGTCGAAGTGATTTTATCATATTAAATTCTTTTTGAATTTCTAAAACCAAATTTACATATTTATTCAAATCAGCATATAAGTATTCTCCTGCATATTGTAGTTCATCTTGAAGTGCATTACAACAAGCCATTGCTCTATCCATTTCTAGGCGTCGTTCTTCAAATTCAGACATATATGTTGGAAATATTGTGTTTGCAATTCTTAAATGTCTACTTATTCCTGTTGCTAATTCTACTACATTGTTTGATACTCTATTTATTTGATTTCTATAAAACTTATACATATTTTCTTTTATTCTTATTTGTTCCTTTTCATCAAGTCCTTTTATTCTATTATTTATTTTTTCTTCTATTTTTGAAAATGTTATATAAAAATTATTTTCTGCTAAATTTGTTACTGCCATTCTTATCATATATGCATTATGAATTGTTTGTAATTTTGATTCTTTTCTTTCACTTTTCTTTATCTCTGACATTTCAAAATAATACTATTTCTCCTTTTCTATTTTTTCAACAGAAATTATATCACTTTAATTTTAATATTTTAACTATCTTGAATATTAACTATATTATATGACAGGGCATAAAGCCCTGTCGATGCCTGATTACACGATTAGGAAAGCAGGACGAACACCGCTAGCGCGCGAAGCCCCGCTATCGCTAGCACTGCCATTGCTGGCGACATTAGCGAAATGCGCAGAAGAAACGACATCTCTTAACCAGTACCAATATCTATCTCCTGCATCATTTCTAGCAACTATTGAATCATGTCTTAATCTGAATAATGATAACTGTGAATTGTCTATTTGGTAATTATTAGGAACATTGGTTCCACTCATTGCATTTTTAAATATTTGACAACCATAAACCATTATTTCATTCATTAATTCTATATCTGAATCGTACCATGTTCCACCTGTTTCATATCCATTAGAAACTGCATTTTGTAAATGATTTCTATGTTTCAATATATGACTTGCTTCAAAATCGTTTTTTATTACTGTTTTAAATTGTGCTAAATTAGTTTTATACATTGCACTACCAATATAAGCTCCATCAGTTATATTACTAGCATTCATTTGAGCTGTTCCCATTATTCTTTCCGGTATCATTAAAACATGAGGTTTTGTACATTCTGTATCTCCCATGTGTAATCTATAATTAATATCAGCTACTAAATATTTTCTACCACTTGTTTTCCCTATGATATAGTCTCCAATGAATATATCGTCAAAAGTTCCTGCTGCAATTTGTTTTGACAATGTTCCATCATAGAATAAATCAGTAATATCTTTTCCTCTATAAATACTATTATGTGCACCTGCATTTTTTTCTACAAGTGCAGTAAGTAATGTGGAAATTTCAACTTTTTTAGTTGTTCCATTTGCCACATCAACAACAGGTAATATATCTGTTGTTTGAAGATTTTTTAATTCTTCAAGTTCTGAAATTTTTTTAATTCCCATAATTGTAAAATCCTCCTTATTTTTTTACATTCCAACAACTAACCTTGTATTATCCTCTGTTGCAATATAATATCCATCTTCTGTTATAATTGGTGAAATTGCATCTTCTAAATTCTCTCTTGTTTCATTTAAAATAGTAGTTAAATTATCTATTTCTAATTGTATTTTTCCTGCTGCATCTTCTGACAATTGATTTTTCATCTTTTCAAACCAATTAGTAAATTCTTGTTCTTCAGTATTAAAGAAATTTGCCATAATATTCTTAAATTCTGTAAAATATGTATCGTGTTCCGCTTCTTGATCTTCATAATATTTCTTATATGCCTCTTGCCATTGTGCATATAATGTTGATGTATCAACTTGATATATTAAACTTGTAACCCAAGGACATTCACTACTACCTCTACAGTCTTTTATTAAGTCTTGTGTAATTTTTATACAAGATGGACTAATCGTAATATCAGCTAATCTAAATTCAATGATGTTTTCTTCAGTATTTATTGATGGATGTACTGGGTTGCTTGATGCAGTCCCTTTTCTATATACTATATTTCCTGCTCTTCCTAATTGAGTTTTATCCATTTGAGCTATAATACTGTCTATTCTAGTTAATACATCAGAATTTTGTGCTGTAGTTATTGTCAAATTGCTTGGATTTTCAAACCACTTATCCCCAATTAGTGCATAACCTGCTGAAACTATAATATTCATCCCATTATTTGCAGTAAAAACTTGCAAATAATCGGAAGGTTCACCTTTTGGAGTTGCAAAAACACCATTACTTATTAATTTTCTATATGGTCTATTCATATCATCTGCTGAATAAACGCGATCATTATTTATCGCATCAAAAAAACCAGCAGTAACTTCAAATTTTACATCGTTTTCCATTTTTGCCTCCTATTCACTTTTTATATTTTGAAATGTCGGTTCCATTTTATATCCATTATCATCTATACTCTCTAATATTTCAGATATCCTAACATTAATTGAAATTCCGTATTCATTTACAATATTTACAATATCACCTAGATTATAATCATCTTTATATGTATAATTAGCTCCTATAATAACATCTCCTGTAAAAGATGTAATTGATTTATATTCAGACATTTTTTCATATCCAACACTTTTTAGGTTTTCAATATAAATATTATTACATAATACTACTTCAGTAATTTCTCCATCATCACTTTTTGTTAAAATAGCTATATTAGTTCCGTTTACTTGATAATATATTGTGCCATTTATATTCTTTTCATTACCATTAGGATAACTACTTAATAATTCATCATAATCAATTGAACTTGAAACATCTCTTGCATCCACATATAATTCATGTCTGTTAATTCCTGTCCCACTACCAATTGTAACAGTTTTTCTTTCTATTCCTTCGCCTTCTCCTGCAACAATAGCAATATTTTTTATATTGCTATCATCTTTGGTATAATCTGTTGTAGATATGTTATCATAGTTTTGTGAAAATTGAACATAATCACTTCTATCTTTCCCTTTATATAAAGAAAATACAAATTTTCTATCTTTTATAACAATTTTATATCCCCACTCGTAATTCTGACATAATTCTTGAATTTTTGTACCTACATAATCATAAGTAACTTGTTCTCTTATTGTTTCTTTAAATCCTACTTTATCTGCTAATACAAAGTTTTCTATTTTTCTTTCTTTGTTGGTAGGATTTATTATAGAATCCGTAATTAAAGTTCTTATATAATCTTCAACTAATCCATTAAAATTCGTTTGTTTGGCTACTATTCTTGAATTTAGTATGTTTTTTATATCTGTACCTGTTATAATTAATTGATCTCCATTTTCTTCATCAGTTTTTATTTCAATTTTTGTTATTTCGCAAACCATATCGTCTTTTTTCCTAGCAATATATTTGCATTCTTTTATTTTTTTGATATTTTCAATAGTTGCAGAAATAACAAGTTCACAATCTCCCAATTCATTATATCTAGGAACCCATAAAATACTTGAATACATATCTATTATGTATTTTTTAATTAAATCTTTATCTAACAAATATAATTCATCCATATAATTCTATACCCCTAAATATACACGATAATATTTAAAACTAATGTCCACTAGCATATCCTTCTCTCCATCATCAGCTAAAAAACTAAATCTATTATCTCCAATTCCTAATTGAAAAAATGTTGATTCACTTCTAACTTGTGGAATTAAATTATATTCAACCGCTTCTCTAGTTAAAATTACCGATTTTTTTCCTCTATTACAATTAATTATTAATTTATCATTTTTCATAAACTCATAATCAATTATAAAATTTTCTCCTGTTTCAATATTACGAATTTCTAGCTTATTTACAGTTCCCATAAATCCAATATTAATAATTAAACCTGTTTCACTTTCACTATCGTTTATAACATTTGTTACCTTTTCAAGATCTACAGAAGAAATTGCAATAGGTTGATTACTATTTATAGAAAATGGGAAAGAGAATTTTTTTATTGTTTTTGAAATACTTTGAACTATTGTATTAATATCTTTAAAATATGGGTCAGGACATAAAATAGAAATCTGTGCAACTTGCTTTTGAACGAATATTGGGACTTCAAAAGTTTGCACATATCCTTCTATAAAAACATTTCTGTTATCATCTTCAAAATAAATTTTACACCATTGTTTATTTCTAAAATATTTATAAAGTTTTAATCTATTTTGAGAAACATCTCCATTTATATATACTGTAATAACAATTTCCCTATTGGGAATTTTTGAACTATTAAAGGCAGAACCATCTCCATTTGCATAAGTTGAAGTATTTATATTAGCATTTGGAGGGGTTATTCCTTCTATATTTGCTATTTGATAATCTTCTTCGTTATCAGTTAATTCAAGGACTGCTCCTTTAATATTTTCAACTTTTAAAGTAAACATTTTTTATTTCCCTCCTATGCATTTACTAGATTTAATAAATTCCTTGTCTGTCTATATAACTCTAGTCTAGATGGTTGTTTTGGAGCATTTATTACTTGAGTAAAATTATTAACATTAGATGTTGAATTAGATATATTGTTAATATTAGAAGTATTGTTTTTCATTTCTTCTTTCATATCATTTGCAACAGCTTTTATCCAGCCTTTATTTCTTTCAAGAGGAACAACCGCTTCTGCTCCACTTCCTTCAAGTAAACCAACTTGTCCTTTTTCTAATATACCACCTCTATATAATTTTGGTATATTTAATGTATTGATTCTTGATATATTTACACCTGGAATTGCATTAATTATTCCTATCGCTCCATTAATCATATTAATAAATCCATTTACTGTATTTTCTATCATTCCTAATAATCCATTAATACCTGATTTAACAGCTCCACTAATTGCATTTCCTATATTAGTTCCAATGTTTGAAAATTTATCACTGATTGTATTCCATAATCCTCCGAAAAAATTACCAATATTGCTAAAAATACCAGTAATATTATTCCAAGCTTCTCTAAATCTATCTCCAAACCATCCTCCTACATTAGAAAATACATTTTGTATTCCTTGCCAAGCACCTTGAAAAAATGATCCTAATTGTTCAGGTAATTGTGCTAATCCTTGGAATATAGAACTAATTATCTGTGGCAACGCCTTTAATAATTCTAAGCATATAGTTGGTATTGCTTGAACTAATGCCATAAATAATTGAATTGCACCTTGTAGTAATACTGGTATATTTTGTATTAAAACATTGATTATAGTAGTAACAATAGTTGGTATTTGAGGAATAAGTGCTTGTATAATCAATGGTATTGCTTGAATAATAGCCATTAACAATTGCACTGCTCCCTGTAATACAATTGGTAAATTTTCAACCAACCCGGTAATAATAGTATTTATTATTGTTGGAATTGCATCTACTAATGCAGGAATTATAAGTGGTATAGCTTCAACTATTGAATTTAATAATTGTACTGCTCCTTCTATTAATCTTGGAATTGCATCTGTTAATCCATATAAAATAGTATTTATTATTTCATCAAGATTTTCTGTTAATGCAGATATTATCTCAGGGATTGCTTCAATAATTCCCATAAAGAAACTAAAGGCAGCATCAATAAGATCTGGTAAACTGTCAATCAATACTCCAATAATCTGATTTACAACTTGTACTAATGCAATAACTAGGTTTGGAATTGCATCTGTTAATCCATTTACAAGACTTATAATAATTTGAACTCCTGCTTGAAGTAATTGTGGAATTGCCATCTGTAAAACATCTATTATTTGAGGTATAATACCAATTATTGCATCAACAACCGTTGGTAAAGCTTCAATTATCCCCTGTAGTAATTTATTCATTCCTTCCATTACATCAGGTAATAGTTCTGTTATTAAATCAACAATTTGTGGAAATAACTCAATGAGTAATGATATAATACTATCAATTACAATTTTTACCTTTGGAACTATATTTTGAATAACAGTTCCTATACTATCTATTAAATTTTCCATTAAAGTATCAAAATTTGCATTTTCATCTGCCATGCCAGTTAGTAAATTACTCCATGCAGACTTCATTGCTCCAATAGATCCTTGAATTGTTGTACTTGCTTCTTTTGCAGTAGTTCCTGTTATGCCCATATTATCTTGAACTAAATGTATAGCTTCAACAACATCAGCATAACTTTCAATTGTCAAATTTCCAGCTTGTCCTTGTGCTTTTGCTAATTTGTTAGCATCTCCAATAAGTCTTTCCATTTCACTTTTAGTTCCACCATATCCAAGCTTCAAGTTATCAAGCATTGTATAGTTTTGTTTTGCAAAACCCTGATATGCATTTTGTATAGATTCCATTGATGTACCCATTTTATTTGCATTGTCAGACATATCTGTAATTGCTTTATCAGCTACTTCTGCTGATTTTGCAGTATCACCATTTAAACTTTGCAATAATGATGCAGAAAATGAAGTTACAGTGTCCATATATTCATTTGCAGAAAGACCAGCAGTTTTATATGCATTATTAGCATAATTTTCTACAATGCCCGAGCTGTCCTTAAATAATGTTTCAACACCACCAACTAATTGCTCATAATCAGAATAACTAGCTATTGCCTGTTTACCAGCATTAAGTAAAGCACCACCTAATTTCAAAATTCCATTTATGCACCCCTCAACCGCATCTGCTGCTAAATTTGCTAGTGCTCCTTTAAGGACTGTAAAACCACCATTTGAAGCATCATCTGCTGATTTTCCAGCACTATCAATACTTTTATCTAATTTATCAGCAGCACTATCGAGTTCCTGCATTTTGGTTTTATTATCATTTAAATCACCTGATAATGTTTTAATTTCTTTTGCTAAATTTTTGGCTTCTGATGAATTTTTACCATATTGTAGTACCGCATTCTTATATGCCTCTTTTGTATCATCTACCGCTTTTTGTTGATTGTCTATTGTGTCAGATAATTTACTTGTACTACTATTAGCTCTTTCTTCAGCTTTTTGTAAATTTTGTAATTGTGTACTATAATTACTGTATTCTTTTTCAATTTTATTTACCGCTGCCTCTTGATTGTTAATAGTAACTGTTAAATTCGATATTTGTTGTTTTATGCTTGAATGAGCTTGTTCTGCGGAACTCAATTGACTTTGTAAATTTCTAACTTCATCAGAATTTTCTCCATAGGCTCTTTTTGCATCTTCTAGTTTTTTCTTCAAATTTTCAATTTCACTAGCAGACTGCTTTTCATATTTTTGTGCAGTTTGTAACTGTGTTTGATATGATTGCAATTTACTAACTTGTGCTTCCATCGTAGATTTTAATTGTTTCAACTTTGCACTTAAACCATCTGTAGACTTTGTCCAATCAACCATACCAGAACTTGCTTTTTTGAATTCGGAATTTGCGAGTTTAATATAATTATTAGCTTCAGATATATTCTTTTTTAAATCCGATATATCTAATTTATATCGAGTTGTAATATCTTCTCCTTTTGCCACTTACTTTCCTCCTTTCATCAAGCAAACTAAAACCAGCTATCACTAGCTGGTCTTCTTATTTGTTTTTTTCTTTTATTTTTATTGTTTTGATTATTTGCTTCATCATAAATTCGTAATCTTCTAACTAATAGAAAAATCTCTCTCATTTTTTCTTTTCTTATTGAAAATGGATTAACCGTTGGAAAACGATTACATATTTCCATTTCAAGTTCAAAGAATATTTGATAGAGGGGAATAGCAGTATTCCCCTCTTCTAGTTTTTTCCATCATTTCCTTTTGTTATTTGATTTATAGAATAAGCTATAATTTCGGCTATAACATTCATTATTTCTTTTAATTTTGTATGTCTTAATTCTTCATCTGTTAATCCATCAAAAACTTCTTTTAGCAATGGTTTAACAATATTCATTGAACTTGCCAAAACTTTTGCAATTGCTTTTAGTAACTCTGCTTTGTTACCAGCCTGAATATTATCAATATCAATAACATCCAACAAATCTTCTACTGTTCCAAACATTAAATCGTATGTTTCAGCAGTATATGTTTTTGTTATTTCTTTTTTGTCGTAGATATTTAATTTTAAATCCATATTTTTTTCCTCCTATTAGGCTTTAGCCTTTAAAGTATCTATTGTTGTAACAGTATCAAAGAATGTGCTAACATCTGCTAGGTCTTTAGATAAATCAACATTAATAGCTTTTGCAGTTTTACCTGTTTTTGTGAATTTATGTGTTGTTGAAATTCCTGTATATGTTACTTCTTGACCATTAGAGTCTGTTCCATCATTTTCTGTTGCATGTGTACTATCAGGAATACTAAATGTTCCTTTATGTCTCCAAACATATACTTCATCACCATTAGTTTTCTTTGTTTTATAGCCAAGAGCAAAGTATTTTGTTTTTCTTTCTCCCTCAATTAATGTTCCTGTTGTTTCATCATAATCTTGTCCTGTTATAAATGCTAATTTATCTAATGGAAGTACAGATGTAGAACATTTTATTTCATCTGCTCCAACAGAATTGATTACAATTGCAGCCATATTATTATAATATTTTGATTCACTTGAATTACTTGTACTTTTTGAAATTTCCCCAACACCAGCTAATTCATATACCTCTCCTGTTTTGTAACCTTCTCCTTCTTTATTATTATCAGATAATACTTCTGCCACAACTAAATCTGTGACACCTCTATACTCAACGATTTCATCTAAATTCTTATTCATATAGATTTTACCTCCTTATAAATTTTCTATTATTCTTACTGCTATACCTCTTCCAGTTTGTGTGGGTTCATCACTTTCAACATCATATCCTTTGCCACTCACAATAAACCCATCCATTTTTAATTTTTCTTTTAAATTTAATAATTCTTTATCTATTAGGTCAGAATTGTTAGAATAAAATGCAACAATAAAAAGCCATACAATTTTATGTTCTTCATTATTGTAAAAAGCATCTCCATCAGAAGTCATATTTTTAAAAGTGAAGTACGATTCCGGATAACCTTCTTCTTTATTCATCGTACCTTGTTGAAAATATGGATAATTCATGCTCTCTAATACTTTTGTTAATTTATCTTTCATTTACCCTTCCAACCTCCTTATTTCATTATTAAATATTTCTTGTTGTGCTTCTAATACTTCTTTTCTTGTGCTTGTACCAAAAATTGCATTATACATTTTTTTATCTTTTTTATGCTCTGCCATAATTCCAAGATTTTTTCCGTATTGGTTACTAACACTGTGGCTTTGTGTTCCATACATCAAAAAAATTGAAGCTAGTCCACCCTCGCTTATGCTAAAACCAACTTTTACACTTGCTAATGTACCAGCCCATTCAATTTCTGCTTCTTTTTTCAAAGCTTTTTCAGTTCTCTTAGTTTCATTATGTGGTGTAATCGCTTCTTGTGCTTTTTTTGTAATAATTTCGTGGGTTTTCTTTAATGATTTTTCTGATATATTTTTTGTATTTGCATTTAATTTATTAAGTCTTGCTATTGCCTCATTAAAACCCTCAAACTCCAAATAAGCCTTGTTACTCATACTAAGCACCACCTTTTAATCTTTTGACTTTAAATTTTAAAAATTGATGTCTTTGATTTATATCTTCAGGTTCATTTATTATATCGAATACAGCCTTATCTTCAGCTCTTGCAATTCTGCAAACACCAGTAATATCTGGTCGATACATAGTTTCAATGTTTGCTGTATCTTCAATGGAATACACACCATTTACCGTTTTCTCCGTTCCACCATAAGTTTTAAAACTGCCAAAAAAAAGATTAATAGAATTACCATTTTTATCTTTTTCTGCTAATGCTTCATCAACAGTTGGATATTCCTTATTAGTGATACCCTTTTTTGTTGAAATCTTTGGTATAAGTAAAACAAGTGGAATAGGATTGGTTATATTTATTGAAAATCCACTCATTTTCCATCACCATCCTTATATGCTAGTTGAGTAGCTCTTTGCCAAAAGTATGATGATAAATTTGCTTTTTGAAAATATACATCATCAATACCTCTTGCAATCACACCAGCTGATTTTACATCATTAACAACAGATGATGGAATTCCTCCATCTATCATCAATTGTTGTATTTCAGCAATCCAATTTTTAAGAATTGTATCTTGGTAAGTTCCTGTAATTCCCAAGCATTCCTTTACTTTTTCTAACATATTACTGCTCCTTTTTTAGTCTACTTTTTCAACTAATCTTCTTGTATCAGATAATAATTCACTTGCTCTTTCTTTCTCAAATTCAACAATATCATTTTCTTTATAGTCTCTATCATTGTATTTGTCTGTAAATGCAATTCTAATTTTAAGTCTTATTTTTTCATTATCTGATCTTTTGTTGTTTGTCTTTCTACTTGTTTTTTCTTTCTCTTCTTGTTCTTCTAAATGTTCTGTCTTTTCTTCAGTTTTTTCTGTAGATTCTTCATCTACATCAGTATTTTTTTCAATTGTAACTTCAGGTGAATTAACATCTATTACATCATTTTCCTTTAAATCTTCTCCTGATACAATATCATTTTCATTAATTACAACTTGTTCTTTTTCAACAATTTCATTTTTTTCAACAGTTGTTTCATTTGCTTGATTTTGTGTTTTTGCCATTTTATATACTCTCCTTTTTAAAAATAATGAATTAAGGGGATTATCATCCCCTCATCTTACCCTTTTACAGATTTTTTTAATAAATAGATATAGTTTGTGTTTAATGGTTTACCATCTAAAATAACTAAACCTTTTGTAATCCATTTGTTTTTATCTTCATCGAAATATCTCTTATATCCAAATGTCATATTTGAGTTAATACCATAAGCTTTTTCAGGAACCCAGAATATTCCAAAATATTCTCCATTTGCACATAAATCAAATGATTTGAATAAATCTTGTTCTGTTCTAAGTACAGGATATTCATTGAATTTATATTGTTTATCACTAGCATCAAATCCAGCCTTATTTATTGGTTGATTATTAGCATCTTTTAAAGTACATAAATTACCTACATAAGTTTGTTTTGCCATAGCAAATTCAGGATTAGCTCCTTCCATTCCTAAAGGTATATTAGCAAATAATTTTTTCTCCCATGCTGTCCAATCAGAAATTTCCTCTTCTGTAAATTCTATAATATTAGCTGCTGGAATTCTTTTTAATCCTGCTGCAACATCTGTAAGTATTCCTGTTGGTTGTGCATTTCCTGTACCTTTTAAAACTGCTATATCTCTAGCTTTTAAATAAGCTGATAATAAAGCATTTATTAATTCTTTTTCAAATACTTCTACACTTAATATGCTTTGTAGTAAAGATTGTGCTATTCTTATTTCTCCTATATGGTAAGAGAATACAACACTTCCTTTAGCTCCATCTACTTTTTGATCTGCACTAACACCATGTTCTTTGTCATTTCCTTCCGTTCCACTCCATGTGAATGTTGCGTCAAAATCAGCTATTGGAACTTCAACACCACCTTGAACATTTAACATACGAACTCTTGAAGAAAATTGTCCATATGAACCTTCTATTTTTTTGATTAATTCTTGTAATACTGTATGTGGAATTAATACTCCTAATTCTTCACTTGTTACTTCTCCTGCTGCTCTTGTTTCAGCACGATATTGTGTTAATATTTCATTTAATTTTGCACTTCTTGTTCCTGTTTGAGCATATTGTTTGAATGCCATTCTATATTCCATTGAAGAAAGTATATCTTCTTCATTATTTGAAGCTTGTCCTCTTTGATTCATTTTTGCTCCTCCTATGACATTTAAAACTGCATTTGGATTAAATCCATTTGCACTTCTTCCTTCGTCTGCTTTATCATCTTTTTTGTCATCTTTTTTATCTTCTGCACCATCATCATTGCTATCACCATTTCCGTTGTCATCCTCTAATTTTTTTAGTTGTTCCTCTGCATCATTAATTTCATCTCTTAATGCTATTAGTGTTTCTCCTAAACTTCTTACCTCATCAATATCTTGTGAGTTTTTCATTCTTTCTTCTTTGTCCTTTAATTCTTTTCTTTTTCTTTCAATTAAACTTTGTAAAAATTTTTTCATTTTAAAATCCTCCTAATAAATATTTTATTTTTAGCTTTTCAAGCTCTAATTGTTTTGGAGTAGTCTCCACCGCTCCACTTCTAGCAGTGTCCACCGCTAGTCGTGCAGTATCCACCGCACTTTTATCTCTAGCAGATATTGAAGTATCTTCATATGCAGGAAATGTAACTGCACTAACTTCAACAACTGTTGAAATTGATTTAATATGTCTTGTTGGATAATCTGTGTCTAAATCTTCCCATTCTTCATCTTCGATTCCAAACATAAAAGACATACCTGTTATGTCTCCTCTCTCTATTGCACTATATAAATTTCTAGCTTCTGTATTATTTTCTATATCTAATTCAACTTGAATTTCCATTCCTTTATCATCAACAGATAACTGCATTGTTGAATTTTTTGTATTTCTTCTTGATCTTGCAAGAGGTATCTTTGATTGATCATGATTTACTAAAAATCTAACATCCTCTAAATTCGTATTTTTCAATGCTCCTTTTTCAATTACCTCTGCAAACATTCCTGCAATATCAGTTTTACTTTCATATACTATTGGCCTTCCAATTATTATATTTCCTCTTTTTTCATCTTTTTGAGCACGTATATCGAAGTCATAATTTCTTCTAATTAACTCCTTGTTCATCTTTGTTACCTCCACCATCATTATTTTTTTGTTCATCCGTTTTATTATTCTCTGCATTTGTTTTATTACTTGACATAGCAATTTGTCCTGCTAATTCAGGAAGTGGTTTCATTCCAAATGCTGTACGAACTTCATTTTTATAGCAACTTCCACTATCAACCAGTAAATCAAATAAATCTATTTTTTGTCCTGTATCCATAAAAATCAACTCATGTGGATATAATACAACCGCATTTCCAAAGCCTTTCTCCCTTTCCGTGAATAATCCCATTGTGATTGCTTCTCCTGTTTTCTTAATTATTGGTTCAAGACTTTTTTGATAAAAAGCTTCATATTGAGCTTTTGTATAATCTCCTGTTAATATCGGAAGAGAAACTCCCCAATTTCTTAATATCTTTTCATCAATAAATTTTAATGTTGTTGCATCTACTAATTCTATCTTGTTTTGTAATGGTATATATTCTCCTTTTATATCTAATGGTAAAAATCCACTTTCATTTTTAGAAAGTCTTTCTTCTATGGCTTTTATATTTTTTTCCATCTTTCCATCATCTAACAAAGTGTTATATTTAATTACTCCATTAATAGAAAATGAACTCTTTAGAGCTTTAGCAACTCCTTGTAATAAAGTATCATTTAACTCTAATGTTTTTAATAATGCTTTGTTATCTGGTTGTCCAAATTCATTTCCTCCCATTAGTTCATTTATTGAATATCTATATCTAATATGTATAACATCTGAATAAGCTAATATTGTCTCATATCCATTAAAAAACTTAAATTTAATTCCTAATTTTCCATTTGGATCTTGTAAAAAAGTAACATCTGTTGGTTGTATTGGATAAAGTGCTGTAAATTCTTTATCTCCTTTGTTATTTCTTACATAAGTTGGAATAATAAAAGCATTATAATTAAGAAATAATTGCCAAAATACTTTTTCAAAGAAATCACTCTGTGTCATTCTTTCATTTGGTTGATTTAATAATCTTTGAATTGTGCTACTTTCAACAGGTACTAAATCACTTCCATTTTTTCTGATATGAAATGGATTTACTTTTGTCAATTCTGTTACTAAACATGATATAGCTTGTTGCACTACATCACTAGCATATATATCTTGACCAAATTGTGAAAAAATTGGAATGTATCCATTTAGCATTTCAGCATATTTCATATTATCATTTTTAGGTTTCTTAAATTTGTTAATAAATTCAATTAGATTCAATGCTTTTTACCTCCTTAATTTCTAAAATATCACATCCTCTATTATTCATATAAAAAGAATACATTGCCTCTTCTTGATTTATCGCATTAATATTCTCGATACGAATATTATAATTTTTTTGATATTTAATTCTATATTTTTTCATCTGCTTCTCCTTACTATCTTATAAGTTTATGAAATTCATTACGATAACGTCTATATACTTCATATAGAATAATCAATGTAACTGCTCCATCAATTCTTTTACTTGCTTGATTCTTAACTTTTACACACATTATATTTCCATAGTTGTCCATTTCCATTGCTGAATTTCCTAAACACCATTTGTCCATAGAATTTTTATTGTAGTTAATTTTTTGGTCTTGTAACTCGGCTTCTACAAGTTTCATTGCATTTGATAAAACTTTTCCTTGTAAAATCATTTCTGTTTCAAAACTAAATTCATTCATTCTATCTGTAAATGGTTTTGAAAATCTTTGATCATAACCTGCCATGTAAGTTTTTATTCCATAATTTTTATATAATTCATAAAACCAATCTGCTATTTTAGATATATCAATTTCATTTCCCTCATGTATTGTAAGTAATCCTTCTCTTGCCCATTCTTCATATTTTGCTCCTGCTTCTTTATCGTTACTATCCTGTAATTTACTTTCTGGTATCCAATAATGCGAATATACATATTTGGTTTTATCATTTGGTTTCATCAATAATATTTTTGCATTTGATAAGTCTGTTGTTTCTGATAAGTCAACAGCACCCAAACAAAAAGAACCTCTAAAATCTTCTAGATTAAAAGGTTCTGTTTCATAGCTATAATCTTCAAGCATTAGCCATGATTGAGCATTATTTTGTTTTATATTAAAATCTTTACAAAGAGTATGCATTCTTTTTGATTTTGATGTTTTAGATTTTTCAATTTCCCCTCTTAATGACTTCCACTTTTTTACCACTCCTAAACCCGGATTTGATTTATACCAACTTTGTTCATCTTGCCATATTTCTTCTTCACTATCTTGTGTATATAGCCATGGTAAATAATGTATATCATTAGTTTCATCAAATAAAACTTCTCTTGCGTATTTTAATTCATTATCTAAATAACCATCATTTATAAAACCTTCAGTTGTTAAATTTATAAATAATGGTTCATCTTTTGTTGACATTGATTTCTGCCCTGCCTCTGCTATTTCATCATTTGGTGCATCGTGGCTTTCATCCATATACATTTTGTCTATATTTCTACCATCTTTGTTTTGAGTCTTACTCGACATTTTAAAAATAGTAATATTCTTTTTTGTATTGCATATAGCAGACATATTTTTATGTGTAATTCTCGAATGTGGATCTATTCTTTTTCTCATATTGTCTATTTCATTCCATAAAAGGCTAGCTTGTTTGTCATCATTAGATGCACAAACAATATCCATTCCACCTTCTCCAATTCTTAAATCAGTATGAGCATCTGCTGCCATTAATGTTGTTTTGCCGTTTTTTCTTGCAATTAGTAAAATTACATTTTGAAATCTTCTTGCCCACCTATTTAATTCTTCATCGAAAAACTTAAAAGAATATACAACTTCTATAAATGCCTTCTCCCAAAGCAATAATTGCATTGGAACATTATAGAATGGCTTTTTACTTTGTAAACACAAATTTTCCATAAATTCTATTCTTAAATGGCTTTCACTTGTATCATATCTGTATTGGGGATTATCTAAATCTTTAATTAATTTTTGTAATTCTGTTTTTAATTCTAATCCAACTATTATATTTCCTTTTTGTATTTCTTCATAATATTGTTTTAAATAATTAACCTCCAAATTTTTGTCGCTCCTCTAGGAATTTTTGAACTGGATCGTCTTCTATTTCATGTCCATTTATCATAGAATACAACATTCTTATTGCATTCATATAGCTTTGTGAACATTCTTTATACAATTTTGAAGCTTTAGTTGTTCTTTGTTGGGTTGGATTTTTAGGATTTACTTGTATAAATGGTAATTTTTTTAATTCCTCCATTCGTTCTTCCAAAAAGGCTATATTGTCTAACATTGGATTTATTAATTGTTTTTTGTTATCCTCTATATCTTTAAAAATTTCATCTAAATTTTCCCTTCTTGTCAAATATAATCCCTTCTTTCTGTATCTATTTTTTTAAATTCAAAAAAAATGAAAATTTTACTTCGTGTGAAAAAGAGGTTCCCCTTACAGTCCCCACTCCCAAAACAAAGATATGCCTTGGCGGGGGGCTATTCTTGAAAACTCTCAAACCATTCGTTTATATATTTTTTCCAGTTTTCATCTTTTGCTCTACTTAAACATATTTCTTTATCACAATCAATATATATAAGCTCTGCACCTAACTTATCAGCAAGTCTTTGTCTTTCCATCTTCAATGGATAAGTTCCTACAATAAAAGCATTCTGCCAATTTCCTAATCTCATTTTTACTTGATCTATTAGACAATTTCTTGTTTCAAAAGTGTTTTGTTGTAGTTTTCTTGGTTTATTGTACTTATCGCAAAAACTTATGCATTCCCATATTTTATCTATATCTATTATTAAATCATCTGCTGTTCCCATACTTTCAACCCATGTTGATTTACCTGCACATGGCGAACCATAAACTATATATACTTTTTTAGGTAGTTCATATCCAAATCTATGATGCACTGCATTATGACATTTAAAATGTATAAGCATTATGTTGTCAGGATTAAGACTTATATTATAATCATTTACATTACTATTATTTAATGGTATTTTATGATGTCCTATACAGTCATAAGCTTTTACTATTTCCTCTCCGCAATATTCACAAAGTAATTTACCACTTTCATTTACTCTTTCTAACTTTAATGTTTGTAACAGATTCTTCCATTCTTTTGATTTATATAAATCATGAGCATTCTCAAACATATTTTTCATTCCTTTACCATAAATCATTTTCAGCTTGTTTTTCTTTTAATTCTAATTCACGTTTACTAAATCCTAGCTTTATCATATTTTCCCTACTTTTTCTTTTAGCTTCTGTAACTCTTGTAAGTCCATCTTCTATTCTTTGTATTTTATCAAGAGTTGCTTCCGCTTCTGTTGTAGTTTCTATATTTCCTTGACTATTGTTTTTCTTTTTTATACTTCCTATTGTCATATCTGTTTTGGACTTCTCTAATGTCATTATTCTTCGCATCATTCTAAACTCTCTAATTGTCAATAATTTATATTCTTCTATATATTCATTTAACAACAAACTATCTGTATTTTCTACTTTTATTTTCTTAAATATATCTTTTTCTTCATCTGTTAATACATCTTGAAATATACTTTCGTATTCTCCTGTTGTAACCGCATTCTTATTTCCCATTGGTGGCTGTCCACCTTTGTTGTTTTTTGCATTTTTATTACCTTTTAGAACTTGGCTTTTATCTCTTGTTAGATTATATTTTCGTATAATCTTTTTTAAATCAGGCAAGGTAATGTTGTATTTTTTAAATATGTCTTTATATCGCATTCCCTGTAAATAATCATTCTTTATTTTTTCTTCTTTATTTTGTGTCAATACAACTCACCCACCTCCATCACTTTCTTAAATAATCTAAAAGCTGCACTTTTATTTCTTTTGCAATTTTTTTCATCATTATTGGTGGAACACTCATTCCACATATATATTGAACTTGTTGTCCACAAAAATTATAATCTTGTGGAAATGTTTGAATTAACTTTATATCTCTATCGCTAATTGATGCTGGTACATCAAATCTTAAAAATAAACTTCCTGCAGCTAATGTATTTGGTATCCTGTCATCTTTTACAAATTGTGTATTAAAACTACTAATCTTTCCATTTTCTGTTCTTTCGATAGTATCACATAAACTATTATCTTTTTTGCTTCTTTTTAGCCATCTTTGATATAACATAGTCTCTTTATTGATTGGTTTATAATTTGTATCTTTTATTTGTCCATATGTTATAAATTCTTCATTAAATTCTAACTTTATCTTTGGTAATTCTAAATCCTTTCTTGTTGCTATAAAGAAAACTCTTTCTCTTTTTTGTGGTACACCCATTCTTGCTGAATTTAATAAAAATATTTGTGTTCTATATCCAACTTCATCCAATTTTTTAATAATTAGATTGATATATCCTTTAGCATTTCCCATCAATATACCCTTTACATTTTCGGCAACAATTATTTTAGGTTTTAATTTTCCTGCTAACTTTATAAATTCAAAAAACAAATCATCTAAAATTTGATATGCTTGTCCTTCTCTAAATTTTTTACTTTTTCCCCAGTTTTTTTCTCTTTCTCCTGCTAATGAAAAAGTGCTACATGGAGGACTTCCATCTAATATATCTAAATTATATAAATCTTTAGGATAATCTTTTAAGGCATTCATTTCTTGAATTGGCATACAATAATTATATTTAGGATTATGATTCTTTATGTATACCTCATTTATTTTTTTATCTATTTCACAATTTCCTATAACATTATATCCTGCTAGTTTATATCCCATAGTTGAACCACCACCACATGAAAAACAAGAAAAGACATTATAATTATTTTTTGGAACTTGTTTTAAATCTGTTAGATTCCATTCGTATTCTGACATTGTATTCTCCTTATTTTTTTATATCAAACATAAAACCACATTTAGGACATTGACATTTAAATTTATCATCACTAAATTCTGTTAGTTCAATTTCTTTATTATCATTAATTATTTCTTCCGCTTCTTTAAATATTTTTTCTAATTCATTTTTTTCAAAACCTGTTATGTCTAAATCGTAATTTTCATCTTTTAGTTCTAAAAGCAATTCTTCTAACTTGTCATTATCCCAGTCTCCAGATATTTTATTAAGTGCAATATTTAATGCTTTTTCTTTTTTCTTATCTAAATCAACAATATTACAATCTATCTCAGTATATCCTAGTTCTTTTAATACCTTTAGTCTTTGATGTCCACTTATAACAGTCATATCTGCATTAACTATAATTGGTGCAACATATCCAAATTCAATTAGACTTCTCTTTATCTTTTGATATTCTATATTTTCGGATTTCAAATCTATTCTTGGATTGTATTCTGCCGGTTTTAGATTTTCGATTTTTATTTTTACTATATTCATTTCTATACTCCTTAAAACATCTCATTTCATATTTGCAATTTTTACATTCTCTTGTCATACATCTACTCAAATTCATAGGCATATACCTCTTTTGTAATTATTGGTTGCGGACATAGGATTCGAACCTCGTCTATGGGATATGACCCCATTGTGCTGCCTTTGCACCATCTCCGCAATATAAAAAATAGCCACCGACAAATATATCGGCGACTTCATTACAAAGGAGAAACAAATAGATATTCATATTTTTCTCGATTATAATTATAACATAGCATTTTTTATAAAAATATATAAAAAATATATAAATTTTATATAATTTTTCTAAACTTTTTTACTTTTATTATATTCATGTTGCATTTCCTTTATAGATTTTTCTATTGTCTTATGTATTGCAACATAACCTCTATCTTTTTTTGTTGCTATTTCCTCTATACTTATCTTTTGATAAAATCTCATATCTATAATATCCTGATTATATTTTTTTAATGTTTTGACTAAATCCTCTACGATCTTAATTTTATTTTGTAATTCATCAATATATCTCTGTTTTTTATCTATTCTTTCCTGTGCATTTATTATTGCCTCTTCTAATTGTGATTTTGTATATCCTTTTGCTTTTGGTTGTCCATCCATATTTGCACTTTTTAAGTCATAAATTTCTGCTTGTATTTCTTTTATTTCACTATTTGTAATACTTATTCTTAATTTATATACATTATAATTTTCTAATACCTCTTGAACATTCATCTTTTGTTCCTCCTTTAAATACTTGAAAAAAATATAAATTTTATTTTAATTTCAGCCATTTGACACCTCCAAATTTTCCATTGTGTTTATTTCTGTTTTTTTATTACACACAATAATTTTTTTCTTTTCTTATTACAGCTGTCTATGGTTATTGTTTTTTATGATTTATTGTTTTTTAATTTTGTAACAATAGCATAATATCTTAAATATGTATATTCTTCCTTATTTCCATGAACAATCTTATTTATTTCATTTCTTTGGATTCCTTCACATTGTAAAAGCTTAATAAATTTCTTTTTACTTATTTTTTTATTCATAATAGGATTGATAATTTTATAAAAATTCTTAACAATTTCTTTTGTTATATTAAATATATCTACACTTATTTCTGCTATAGCATTTGCCATTTGTTCAAATGATTTAACTACAGGTTTCATAATATCATCGATAATTTTTCTAATTTTCTGTTCCGCTTCTATATATTCTTCTTCTGATAAATTTACTTTTAAATTATCTCCATCAAAAATTAATTCAGAAAAATATCCACTTTTATTTAAACATTGAATTTGTCCAACTGTAATATCTTTATAATCAATTTGTTTCATCATTTATTCCTCTTCTTTACTTATTAATTCATCTCCCCAGTATAAAGCATACATTGGATTTTTTACTTTTCTATTACAATAATCACTTACTGTTTGTCTACTTATAAATAATTTCTTTGCTGCATCTCTTGTACCTTTGAAAATTCTAGTTATAACTCCTTCACTATCCAACATTACAACTGATTTTCTACGAGATTTCCAACCGGTCATTTTACCCGCTTCTGATCTACTTATAATTTGAAGATTTGATAATCTATTGTCTGATATTATTCCGTTTTTATGATATACTACTTCTTCTCTATTTACTTTTCTATTAAATGTTTCTATTACTAATTTTGCTACATTGTAAACTTTCTCTTTTTTATCAATATGTAGTTTTATTACTTGTATTGATTCTTTTCTAAATGTTTTTAAATATCTATACTTATATTTATAAAATCTTCTAATTTTTCCATAATTACTAATTTCATATTTAGAATCTAATATTTTTTCCCATATTTCATCTTTATAATTTATTTCTTGTATATTTTTCATCTATTTTTTCTTTTAAAAAATTCTTTCCAAAAAGATGACATCTTTTCTATTTTTTTCGATAATAATTCTGCTATGGGCTCTGCTATTTCCATAACCAATCCCATCATATTTGCTACTATCCAAAAAATAAAATATATTGGGCTTAATAAAACTACTAATAATTTAAATAATATTTCTTTCATTTTTCCTCCATGTTAATAATTATATTATTTTACTATTTTTTCTTTTATTTCGTTTATACATTTCTCGCAATATTCTTTTTTCTTATCAAACAATTTATCTATATTTTCTTGCAAATTATTTAATGCACCTGTTGAACTTATTTTTCCGCTTCTATCCTCGTGTTGGTAAATATTTATAGTCCAATAATTACCTATTATTTCTTTATTGCATCTATCACATATCCTTTTTAGCATTTTACATTTTCCCTCCAATTTTAACTATTTTTTATGACATTTATAAAATCAATTTCATATTTTTTTGCTATTAAATATGTAGTATAGCCATCAATCAAATTATTGTCTTTATCAACAACTATTTGTGTTTCAAAATTTTGATTTTTTTTGAAATATTCTATTCTTTCATTCATTTTTTCAGTTCTTGGTTTTTGAAATTCTTTAGGTATTCTTATATCATTGATTCTCATTATTTTTACTTTATTTAATTTTTTTAAATCATCTGTTAATTCATTTATAATACCAAATTGCAAATTTATTAACTTGTCCGCTTCATATATAATTTTGTCTTTTTCTTGGATTAACTTATTATCAAAATATTCTATTAATGCAATATTTCCCCATAAAATTGCACATACTATATAAGTCAAATTTTTAAAACTTATAGAAATGACAACTTCATATACAATCATTATTAAACAAAGCATTATAGTTGCATTTCTCCATTTGTCACTTTTTATTTTTTCATTATAAAAATTTTTTTCTAATTTATTTTCTTTTTTTATATCTTCATTGCTACATCTGCAATTTCCGTCCATTGTTCTTACTATATTACATAAATCTTTTTCATTATATCTATTTGCACATTTACTGCATACTTTTTTAACATATTCTTTATCATTCATTTTTATTTTCTCCCTTCTATTAGCTCTTGTAAAACTTGTATTTTAGCTTTAATTCTGTACTGTAAAAAATCTTGTGGAGCATTTTCTCCAGTATAAATCCATTTTTCTAATTCTTCTATCTTGTCTTTTACTTTTTGAATTGAAATATTATCTAATAAATCATTTATTCTGTTATTCAATTCGTCATTATCAGCTTTTAATTCTTCATTCTCTTTAATTTATTTCTCTTTCATCTAATTGACTTAACATTATGCTATATTCTTTTTCCAATTTATCTGCTCTTGCTTTTTCTTTTAAATAATTATTTACTATATTTTTAATGCTTTGTATTTCTTTTTTAAAATATTGTATATCTTCATCATTGTCATTCTTCACTTTCATTTGACTATATATTGCATTAATGCAATCTTCATCCCCTTTTATTATTTCTTTTAATATTTTCATATCTTCTTCTATACTATTTTCTTTCACTTAAAACACCTCCTAATTATTATTTATAATCTCATACCCTAGATTTCTTAATCTGTCACAAATTGGCTTGAATGTATTATCTGCTGCATCCCAACTTTTTATTTGTATTACTTTCCAAATTTCAATTTGATTAAATTTTTTATCCGTTATTCTATCTAATATTCTTTGTACTGCTCTTTCTTTATTATTTATAACTCTGTGATCAGGATAATCTTCATCTTCTTCTGAAAATATGTCTATATACAAATGTTGTAACTTTTTTATATCTTTTAATTCAATTTTTATATTACTTTTTTGTTTTACCATCCCAATACCTCACTATTTCATTTCTAATTGTATAAGTGTCTTCATTAATATTCTTTTTAATAATATTTTTAAATGCTTCTTTTGTTTTATCTGCAAGTTCATGGTTATATATTCTTTTAGGTAATAGAGCAAACATACACAATTCCAATAATCTATCATTTTCCTTTTCAATTGCACTTTTAATTTTAGGTAAACACAATTTTTCTCTTGCTTGATTTGGTGTTATCTTATTTTCATTCAAATCTTCAACTATTGAATCTATTTCATTATTAGGCATTTTAAATTTTCTATGTGACATACAATAAATACTCCCATAATCTGCTGCTGATATACAACTTTGATTATTCAAACATTTGTAACATTCTTCTCTTAATTCACTCATATAATTTCTTTTCCTTTCTTATTTTCTTTACTGCATTAGTCCAGCATTTGGTACAGCCTATACTTTCATAATTGCAAATATCTTCTTCTTTTTTCTTATCTATTATCTCTGATTTAAATATATCTGATGGACACATATCTATTCCACCATAACTGAATATTTGATGACATCCTTCTTCTGTAGCATTTTCTATTATTATTTTCATTATTTCTTTATATGTAATATCTTCATCCTCTTTTTCTTCCATAACAACTTTCTTTTTTCCATTCATATCATAAACATTGCTCATTTTTATTTGCACCTTCTTTTATTTATTCATTCTTCATTATCTTTTGACACTTGCAATATGCACATAATTGTAATTCCTATAAATGTACCTATAAATAATCCTACTAAAAATTCAATCATTTGCTTTCCTCTTTCTTTTTCATTTTACTAATTTTTAAATCTTCTAGAACTCTTGTTTTATATATTCTAGTTTCCCAATTTTCTTTTAAATTTCTTATATTTTTTAATAATTGTGCAATATCACCTGTGATTAGTTTATTGTTATATTTATCTGCAAATCCTTTCAATGTTGATATAAATTCCAATTTATCTTTTATGCCTCTTCTTTCATGTCTAACATCTCTCAACCTTACTGCAACTTTTGAAAGTTCAAATGCATTCAATTTGCTTAATTCTATTTCATGCAATAAATCGTCTTGTTCTAATTCTTTAATTCTTAATTCATTTTTTAAATCAGAATTTGTTCTTTCAATATATGTAAAAAAATAATTCATTTCTTTTGCAAATTCTTCAACTTCATCTATATTATCTATTTTCATTTTTTGCCTCTTCCTCTCTTGTAATTTTTATTTCTAATGATCTTTTTATAAATTCTTCACAAGCTTCTTGCTGTGAATCTTTTATTTTGTTACAAAAAGGATATTTTCCACATTTTATACACTTCATAGGTTTTTTTCTCCTTAATTTATATATCCTATAATTACATATCCCTTATTTTGTAAATTTTTTATTGTAGATAAGTCTAATCCATCAATTAAAAATATCTCTTTTTTATTGGTAGAAGGTAACGTATTTATAGTATTATTTTTTATGTGAATATATGGTTTTTGATATAAAGAATATTTAGTAATAACTTTTAGCTTATATTTTTTTGCTAACTTAGATATTAAATATGTTTTTCCCAAACATCTATATCCATAATAATCAACAAAATAACTATTTTTTCTCTTTATATTTTTCTTAAATAATCTCTTTTGTTTCCAAATTATTTCTATATACTCTCTTAACCTTCCGTTGCATTATGATTTTTATTAAATATTTCATTTTATCTAATACTCCTCAATTTTTATATAAATTTTAGGTGTTCTACTATATTTCTTTTCAATTTCTAATTTTGTAACTTGTGTATCATCTTTAAAAGCAAATTTATTCATAGCATCTAATACTATTTTTATAATATTATCTGCATCAGGTTTCTTTGTTGGACTTATAAGTCCTGCTAGCATTTCCGCTTCTTTCCTTTTACTTGTACTTTTTGGAATACCAAAGTAAGCTATAATTGTTACCTTTACTCTTGTTTCTATTGTTGTAAAGTTAGGATATTCTCTAATAAACCATTGTCTTAAAAAATATTCATAGTTTTTAGTATTAGTTGGTGTATATGCTTTTCCTGTTCTTGTATTCATTCTAGGTCTTGCTTTTCCAACAATATCTCCTATCATTTCAAATTCATATATCATTTGTTCCACTCTCCATTTAATTTTGTTTTTCCTCAAATTCCTTTAATACTGGATTTATACATTTATTACATAATACGACTTTTACTTCTCCTCTTTTTGTGAGTGAATGTGGTAATACTACAACTCCTCCAGCCATTTCAATTCGCTTCTTTAAAATTTTTATTTCGTCTCCACAATAATCGCATATATAATAATCGTAGTCCTTTTCATCTTTATACTTTATTAAGTGTCTGCCTTCTGTTGGTTTTGGTTTTAATTTTGTATATATAGGGACTTTTTCTCTGTAATATAAATTTTCTAAATTTTTCATGTTCTTCTCCTATTTTCCATTTCATCGTGCAAACAAACCATAAAGTAATCTATAATTTCTTTTATTTTGTAATTTTCTTTTTCTGTTATATATTTTTTTGTTTTATAATATTTCAATATAAATTTATCTCTTGTAAGTGTATTTAAATAAATTTTATGCGGACTTAAATATATTTCTTTTATAGCCCAAAACATTATTTTTTCATCAAGTACCCTTTCAGCAGGCATAATATTATAAATCTTACTATCATTTACATACATTTCTAATTTCGAGTAAATTAGTATTAAATTGCTTTTATCGTTTTGAGTCAATCCAATTTTTTCTCCGCTTCCGTTTTTATAAATATAATTAAATAATAAGTTTAGTTTAGTTATAATGTGTTCGTCTGCCTGTTCTTTTGCTTGTTCGTCCGCTTGTTCACTTGCTTGTTCGTTCGCTTGTTCAAATTGTATAAATTCATCATTGTATAATTTATTTATCGTATATGTAGATGCAACATTTTGATTTGTTCCTTTTTTATAAAAAATATATTGATTATTAATAAGTTCATTTCTTGCTCTTTGCAAAGCTGATATGCTTAATCCTTTTACTTTGCTCATTAGAATAGTATTTGTAACTCTAAACTCATAAAGCCAGTCAGTCTTACGATCTATCTCTAATAAAACTAAATATATTGAAATAGCATTTGCAGAGAGAGGCTTAAAGTCTAATGTTGAATAAAATTCATCGAGCTGTCTTTGAATATCTATTTTGTTTTTCGTATTCACATACTACACACTCCTTCCTTTGTAATTTAATAATTCTTTTGCTGTTTTTTATTTTCTTCTTGCTCTTTCTACCATTTTGTGATAAAATAAAAACAGAAAGTATTTATTTAAATATTTTTTATGAATCATCTATTTTTCAGTTTGGTTGCTGATAGATGGTTCTTTTTTATTTATATTGTCATTACATATAAATAATATTTCTTGTAAAATTTCTCTTAATTCCGCTTCGTTATGAAACTCATCTATATCAGAAATAAGATCTTTTATTTTTTGATATCCCATATTTTCTCCTTTCATTTTAGAAGTTAAATTTTTTATTTTATTTAATGTTGATTTCATTTCCTTATGTTTCTTTTTATGTTCTGATAAATCAATACATTCATTTAGTAATTCTTGATAATATTTAAGCATTGCAATTTCTCCTTTTATATTTTTTCAAAAAGTATTCTCCTTATTATTTCCACTGCCTGTCTCCTAGTAACATCTTCATTTTCTTTTAAATATCCACATGCATAAGCAATTTGATTATTAATCCCTTTGATTTGATATTTTTTAAAGTCCTCTTTCATCATTTCTATTATTTCTTCCATTCTTACCTTCTCTTATTATTAGATTTCTGATTTTTATTTTCTTCACTTTCTTCCAAAATTGCTTCTAAAACTAATATAATTACTAATCCGATTATTGGTATTAAATATTCTCCTCCATAAGCTTTGTATCCTCTTATTGCTGTTGCATAAGCAATTGCTTTTACTGTCAATATTATTGTTGCTATTATTACTAATAGTTCTATTATTCTCACTATAAATTTCTTTTTATTAACTATTTTCATTTTTTATTTTTCTCCTATCAATACTTTTTTTAATAATTCTAATTTTGTTTCTGCTTGTATTCTTTTTTCTTTTTCGCTTTCATATAATTCACGACTTACCGTATTGCCACCAACTTTTATTCTAAAGCGACCACCTTCTGATTTCTTATATTCAAGTTCTTTATTGTCCATCATTTTTTTTACTTCTTTGAAACCTATATGAAATCGTTTCATATATTCTGTTAAGCTAATCCATTCCTCCATTTTATTTCCTCCTTTAATTTTGTGTGTCGTTCCGCATTTTTTATTTTTTTCATATTCATAGCCCTTTCTTTTATGAATTTAATTCATATTTTTCTGTAAAAAAATATAATTTGACTTCTTTTAAGTCTATTTTTAATAAGTTACAAATTCCTATTATTTCTATCTGATTAAAAGGAGATCTATTATTTATTTTGTTTGAAAAGCTTCCTGTGCTTATCTCCATGCCACTATTTTGTAGTTCTTTTACGAAATTTGTTTCACTTCCAAAATATGTTCTAATCGTCCCTCTTAATAAAGAATAATCCATTTTTAACATTATATCACCTTCTTTCTTTTATGAATTTAATTCATAATTCGTAATTATAATACCTCAATGAAAAATTATTGTCAATACCTTTTATGAATTTTTTTCATTTTTTTGTATTTTTTTTCAGAAGTATTGATTTTATTTCATTTTTTTGTTATTATATTATTTGATAGTGAGGTGTTCTAATGGAATTTAATAATGAAGAAATTGATACATTTGCTAATAGATTATTAATAGCAATGAAAAAAAATAATATAAATCAAATTGAATTATCAGAAAAAACAACATTACATGGAAAAAAAATATCTCAATCATTAATTAATAAATATTTAAAAGGAAAGGCGTTTGCTAGGCAAGATAATATATATATATTAAGTAAAATTTTAAATGTAAACGAAGTATGGTTGATGGGATATAATGTTCCAATGGATAAAAATTTTGGAAGAACTGAAACAAAACATATAAATGTCTATAATCTTACAACTAATGAGGTAGTTCAAACAATTCCTTATGAATATAGACCAGATATTGCCGAAGATGATCCAAAAAACTTTTTTGCAATACAAGCATCTGATAATTCTATGGCTCCACTTCTTGATGTTGGAGATATAGCTATAATTAAGAAATATAAAGAATTTTTAAATAAAAAAACTTATCTTTTAAAAATAAAAGGTGGATTTCCAATCATTAGAAAAATTATACAAACTGACAATGGAGAAATAGAATTACAAGCAATGAATATGTGGAACTTTCCTATTCAAAACGGTCTAAAAATGGAAGACATTGAAATATTAGGAGAAGTTATAAGGGTTGAGAATAAAAGTGCCTTTAAATAGAAAATAAAAAGAAAGGGGATGTATTTTATGACTTGTACTAAATGTGGTAGCTCAAACGTAAATGTTCAAATGGTATCAGAATCACAATTAAAAAATAAACATCATAGTATTTTGTATTGGTTGTTTATTGGTTGGTGGTGGAGACCATTATTATGGATATGCTTAACTATGCCTATGATATTTGTAAAATTATTTGGACATAAAAAACAAAAACTAGTAACAAAACATTCAAGTATGGCAGTCTGTCAAGACTGTGGACATAGTTGGAAAGTATAATAAACAAAAAAGAGTAATGTGTTTCATTTTTGCGGAACGACACACATTACCCAAGGACATAACCACTTGAAAAGTGATTACTTTTGTATTATATATGAAAAGCCTTCTTTTTTCAAGTGTTAATAAAAAATATTTGAAAAAATGGAGGTTTTTTTATGGCAGTAAAAACTAACTGCATCAAAAATGGTGTTCCATACTATAGAATTCATAGAAAAATAAATGGAAAATATGAAGATTTTTATGGAAAAAATAAATCAGATGCAGAAGATCAATATTACGAAAGAAAAAAAGAAGCCGAATCAGGTATAATACAAACAAAAGAAATAACTACAAGAACTCTATTACACAAATGGCTTTTTACTGTAAAAAAGCATGAGATTAAAGAATCAACATTAGAAAAATATGAAGGTAATTTTAGAAATCACATAGAGCCATTTGCTTTTTCAGATATCCCTATAAAAAAAATATCTAGTCTTGTAGTACAAGATTATTATAATACTCTTTTCGAGAAAAAAAGATCTACCGAAAAAATAACTGATATCCATAAATTACTACATCAATTTTTTATTTATTGTGAAAAAGGTGGTTATATTGTAAAAAATCCTTGTGGAAAAGGATTAGTTAAAATTCCTAAAGATAAAGATATTGATGTAGATGAAATTATAGATAAAAAGATGCTTCCATTTGATTATTTTCGAGAAGATGAACTTCCTATATTAAGAGAAGCATTTAAAGATAATAAATATAAAGATGTTGTTGATTTTGCAATTGGTACAGGAATGCGTCAAGGAGAAATTATTGGTCTTAAATGGGTACATTTAAATTTTGAAAAAAGAGAAATATATGTAAAAAATAATACTACTCGTACTGCAACATTTAATGATAAAGGTATAAAAACTGGATATAAGACAAAAGATGGAACTCCCAAAACTGAAAGTAGTATTGATATTATACCTATGTCAAATTCTATTTATAATTTATTAAGAAGATTACCACACACATCAGAGTATGTTTTTACAGCCAATGGCCATCAAATAGATAAAAAAGATCTTGAAAAAATATGGCGAAAAATTTTATTAAGATTATCTAATGAAAGAAAAAATTTTAAATATAGAAAATTTCATGATTTGAGACATACTTTTGCTGTAATACTTTTACTACATGGAACAGATTTATATACTATTATGAAATTATTAAGACATAAAAAAATTTCATCGACAGAAATGTATCTTGCTGTATTGCCTGAATCAAAAAATAAATATATTAATAAATTAAATAAAATTTTCAAAAACTAAAGTGGGAAATAAGTGGGAAAAAAAGAAAATAGCAAGGTGTTACAAAACTCTGTAACCCTTGCTATTACTGTATTTATTATTCAATGATGTCAGCAACAACACCTGAACCAACTGTTCTACCACCTTCACGAATAGCGAATCTTAATCCTTTTTCGATAGCGATAGGAGTAATTAATTCGATTGTCATTGATACGTTATCTCCTGGCATAACCATTTCTGTTCCAGCAGGTAATTCAATAACACCTGTAACGTCTGTTGTTCTGAAATAGAATTGTGGTCTATATCCATTGAAGAATGGTGTATGACGTCCACCTTCTTCTTTTGTTAAAACGTATACTTCTGATGTGAATTTTGTATGTGGATGAATTGTTCCTGGTTTACATAGAACTTGACCTCTTTCGATGTCTTTTCTATCAATACCTCTTAATAGAACACCAATATTATCTCCAGCTTCAGCTTGATCTAATAATTTTCTGAACATTTCTACACCTGTAACAACAGTTTTTCTTCTTTCTGTTGTAAGACCGATAATTTCAACTTCGTCTTGTAATTTTACTTGACCTCTTTCTACTCTACCTGTTGCAACTGTTCCACGTCCTGTAATTGTGAATACGTCTTCAACTGGCATTAAGAATGGTTGATCAATTGGTCTTTCTGGTGTTGGGATGTAAGTATCAATTGCATCCATTAATTCTTTCATAGGTGCATATACAGGATCGTTAGGATCTGTAGATGTACTTTCTAGAACTTTTAGTGAAGAACCTTTTACAATTGGAACTTCATCTCCTGGGAAACCATATTCAGAAAGTAAGTCTCTTACTTCCATTTCAACTAATTCTAATAATTCTGGATCATCAACCATATCGCATTTGTTTAAGTAAACAACGATATATTTAACACCTACTTGTCTAGCAAGTAAGATATGCTCTCTTGTTTGAGGCATTGGTCCATCAGCTGCTGATACAACTAGTACAGCACCATCCATTTGTGCAGCACCTGTAATCATGTTTTTTACATAGTCAGCGTGACCTGGACAGTCAACGTGTGCATAGTGTCTTGCATCTGTTTCATATTCAACGTGAGCTGTATTAATTGTGATTCCTCTTGCTTTTTCTTCTGGTGCTCCATCGATTTGATCATAAGCTTCGAATTTAGCTTGACCTTTTAATGATAAATATTTTGTAATAGCAGCTGTTGTTGTTGTTTTTCCATGGTCTACGTGTCCGATAGTACCGATGTTAACGTGTGGCTTTGTTCTTTCAAATTTTGCTTTTGCCATTTTTTATTCCTCCTTATTTTTTTGAGATTTCTCTCTATATTTTAAATTTAATAACGTATTTTATTTTGCACTTGCATTTTATAACATTTCAGCCTAAAATGCAAGCGTTTTTACAAAATTCACATATTTCTTTATTTTAGTGTATTAGTTTTCTTTCTTAGCTCTTGAAGCTACGATTGCTTCTAATACTGATTTTGGAACTTCTTCATAATGAGATGGTTCCATAGAGTATGTTCCTCTACCTTGTGTTTTTGAACGTAAGTCTGTAGCATAACCAAACATTTCTGATAATGGTATGAATGCTTTTATTTCTTGCATTCCATCATTTGCTTCCATTCCTTCCATTCTACCACGTCTTGAGTTTACATCTCCAATAACATCTCCCATGTATTCTTCTGGAACTGTTATTTCTACTTTCATTATTGGCTCTAATAGAACTGACTTAGCTTGTTTACATCCTTCTTTGAATGCCATTGATGCAGCTATTTTGAATGCCATTTCTGAAGAGTCAACTTCATGGTATGATCCATCTACTAATGATGCTTTGAAATCGATTACTGGATATCCAGCTAAAATTCCTGTTTCAGCAGCTTCTCTTAAACCTTGTTCAATTGGTTTAATATATTCTTTTGGAACTGCTCCACCAACAATTTTACTTTCGAATTCAACACCTTTACCTGGCTCTAATGGTTCCATTTCAAACCATACGTCACCGTATTGTCCTTTACCACCAGATT
>OKRY01000288.1_pt1 | contig 38408 bp, 31 predicted proteins | sample 1601121 | NCBI WGS metagenome assembly OKRY01 (sample SAMEA3541546, study PRJEB24748) | human gut metagenome | biome: human gut; feature: human-associated habitat; material: faeces | place: China | collected 2012
ATTTTAGCCTTTAGGACTTTAGCTTCCGCAGGTTTGGAATTATAAAAAATATTATGATCGGAACCTTTAATATTGATAAGGGAACTGTCTAAAAAGGATAACTCTTCAATAAGGCTAGAGAACTCTTCTAAGTGCCCCGATTTTGATATCGCATTAATTAAAAAACAAAAACCTGGCATAAACTGACTGGTGTTACGGGTTATGAGCGAAATAGAACGGTCATTAATGCCGGTTATTTCTGATATGGCTTGCATCGAACACTTTGGAGAATTAATTTCGCCTATCAGATAAGAAATATCAACATCAAAAATTTTAGCCATTTTATATAGTAAATCTACAGAAGGTAGATAAGGATTATTTTTACGAAGATGATGCTTTAAACCATCTAAGGAAATTCCAAGTTTGTCAGCAACTTCTTGCTGAGTGTATCCCTTTTCTTTGCAACATTTCTTAAAATTTTCTCTAAAAAGTGTATTTAAACTACCCATAATTGAATAACACATAGCCTCCTGTGTATTTATATGCGATTGTACTACACTATAAGAAATAATACAATATTACTAAAGGAATTAAACGGAATAGAAATGCGGGTAGAGAGGAGTAAAATGAAAAAATTAATATTCTTGTTGAAATGTAGTTTTGAATGATGTATATTATAAGCAAGAACAAACATACGTTCGATTAACACAACAGGATCATCCAAGAGAAGTATTTACGCTACGATCCCACCCTCCTTTGAGGTGTAGCAAAAGCTGATTGAGGATACCGCAAAGCTGCGGTTTTCTTTCCCTTTACCGCATCCAGTTCATTTATTTATGTGTTGGAGGTGTGAAATGCAACAGGTAGAAAGTGGTATGGTGGTATGTTGTCCCAAGTGCGGGGCAACAGCAAGTGTCAGCAAAATTGGTATTGAAAACTTTGCCTGCAGGAAATGCTCGGCGAAGTTTGGAGCATGGGTTGTCAATGGATTTGCTGTGGTCTTTGAAAATAATGGATCTGATGGAGAAGATGATCTAAAGAGATTTCAGAAATGCCAGCAAAAAATACAGATGCTTCATGATTTAAGTAAAAACTGAATATTGAGAGATATTCCATGACGGATATAGCAGCAAACAAGACTGCAGAATCGGTGGAAATATTGAGAGTTTGTTAAGAGTAAAGCACTTAAGACGGCAAATATGCAGACCTTCACAGAAGGCTGCAAGCCGGTTAAGGATAGTAGAGCCTGCAAAACGGAGCTTACTCTATTTTAACGCAAAACACGACAATTATCGAGTAAAAAGCCGTAACTTTGCAGGAAATTGTAAATTTATAGCTAAGAAATCATGGCAGAAGATGTATTCAAGAAGATTGTGAGCCATTGTAAGGAATATGGCTTTGTGTTCCCAAGTTCTGAAATTTATCCTGAGGGCCTTGCCGCCGTCTATGACTACGGACCCAATGGCGTAGAGCTGAAGAACAATATCAAGAAGTACTGGTGGGATTCCATGGTGCTCCTCCACAACAATATCGTAGGTATCGATGCCGCCATCTTCATGAACCCCACGGTGTGGAAAGCCAGTGGCCATGTCGATGCTTTCAACGACCCGCTTATTGACAACCGCGACTCCAAGAAGCGCTATCGTGCCGACAACCTCATCGAGGACCAGATTGCCAAGTATGATGAGAAGATAGATAAAGAGGTGAAGAAGGCTGCCAAGAAGTTTGGCGATGCTTTTGACGAGGCTAAGTTCCGTGCCACCAACCCCCGTGTCTTGGAGCATCAGCAGAAGCGTGACGCCCTTCACGAGCGTTATACCAAGGCCATGCAGGGTCCTGATCTCGACGAGCTCAAGCAGATTATCCTCGACGAGGGTATCGTAGACCCCATCAGCGGTACCAAGAACTGGACCGACGTGCGCCAGTTCAACCTGATGTTCTCCACTGAGATAGGCTCTACCGCCGGTACAACCAATAAGATTTATCTTCGTCCTGAGACCGCTCAGGGCATCTTCGTCAACTTCCTCAATGTGCAGCGCACCACGCGCCAGAAGCTGCCGTTTGGTATCGCACAGATTGGTAAGGCTTTCCGTAACGAGATTGTGGCCCGCCAGTTTGTCTTCCGTATGCGCGAGTTCGAGCAGATGGAGATGCAGTTCTTCTGCCAGCCCGGCACTGAGATGAAGTGGTTCGAGTATTGGAAGAAGGCACGTCTGGCCTGGCATGAGGCCCTGGGCATGGGTGATGAGAACTACCGTTACCATGACCATGAGAAATTGGCCTTCTATGCCAACGCTGCTACCGACATCGAGTTCAAGATGCCGTTCGGCTTCAAGGAGGTCGAGGGTATCCACAGCCGTACCAACTACGACCTCTCTCAGCACGAGAAGTTCAGCGGCACCAAGATGCGCTATTTCGATCCTGACAAGAATGAGAGTTACGTGCCCTACGATGTGGAGACCTCCATTGGTGTGGACCGTATGTTCCTCTCTGTTCTCTGCCATGCTTACAACGAGGAGAAACTGGAGAATGGCTCCACACGTGTCGTTCTCAGCCTGCCCGCAGCTCTGGCTCCTATCAAGTGTGCAGTGCTGCCTCTTGTCAACAAAGATGGTCTGCCGGAGAAGGCTCAGGAGATTCAGGATATGCTGAAGTTCCACTTCACAACACATATCGATGCCAAGGACTCTATCGGTAAGCGCTATCGTCGTGAGGATGCCATTGGTACGCCGTACTGCATCACTGTCGACGGTCAGACCCTTGAGGACAACACCGTGACGCTGCGCCACCGTGACACTATGGAGCAGGAGCGCGTGTCGGTCGACGAACTCCTCGGCATCATCGAGGAGCGCGTGAGCATCACCAGCGTGCTTAAGAAGCTCGCCAATGACATCAAGGACCTGTAGGTCGCTACGAAACACTCCTTATATTTATGAACATCAAATATTTAACACTTCTTCTCTGCCCGCTGATGCTGTTGTTGGCGGCATCATGTTCTGATGACGATGACAACAGCGGCGATGCGTGGCAGAAAGCCAACGCCGCTTACTGGGACAGCATCTATGCTGACACCCAGGCGAAGGTGGCGGCAGGCAATGCCTCGTGGAAGATTATTAGAAAATATAGTCTGGAGAGCTCGTTGTCAACGCTCGGCAAGACCGACTATATCATTGTCAATGTCCTCAATGAGGGTACGGGTTCGGGCTGCCCATTGTATACCGACTCTGTCCGCGTGAGATACACCGGTCGGCTGATACCTACGGCCCAGTATCCAGAGGGTTATGTCTTCGACACCAATAACCCCTACAACCTGCCTGACAGTCAGGCGGCTGTCAGTGACTTTGCTGTGAGTTCGCTCGTTCCAGGCTTCGCCACGGCCTTGCAGTATATGCACATCGGTGACAAGTGGGAGGTCTACATCCCTTGGACGTTAGGCTACGGTGAGACGGCATCGGGCAGTATACCGGCTTACTCGGTGCTGCGGTTCACCATTCAGTTGGTGGCTTACAGTCATGCCGGCAGTAGCCTGCCGACTTTCAATGCGAAGAAGCGAAAATAAATAAAAAAGGTGGGCTATTTTGATAGTCCACCTTTTTTTTGATCTATTTCCTGAATTTCTCTATTGCTTTGACGGTCTTCTTCTCTCCAACTTCCCGTATAAGTTCGTATTTGTCATAGTCGCTTCCCCCGAATCGCTTCATGGGAATGTCGATAAGGATGTCGGGAGGCGTTATCTGTATGGCGCGTCTTGCGTTCTGCGCGATGGCGATGGAAATGGTCTGGTTGAGGAGGGTGTAGTAGTTGAGTGTCGGTGTCTGTCCCACGTCGAGAAGCCGTGTGAGGAAGGTCAGGGCCTTGGAGTTGCGAATCTGATGCAGTCGCTCAGCCTCCTTGCGCTGCCAGATGCGTCCGTAGTCATGTCCACTGACGTTGACGCCGACGAGGATGTCGTGGCCGGAGCGGTAGACACGGTCTAAAGGCAGGGGATTGGTGATGCCGCCATCGATGAGAATCTTGTCATCAATCTCCAAGGGAGCAAAATACCCTGGTACAGAAATCGAGGCACGGATGGCTTGCCACATGCTGCCTTTGTTGAAAACGACTTCCCGGCCCGTCTTCCAGTCAGTGGCGACGGCGCAGAAGGGAATGTCGAGGGTCTCTATATCTCTGTCGGGAGCAATCTCTTTCATGGCGTTGATGACGCGCTCACCTTTGACGATGGAGTTCAGCGACAACTTGTAGTCGGTAAGCTGTCGCATGCGGCGTCGGTCGACGTCCGCCATCCAGGCCTTGAAGTCCTCGAAATGACCGGAAGCATACATTCCCGCCACAATGCTGCCAAAGGAAGTACCTGCTACCGACGTGATGTGATAGCCGTTGGCAAGGAGTGCGTCGATGGCACCCACGTGGGCTAGTCCACGTGCACCGCCACTGGACAGCACAAGTGCCACGTCATGGCGCTCCTTGCGAAAAATCTTTTCTATGATTCGATTTGCGGGCATGGGTCTGTTTTGCTTGATGTTATTCTATCTCTATGACGAGTGCTCCCGTGCTTGTGTGAGGATTAATCTTGTACTTCTCACTGATGGTCTCTCCTACGAGCCACAGGATGTTGCCTTCCGTATCTGTCAGGACGAGTTGTCGGTGCCGCCTGACGATGTTGCGTTTCCGGTCTTTGAGGAAATCGCTGACAAGCTTGCTGCCATGCATGCCGAAGGGCGTGAGACGGTCGCCGGCCTTGGCGGCACGGAGGGTGAGGGGGAAATGGACAGCATCGGCATCGAGACAGACACGGTAGGGGAATTTGCTGACCAGAAAGTTCTTGCTGACACAGACTCTACGCAAACGGATGTGCCTGCCCATGAAGTTGTAGAGTCCCTCTTCAGGAATCACGAATGTCGGTATTGGCTGCTCCCACTCTTGACGGCTGGCGATGGTCAGACACTGGTGGCTGCGGATGAGGATACTGCTTGGACTTGTCCACTCTTTGTTGTCCTCTGTAGAGGAGGCTATCTCTGTCACTTGTGGGCGGTTGAAGCCTAAAGGGGCGAGCAGACTCCACAGCAACGTCAGCGGAGCGGGATAGCTGTTGACAACCGTCATGTCGACTCTGCGGATACCATTGATGGCGAAGGGACTGTCGTCGGTGTATGTTAGAGCAGCTTTCTCTTTGGCCCGGTTGAGACTCTCCTCGACGATGGCGTCGATGTCGGTGAGGTTCTCTGTCATACGGATGATGTTGCGCTTGACGGCGGGGTTGACTTTCTCAAGCAGGGGGATGATGTCAAGTCGCAGCTTGTTGCGCTGTGCATCATCCTCAAGGTTGGTGCTGTCGATAACATAGTCCTGGCCTAACTCTTTGAGGTAGTCCATAATTTGAGCCTCGTTAGCGCCGAGCATAGGACGGAGGAAAGAGATGGCGGCCGGAGCGTCATCATGCAACGGATCGTTGCTAATGTGCAACTTCATCTCTTGTTGCATTCCCATTAGTCCCCTCAGTCCTGTTCCTCGGAGGAGGTTGAGGAGTACGGTCTCTACCTGGTCGTCCTGGTGGTGGGCGATGCACACTGCCGTAGCCTTGATGTCGGCAGCAAGTTGTGTGAACCATCTGTAACGGAGCTCCCGTGCAGCCATCTCAATGGACACTTTATGGAGGGAAGCGTAGCTGAGGGTGTCGAAATGGATGATATGCAGGCTGACGTGCAGCTTCTCACAGAGCGTCTTACAGAATTCCTCGTCGCGGTCGCTCTCGGCGCCACGCAGGTGGAAGTTGCAATGAGCAGCATGGACGTCGTAGCCGAGTGACAGGAGGGCACGCAGCAGGGCCACACTGTCAGGACCCCCTGACAGTGCAAGGATGAAGGTCTCATGTGCGGCTGGCGACGTGGCGGGGGATGGGACATGGCCCATCCGGCGCATGGCGCTGCCTACTATGGTCTCTACTTGATGCATATCCTATTGCTTTTCCACATATTTATATATAGCACCATTCGCGACGGGTCAGTCGGCGAGCTGGATACCATCGTCGGTGATGGTGATGATGCGACGTTTGTAAAGTTCACCGACGGCTTTCTTAAAGACTTTCTTGCTGACCTGGAAGGTGCGCTTGATGTCGTCGGGCGCGCTCTTGTCGCCAAAGGGCGCAAAGCCGTCATGGTCTTCGAGCCACTGTATCAGGGTCTCGGCAAAGTCTATGGTCTGCTTGCGTCCGGTGGGCTGGAGCGAGATGTCGAGCTTGCCGTCGGGACGCACCTTCTCTATGTAGCCGGTCATGCGGTCGCCGGTCTGGACATGGCGGAAGATTTGGTTGCGGTAGATGAGGCCCTGGTATTTGTTGTCGACGATGACCTTGAAGCCTAAGTCTGTCTTCTGCCAAACCAAGAGTGAGACGGGAGTGCCTACGGCAAGGCCCTCCTCAGCGTTGTTGCCGGTAGGATGGGCAGAACTGAGGTATTTGTCAACTTTTGCCGTTGCCACGATGCGGTAGCTCTCTTCGTCGATGTGGATGTAGACGATGTAGCTGTCGCCCATCTCCATCTTTTTCTTCTGTTCGCGGAACGGGCAGAAGAGATCCTTCATCAGCCCCCAGTCTAAGAACGCACCGTATTCGTTGACCCATGTGCACTCTAAGAAGGCGAAGTCGCCTACCTTTGCCAAGGGTGTCTCTGTTGTGGCTACGGGCCGCTCGTCCTGGTCGAGATAGACGAAGCATTTGATGCTATCGCCCACCTTGGTGCCCTCGGGCACATATTTCTGTGGCATGAGGATGTCGCCCTCGCGGCCACCGTCGAGGAAGACACCGAAAGTCTCTTTGCCGCCGTAGGCATGAGGATTGTCGCGGACGGCGAACTTCACAACCTTTAAGGTATTGTAATCACCAAGTCTTATCATATCGCTGATTCTTTTGGTTGAATGGTCTGTTGTATCTCCTTTGTCTTGTCAGTCTTCACCGACTGCCCTATGAGCTGTCCGTCCTTCATGTGTATCGTTCTGTCGGTAAGTGCGGCAAGGGCCTCGTCGTGGGTGACGATGACGAAGGTCTGGCCGAATTTGTCACGAAGGTCGAAGAAGAGCTGGTGTAGCTCGGCCTTATTCTTCGAGTCAAGGCTGCCCGAAGGCTCGTCGGCCAGGATGACAGCAGGATTGTTGACAAGGGCTCTGGCAACAGCCACACGCTGTTTCTCACCGCCAGAGAGCTCGTTGGGCTTGTGGGAAGCACGGTCGGCAAGCCCCATGAAGTCGAGGAGCTCCTGGGCACGTGCCTTGGCTTCCTTATGGCTCTTACCGGCTATGAAGGCCGGAATCATGATGTTCTCCAGTGCTGTGAACTCTGGCAGGAGCTGATGGAACTGGAACACGAAGCCGATATTGAGATTGCGGAAGTCGGCAAGCTTCTTCTGAGAGAGGTTGCTGACATCGGTGCCGTCGATGACGACAGAGCCGCTGTCGGGCTTGTCGAGGGTTCCGATAATCTGCAACAGGGTTGTCTTGCCGGCACCCGACGGCCCCACGATGGAGACCACCTCGCCTTTGTCTAAATGCAGGTTGATGCCCTTGAGGACTTGCAGCTTGCCAAAGGATTTGGTAATATTCTTAACGTCTATCATACTTTATGGAATTTTTTATGCAGCCATGCCGCTACAGCCTCGTAGGCTGATTGCTCCTCGGTGTGCTGCGACTGGGCGAAGGTCATGGTCGTCTTATCGTCGCCATACTGGTCGGGGAAGATAATCATGAAGTTCTTGCCATTGAAATATTTTGTTAACTCTTCCGGCAGCCGGTCCATGGCAGCCTTGTAGGAAACGGTGCCTTTGCGGGCTACGACGACAACGAACATGTGGTCGTCGGAGATGGTGGAGGCCAGTTTGGGCAGCTCATTCCAGTGGGGCATGTCGACATATGACGCGCGGACATTGGGATGCTTGTTGGTGACAAACTGGTTGACCATCTGCAGGGTGTCCATGCGGCCATTGAACTGCACGCGGCACTCCAGATTCTCGCATATTCTGGACAACCGCTCCATCCATCTGTAGAATCCTGGTTCATACTGCGCCCGTGATGGCACTGCCACGACGATGCGCCTGAGGGTTACCAGGGGATGGTAGAGGCGTGCCATGATAATCTGGCGGTTGAGGCCATTGAACAGACTCTGATGAAACTGCCCCCAGAACTTTGGTGAGACTTTCTCGTGCATGTGCATGCCAATGAGAATCTCTGAGGCATGGAACTCCTTGAAGGCGTGCTTGATGCCATTGGCGATATTCGCTGCCACACGCACCTGTGTCTCAACTTCTACATTGCTGCTTGCAGCATATTCCTGCACCTGACGAAGGAGCTGCTGTCCCTTCTCCTGATTGGCGCGCATGTTCTCATCATCGTAGACAACGTTGATGGCCACGACGGGGCGGTTCAGCTTCGGGTTGCGTGCCATGATGGCCATGCTCATCAGCCGGTCGGCATATTCCTGATATTTGACAGGAACAAGGATGCGCTCATCATCATAGGACACGTTGTCGGCAGGCAGTTGTTTGGCACGTAGAATGGTGACCCGGGATGCCCATTCCGTGACGAGGGAGGAGATGATGCAGGTGAAGAGGATCATGATGACGATGCCGTTGAGCATGCCGTCGTCGACAAGAGGCTTGCCGTCGGCATTGTGCATACGCATGCCCACCATCACCATGGCTATGGCTCCGGCAGCATGGGCTGAGGTGAGACCGAACATCATATGCCCGGCTACGGTAGGCAGCCGAAAGAAGAAAGCGGCGATATAGGCGGCTAAGGCCTTGCCCACGGTGCCGAAGAAGACAATGCAGGCCACGATGAAGAGGATGCTGCCACCTTGGAAGAGCAACCGGACATCGATGAGCATGCCCACACCAATGAGGAAGTAGGGGATGAAGAGGGAGTTGCCGATAAACTCTATATGGTTCATCAACGGCGACACGGGCGGGATGTAGCGGTTGAGGACAAGTCCGGCGAAGAAAGCGCCGAAGACACCCTCCAGCCCTACAAAGCCTGCCAACGCGGCACAGAGAAACAGCACGGAGAGGACAAAGATAAACTGCATGACCGAGTCGCTATAGCGCCGGAGAAAGCACCGCGTGAGTCTTGGCACGACGAGCAGGACGACGGCGACATACAACACGAGCTTCACCACAAACCACAGCCAGAACAGCACATTGGACTTGCCGTCGTTGCCGGCCACTAAGGCGGCTAAGATGACGAGTGCCAGGAAGAGGCTTATCATCGTGGAGCCTACTGAGAGGACGACACTCGGCTTCTGTTGCAGGCCGTAACGGGAGACGATGGGGTAGGAGACGAGAGTGTTGGAGGCCATGACACATCCCAACAGCAGCGCGGCAATGGGTGTGTAGCCAAGGATGCCGATGCCCATGACGTAGGTGAGCAGGAAGGGAATGGCAAACGTCAGCAGACCGAAGATGAGAGTCCGCCATTTGTTGCGCCGCAGACCTTCCATGTCCATCTCCAAGGAGGCGAGGAACATGATATAGTAAAGTCCTACGCGGCCAAAGAGCTCAAACGACGCATCACGCGACAGAATGTTCAACCCATACTTTCCCACCAGCACACCGGCTAACACCATGCCGATGAGGTGCGGTATCCTCAGCTTGCCCATGATGATAGGAGCAAAGAGGATGATAAGCAGAACCACGAAGAAGATCAGCGTAGGGTCTGTGATAGGGAAGGATGTTGCCAGACTTGCCATAGAAGCATCGTTGCACGTTAGATTTTTGTACAAAGGTAATGCATTTTATTTAGAGCGTGGCAAAATTAGATAAAAAACTATTCTTTTGTTAGCAAAAATGAATAAAAGATTGTAATTTTGCAAGGCAAACAGTTTATAACTGACTCCGGTGTGACTGGAAAACAGAAAACTGTATAAAGACAACCGTTAAAGATTTAAGGTATGAGAGTAGCAATTGTTGGTGCAAGCGGTGCTGTAGGACAGGAGTTCCTGCGTATCCTTGCCGAAAGAGAGTTTCCCATCGATGACCTGCTGTTGTTTGGTTCTAAGCGCAGTGCGGGCCGCAGTTACACTTTCCGTGGCAAGGAGTACACGGTGAAGGAGCTTCAGCACAACGATGATTTCAAGGATGTAGACATCGCCTTTGTTTCAGCCGGTGGTGGCACTTCCGCAGAGTTTGCCGAGACCATCACAAAGTATGGCGCTGTGATGATAGACAACAGCTCGCAGTGGCGCATGGATCCCCAGGTGCCCCTTGTCGTTCCGGAGATTAACCCGGAGGATGCTTTGGACCGTCCCAAGGGTATCATAGCCAATCCTAACTGTACCACCATCATGATGGTAGTGGTGCTCAATCCGATTGACAAGCTCAGCCACATCAAGAAGATTCATATCGCCTCTTATCAGAGTGCCTCTGGCGCTGGTGCTGCTGCCATGAAGGAACTGGAGCAGCAGTATAAGGAGATGGTGGAGACAGGTCATGTCTCTACGATAGAGAAGTTCCCCCACCAGCTGGCGTATAACGTCATCCCGCAGATTGACAAGATGACGCCCAACGACTATACCAAGGAGGAGATGAAGATGTTTAACGAGACGCGTAAGATTATGCACTCCGATGTGCGTACATCAGCCACCTGCGTCCGCGTATCGTCTCTCCGCAGTCATTCCGAGAGCGTATGGTTTGAGACCGAGAAACCGCTTTCTATAGAGGAGATTCGTGAGGCGCTGGAGAAGGCCCCCGGCGTGAGCCTCGTCTACGACCCCAATGACCAGTATGTCTACCCCATGCCTTTGGAGAGTGCTGGAAAGGACGATGTCTACGTGGGACGTGTGCGCAAGGACCTCGCTGACGACAACAGCTACACCCTCTGGCTCACGGGCGACCAGATACGCAAGGGAGCTGCACTCAACGCAGTGCAGATAGCTGAATACCTGATAAAGGTTGGAAACGTGAAATAAGACAGAAATGACAAATCCCCATCTCTTCGCTAAGAGATGGGGATTTGTGCTAACCTAAAAACTAACTTTTAAACCTAAAAACTAAAAACCTATATGAAACAATCTACTAACCTAAACTTTCTATAATTATGATAATCAAAAATCGAAAACTCGCTTGCCTCGCGGCATGCCTCTGTTTTCTTAATGACACTGCAAAGTTATTAAGATTTTCGTTACGTGCCAAATATTTTAAAGTCGCTTATGTAATTTTTCCAATTTTTATTGACCTAAGTCAAATTTTTGAATTATCTTTGCACAGCGTATTACATTTCTGATAAAAAACGGGAATCCCGCTGTTTTTTTCCCTTTTAAGCATTCACGAGCTATGAACAATAACCTTTTTGAAATTACCCTCCGCCTTATCGTTGCAATGGTATTAGGTGGAATCATCGGCCTTGAGCGTGACTATCGTGCCAAGGACGCCGGTTTCCGTACCCACTTCTTAGTGGCTGTCGGGTCAGCGCTGTTTACACTCATCTCCATGTATGGCTTTGCCGATGGTGTCAGGGATACGTCGCGTGTGGCTGCCCAGGTGGTGTCGGGGATAGGTTTTCTTGGCGCCGGACTGATTGTGTTTCAGAAGAATGTCATCCGAGGTCTTACCACGGCGGCAGGGCTGTGGGTGACAGCGGCTGTCGGCATGGCCTGTGGCACGGGGCTCTTTTTCATGGCGGGGCTGACAACGGTCTTGATGCTCCTCGGCTTGGAGGTCATCAGTCATTTCGTGCCCCATATTGGTGGATTGGCCAATGTACAGATATCCTTTACTTCGCCAACTCATGATGCTGCGATGACAGCCATCAAGGAAATACGGGGAAAGGTGGAAGACGTCGTCACCTATGACTTGAAGGACAAGCGCACCTCGCATGGGAACCTCTACGAAGTGCAGATGGAGGTGAAGATGAAACGACGCGAGCATAAGGATACGCTCTTAGAGAGCCTTCACGACTTTGATGATGTAACGATAGTGGCGGAGGAATAGTCTGGCACTTCGTGCGTGTTGAACTTCTTATTCTTGATGTAACCTTTTCAATTATGAACTTCCGAATTCTTAGGATTTCCTATCATTTTCGCAGAGAAATCTGGGCAGGGGGCAGAGTGCCTTTCGACAGGGAGCACTGGAAAATCTTCTTGGAACAACGACTGTATATGGTCTTTCATGGCCTTCTCATAAAGGAGCATTGGATGTCGGCCGCACAACTGACCTACAATACCTTGATGGCTATCATCCCGGTCTTTGCCATTGTCTATGCCATCGCCAGCGGTTTTGGTTTCGGCGACGTTATCATAGAGGAATGCAGAAAAGCCTTCCGCGCTCAGCCTCAGGTGGCCGAGGCGCTCGTCTCCTTGTCAAAGAACTATATTCACTACACACATACCGGTATAGTATTAGGTATTAGCTTCGTATTTATGCTCTACAGCGTGCTGTCTCTCTTTAATAACATTGAGACTGTCTTCAATCGAATTTGGGGAACACGTGTGGAAAGAAGTATAGGAAGGATGGTGGTGGACTATACGTCCATGCTTTTCATCGTTCCTATTGTCATCATCCTATTCTCGGGCTTGAGCGTTTTCGTCTATACGATGCTCGGCTACCTGCCAAGTTTCCAGGTTCTTACACCTTTTGTGAAGATCGTTTTGAAAGTGGTCGTGCCTCTTGTCGTGCTGACGCTGTTCTTTATTTCTTTTTACTCCTACATCCCCAATGTTCCAGTCCAACTTCGCCATGTTGTCATTCCCTCTCTTCTGGCCTCCGTCTTTGTCATCATCCTTCAAGTCGTTCTGCTCCATTTTCAGATTATTTTCACCAGCTACAGCATCATCTACGGTTCTTTAGCAGCACTGCCTCTGTTGATGCTCTGGCTGCAGCTCTCATGGTATATCTGCATAGGGTTTGCGGAACTGGCTCATGCCAACCAGGAGATAGGTCGTGGAAATCTTTATGAAGACCGCGAGGAGAGTATGGAGACACAACTCTACTATTGTACTGTTGTAATGAGTCTGCTGTGTCAGCGCCAAGAGCGAGGCTCCTCGCCCATGTCCATGAAGGATTTGCTTGATGAAACCCAAATGGGCTATCACAGTCTTCAGCGCTGTCTCCGCTTGCTGACGATGGCCCGACTGGTCCATGATGACCTCTCGAATAAGAACGACGGCAAGGATGTCTATCTGTTGCGAAAGGACAGTAATATTACAATAGGTGAGATGACGAAGGCTATTGTGCAATCTCCCTACACAACCATTTCTCATCAGGTGGCGTGGCGTATGACACCAGCGATGAGGGCATCTTTGCAGAAGTTATTGGATGAATACTATGAGGCTCTCAATGGCTTAAAAGTCGTGGACAGCGCTGAGAGAAAACCGTCTTCTGCCCCCCAAAGCTGAAGCCGCAGCATTGGTGACGTTAGAGAGTAGAAATGGCAGCCTCTTTATTGTGGCTTGGTCGTGTCAAGGCCAAACCTATGAATGTGAGGGCGCCATTAAGAATCAGCAATTCGTAGCCAAAGATGTATCCCGTTGACAGTCTGACACCATAGTCTAAGGCTAAGCATATCAGCGGCGATGCGATACATATATAAGGTACTACATTGTCGTTGGTCTTACGCTTGGTGAAAAGTCCAAAAGCAAAGAGTCCTAACAGCGGACCATAGGTATAAGAGCATAATATGTAGATGGCGTCGATGACGCTGGTGTCATTGATGGCTTTGAAGAGCAGGATAAAAGAGATGAAGACTGCTGCTACACCAAGATGAACCCAACACCTGAACTTCTCATCATTTTCTTTTTCCGCAATATCGACACAGAAACTTGTCGTCAGCGCTGTCAGGGCTGAATCGGCGGAAGAGAAAGCTGCGGCTACAACACCGATGGTAAAGAATATGGTGACCATGGGGCCTAACTTCCCTGTGGCTGCAAACATGGGCAGCAGGTCATCGCCCTGCGCCGGAAGGGTTATCCCCAGCTTCGTGGCAAGCATCGTCAGCAAAATGCCGAGCGAGAGGAAAAGAAAATTGGCTGGCACGAATGCGAAGCCATAGGTGCACATATCCTTTTGTGCATCCCCAAGACTCTTGCTGGTGAGGTTCTTCTGCATCATGTCCTGGTCCAGTCCTGTCATAACGACGGCTACAAAGGCGCCGCTGAAGAACTGTTTCCAGAAATTCTGACGTGAGACCCAGTCGTCGAAGACAAACACGCGGCTGTAGCTGTCGTGGGCGATGGCCGTAACAGCCTCGCCCAGGTCCATGCCAAGGGCGTTGATAACATTTATTATAATGAGGATGAGCGCTGTGAACATACAGAACGTCTGGAAAGTGTCGGTCCAGACAAGGGTCTTGATACCACCGCGGCGGGTATAAAGCCATATCAGCAACACCATGGCTGTTACAGTCAGCGGAAAAGGGATGCCAACAGCGTCAAGCACAAACCGTTGAAGGATGATGCAGACAACATAAAAGCGCAGGGCGGCACCTGTCATCTTAGACAAGAGAAAGAAGGATGCGCCAGTTTTATAGGAATAGCGTCCCAGCCGTTGATGAAGATAGGAATAGATGGTCGTCAGTCGCAGACGGTAGTAGACGGGGAGCAGTATGAATGCGATGGCGAAGTAGCCCACAATGAAACCTAAGCACATCTGAAGATAGGTCATGTCGGTCTTCAGCACCATGCCGGGCACGGAGACAAAGGTGATGCCGGAGATGCTGGCCCCTATCATTCCGAACGCCACCATATACCATGGTGAACGGCGGTTGCCACGATAGAAGGTGTCGTTGTCACTACGGCGGGATGTCAGCCGGCTGAGGAGGAGCAGGGCGGTGAAGTACGCCAGGATGGTAATAATAATGAGCATAGCAATTGCAAAGGTACGCAAAATATGTCATATTGTCATATTGTCATACGAGAAAATCCGGTTTGGCACAGCCTTTGTTTATCCAAGGGCGAGTTTTGACCGTCAACCGATGCTTGACAGGCATGCTCATACATCAATAACGAATAATAATAAAAAAATATACAACTATGGGAAAGATTATTGGAATCGACTTAGGAACTACAAACAGCTGTGTTGCCGTTTTCGAGGGCAACGAGCCGGTAGTTATTGCAAACTCTGAAGGTAAACGTACCACACCTTCTGTGGTAGGCTTCGTGAAAGACGGTGAGCGCAAGGTCGGCGATCCTGCTAAGCGTCAGGCTATCACCAACCCGAAGAACACCGTATACTCTATCAAGCGTTTCATGGGTGAGACCTATGAGCAGTGCAGCGCTGAGGTGGCACGTGTACCTTATACCGTCATCAACGACAATGGCTTCCCGAAGGTGCAGATTGAGGGTGCAGCACATCCTTACACACCGCAGGAGATCTCTGCCATGATTCTGCAGAAGATGAAGAAGACAGCAGAGGACTACTTAGGTCAGGAGGTCTCTGACGCTGTCATCACTGTACCTGCTTACTTCTCTGACTCTCAGCGTCAGGCTACGAAAGAGGCTGGTGCTATCGCTGGTCTGAATGTTCGTCGTATCGTCAATGAGCCTACGGCTGCTGCCTTGGCTTATGGCGTGGACAAAGCCAACAAGGATATGAAGATTGCTGTCTTCGACCTCGGTGGTGGTACATTCGATATCTCTATCCTCGAGTTTGGCGGCGGCGTGTTCGAGGTGCTCGCTACCAATGGTGATACACACCTTGGCGGTGATGACTTCGACCAGAAGATTATCGACTGGTTGGCCGACGGCTTCAAGGCTGATGAGGGTATCGACCTGCGCAAGGACCCGATGGCTATGCAGCGTCTGAAGGAGGCTGCCGAGAAAGCTAAGATTGAGCTCTCGTCTACGACATCAACGGAAATCAACCTTCCTTATATCTCTGCTGAGGGTGGTGTGCCAAAGCACTTGGTAAAGACGTTGACACGTGCTCAGTTTGAGCAGCTCTGCCATGACCTGATTCAGAAGTGCCTGGTTCCGTGCCAGAACGCTATCCGCGACGCTAAGCTCTCGACGAGTGACATCGATGAGGTCATCCTCGTAGGTGGTTCCAGCCGTATCCCTGCTGTGCAGACATTGGTGAAGAACTACTTCGGTAAGGAGCCCAGCAAGGGTGTCAACCCCGATGAGGTCGTCGCCGTGGGTGCTGCTATCCAGGGCGCTATTCTGAACAATGAGAAGGGCGCTGGCGACATCGTGCTGCTTGATGTCACTCCGCTGTCCCTTGGTATTGAGACCATGGGTGGCGTGATGACAAAGCTCATTGATGCCAATACGACAATTCCTTGCAAGAAGACAGAGACATTCTCTACGGCTGTCGACAACCAGACGGCTGTGACCATCCACGTGCTGCAGGGTGAGCGTCCTATGGCTGCCCAGAATAAGAGTATCGGCCAGTTCAACCTTGAAGGCATCGCTCCCGCACGTCGTGGCGTTCCTCAGATTGAGGTGACCTTCGATATCGATGCCAACGGTATCCTGAACGTCAGCGCTAAGGATAAGGCTACCGGTAAGGAGCAGCAGATTCGTATCGAGGCCAGCAGCTCGCTCAGCAAGGAGGATATCGAGCGTATGAAGGCTGAGGCTAAGGCCAACGAGGAGGCTGATAAGAAGGAGCGTGAGAAAGTGGATAAGCTCAACCAGGCTGACTCCATGATCTTCACTACCGAGAACTTCCTCAAGGACAATGGCGACAAGATTCCAGCTGATAAGAAACCGGCCATCGAGCAGGCTCTCCAGCAGCTCAAGGATGCCCACAAGGCCCAGGACCTCAACGCCATCGACACTGCTACTGCAGCCCTCAACACGGCTGTCCAGGCTGCCAGCGCTCAGATGTACGGTCAGGCAGGTCCTCAGCCGGGTGCCGGCCAGGGCTTCCAGGGCGGTGCCGGTGCAGGCGCAGGCCAGCAGGGTGGTCAGCAGAGCAACTCGAAGAGCGACGACAATATCCAGGACGCCGACTTCGAGGAGGTGAAGTAAGCTGAGAAAGTCAGATAAAGACTTATAAGATAAAATCCCACGCAACCTTTGTGGTTACGCGGGATTTTTTTTGTATATGTTTGCAGCAACATACTCACCCCGCTTCCCATAAGAACAGTGCGCTCCGGGTGGGTCTTTTTTATATCTACTCTACAGCACTCACTTCCGCCAGTATCTACTGCTCTGCGTATCCTTCATTCTGATCTTAGCCGTCTTCACGACGATGACAATGTGAGGATGAGGAAAGAATATGTAATAAATAGCCAATAATAGCGTTTGCGACATGTATTATATAAATAGTTGAATATATTCTTTTACGCAAAGATTTTTTTTCGTAACTTTGTGCCTGGTGCAAAGCATTCAATAGCTGAGCACTGATTTTGCGGGTGAATTAGATAGCGATATCTGATTTCTGTAGGCTTCGTAACAAATTGTCCCTTCCAAATATGACAATCGACCAAGAAGCATAGGAATTGGGAGTCGCCTGTAATAGGCGTATCCCTTTCTAAAGCTTTCTTGGTTGGGCTAACTGTGGAAGGGACGGCCTGTTACGGAAGCAGAGGGAAGTGGATGCGCTTTCTTTTGCCTCAGGCTGAAATAAAACAATAAAGTCCCTTCCACAATGACTAACAAATTTGTTTTTTCCGGCCATGAGTCATTCTCTTGTAAGTCGCTGTGGCTGAAAAAGGGATATGACTTCTTGACACATGGCTATAATTTCAACTCTCCCGATGCTGTAGTGCAACTCGGCGTTGGGAAGAATATGGTTTCCTCTATTCGTTTTTGGATGCGAGCTTTCAAGCTTACTTCCAAAGAGGAACTTACACCTATTGCACATTACCTTTTTAATGACCAAGATGGTGCAGACCCTTACATTGAGGATTTAGGAACATTATGGCTTTTGCATTTCCTGTTAGTCACAGGTGAAGAGGCCACTATCTATAATTGGGTCTTCTTGCGTCTTCAAAAAGAGCGTAAGGAATTCACACGAGTGCAGGTCGTCAACGCTGTCAGACGTTATATGATAGAAGCCGAAAGGGTAAAGTCCTTCAACGAGAACACTACGAAGAAGGATGTAGCTGTATTGTTGCAGAATTATGTAGAGCCTCAAAACTCACATAGCAATGAGGACTACACCGCCCTCTTACTCGACCTCAATTTGATCAGGACCTCAGACGGAGGCAAGAGCTATCAATTTAATATAGAAGGCAAGCGGCCTCTTCCTTTGGGCATATTCATTTACGCCATTATCAAATGGAAAGGAGAAAACCTAAGCATCGATTTTTCATCTATCCAGGATATGGGTCTCGTCTTCTGTCTGAGCGATATGGAAACGATCTCCTTGTTGCAGCAAGCCAGTGAGACTTACCCGGAACTGATGCACTATAGCGATGTAGCAGGCGTGAGGCAATTGCAGTTCTTAAAAGATTGCAAAGCACAAGACTTCCTTGACAAATATTACGCACATGAATCAATTTAGTCTTTCAGCAAACATAGAGACGGGATTTCCTGAAGGAAGTCAATATATCGTGACCCCTAATGCCAAGAAAGTATTAGCTGAGATAGTGAATGGATACCAGTCGGGCATTCATTCCTTTACTATCATTGGTACATACGGAACGGGAAAGTCCAGTTTTCTCATTGCTCTTCAAAATGATTTATCAGGGAGAAGCAAGAAGAAATATATATTTGACAATATAGACGTATTGGGTTGCGAGAAAGTAGAGACGCTTAACATCGTCGGGGATTACGCATCTTTGCCACTTCTGCTAGCTCGTAAACTTAACATAGAGGGGAATACGGCAAGCGTACTTGACGCTCTTAGAGCATATTGCAACAAGTTAAATGCTAAGAACACCTTCCTCGTCATCATGATTGATGAGTTTGGGAAGATTCTCGAACACGCTGCTAAGAAAGACCCAGAAGGGGAACTCTATTTCATGCAGAAGTTAGCTGAGTTTGCCAATGTTCCTACCCGAAAGGTGATCTTGCTGACAACTCTCCACCAGAACTTCAGTGCTTATGCAAAAGGACTATCTCAAGCTCAACGTAACGAATGGAACAAGGTAAAGGGACGGTTCAAGGAGGTGGTGTTTGTGGAGCCAGTGGAGCAGATTCTCATGCTGGCTGCACGGCAAAATCAGGCGCAAGAACGTAACCTGACAGAAGCAGAAGAAGCCAATCTGAGCATACTATATCAACTTGCCATCAAAACAAGGTTTGTCTCTGCTGATTTCTCTTTTGAGTCTGCCAAAAGCCTCTATCCATTGGATCCATTCTCTGCATTTAGCATCACACAAGCCATACAGAGATATGGTCAGAATGAGCGATCTCTCTTCTCATTCCTTCATGCTCAGGGGAGTAACTCCCTTAACGAGTTTAAACCCTCAGCCCGAAAGACTTATAATCTTCAGATGGCGTATGATTACGTCGTCTATAACTTCTATTCCTTCCTGAAGGATGCAAATGCTGACTCCATGAATTGGAGTGCGATGAAGATTGCTTTGGAGAGAGTAGAAGGACAATCGTGGGAAAGCAAAAATATGATGCTCAATGCCATAAAGATTGTCAAAACCATAGGTATGATGAATCTTTTGGGTACTGCGGCCTTCTCCATGAGCAAGGAGCAATTCGCCACTTATGCTCATCAGGCTCTTGACATTGAAAATCCCGACGAAATTATTACCACGCTACAGTGGTATAAGATTATTCGCTATGCTGAGTACAAGCACCGTCTGGTTCTCTTTGAGGGCACTGACATTAATATCGAAGAGGAAATCTCAAAAGCAGGGCTTGTGGTTAGCCGACCAGTGACCTATATAGCTGAGTTAACAGAGTTCTTCGCCAAAAGAGTTGCACCTGTCAAGGCTTATTATTACCATAGCGGCACCCCAAGGTATTTCCAGTACGAGATACGGGATGAAGTCATGGATATGATACCAACCGGTGACATTGATGGATTTATAGAACTGCTTTTCCCTTCGAAGAAAGATTATGTCAAGGAGGTAAAGCAGATGAGCGCAGAATGCGAGCATGCTATCATATATGCTCTTTTCAACAACACAGATGAGATAGTTGACCATCTCTATCAAATAGACAAATATGACTATATCCTCAGACATGTGTTAATTGACCAAGGTGATCATGTAGCCATCAAAGAAATCAACAATCTTCGAGACTACGAGGAAGTACAACTGAACAAGTCCATCCAGGAAAGCTTATTTGGTTATAATGGAAATGTTACTTGGATATTCAAGGGTAAGGAAATGACCGTGAACTCTCAGCGTGATTTCAACAAATTGCTTTCAAGAGTCTGTGACAATGTCTATTCCAAGACACCTGTTATGATCAATGAACTGTTTAACAAGAATAAGCTGAGCGGTTCTATTTCCAGTGCAAAGGCCAAGTTCCTTCAGGCATTGGTCAGTCATAGTGATATGGTTGACTTCGGCTTCGAGTCAGATAAGTTTCCTCCCGAGAAAACGATTTATTATTCGTTATTGAAAAATACGGGGCTACATGTGGATGGTCGGTTTGCGGACAAGCCTTCCAATCCTGGAATGATGTCATTGTGGGATGCCTGCGAGGAATTCTTACAATCAACGACATCCAAGCCAAGAAAAATATCTGAACTGGTGAAGAAGCTTTCATCGCAACCATACAAGATAAAGGCTGGATTCCTGGATTTTTGGATTCCTACCTATCTCTATATGAAGAGGCAGGACTACTCGCTGTATGGGGATAATGGGGCTTACATCCCCGAGGTGAACATCGAATTTTTCGAGTTGCTTCAGAAGCATCCCAATGAGTATCTTATAAAAGCTTTTGATGTGTCTGGAGTAAGAATGGAATTCTTCAACCAGTATCGAAAGTTTGTCAACCTTCAAGCCGTAGGTGGCATAAGAAGCAATCAGTTCGTTGATACCATTAAGCCGTTTTTCTTCTTCTATAACAGAAGATTGAACGACTATGCCAAGCACACGCGAAAGTTCGACCATGTAGAGACACTACGATTTAGGGACATTCTTGCCAAGGCCAAGGATCCGGAGAAGACCTTCCTTGAAGACCTTCCCGCAGCACTAGGTTATGACAAAGAGGCTCAAGGTTCAGAAGAGTTCGCAAAACAATATGCTTACGTCATCAACCGGGCTGTCCGTGAATTGCGAGGATGCTATAACAAGTTGATAGACCGTATCGAGGAACGGCTGGTGGATGTGCTGGGACTGTCTTCATATGAGTATGATGATTATGTCGTCGAGATACGAAGTCGTCTCTCTTCAGTCAAGACTTATTTACTTACTGATAGGCTGAGAGAATTTTACAACCATGCAATGGCCGAATTTGATAATCGGACAGAATGGTATCAGTCCATTTGCTATACGGCTTTGGACCAGCCCTTACAGAGACTCCGCGATGACCAAGAAGACAAACTTATCGAGGAACTGATCACGTTGTTTCAAGCATGCGAGAAATACGCAGACATCTCCAAGATGGAAAGTAATGATAACGACGAGGTCTTCTCATTTGATATGGTTAGCAAAGATGGAACTATCATCAAGCCACAGACCTATCGACTGATGGATAAGGACAAGAAAAAGGCTGAGATGCTTGAAATGGACATCAACCGTCTTCTACAAGGACATGATGACATTGCGGTCTCAACCCTGCTGAAAATTTTAAAAGAAAGGACGAGCAAATGAGCATAAGACATATCTTAGGTATCTCAGGTGGAAAGGACAGTGCTGCACTGGCCATCTACCTGAAACAGCAATATCCCAACTTGAAGATAGAATACTATAATTCTGACACGGGGTGCGAACTGGCCGAAACGGAGCTTTTGATAGATAGGCTTGGCGCTTATCTTGGGCATATTACTCGCCTCCGTGCAGCAGAAGGCAGTCCTGAGCCTACACCTTTCGAACACTTCTTGAAGTCAATGGGCGGTTTCTTGCCATCGCCCCAGGCAAGATGGTGTACGAAGAAGATGAAACTTGACGAATTTGAGCGCTTCGTTGGCGATGATATGGCCATTTCTTACGTGGGAATACGAGGAGACGAAGACAGGGACGGCTATATCTCATCAAAGCCAAATATCCAGTCTGTTTTTCCTTTTCGTCGTAACATTTGGAGCTTGGATGTCGTCAACAAATTTCTTCATAACGAGAACCTTAGTCAGATAACAGAGATATACGACCATCTCTGTCCCGATGGATTCATAAAAGAAGACTTGATGGAAGTGGTACGCCGACCTATCACGAAGCAGTTCTACTACTCCAAGAAGTTGAATGCATTGCTTGACTTCGATGTGAAGATGTTCAATCATGCCGTGTTTGAATTCCTCCACACAACTGTCTATCCTGTTGGAAAACTGACAGAGGAAGAGTTCCCTCTTATTGATAACGACGACATCATCGTCAAAGCTGATGTTTTCAGACTGCTTCGTGAGAGTGGTGTTGGTGTACCGAAGTATTATGAAGAGATTCCTTTTGAGGTAGATGGAAAGAAAGGGACTTATTGCCGCAGCCGTAGCGGCTGCTACTTCTGCTTTTATCAGCAGAAGATAGAGTGGGTGTGGCTTTATGAGCAGCATCCAGATTTGTTCAAAAAGGCAATGACCTTTGAAAAGGATGGCTACACCTGGAACCAAGGTGAGAGCCTTGCCGATTTGATCAGGCCCGAGCGTATCCGCCAAATCAAGCTTGATGTCATTCGTCGACAGGAAGAGAATAGGAAACAAAACAAGGGCACCACTCTTGCCGATATTTTCGGCGATGAGATCATGTGCGCAAACTGCTTTATATAAATAGATAGAATAGAGATGCTGAAAGATGTAAAGTGGGCTGAAGATGGAACCTATAGGCCTCATGAAATAAATTCGCCTGCAAGGTTCTTCACTGATGGATTAAAGAATAGTACTCAGTTTGATCTCCAACTGGGCTACTTTAATTCAGCGGCTATCAGTGCATTGGCAGAAGGTTTTGCGTCTTTTATTTCTAATGGTGGCATTTTCCGTCTTGTTATCAATCAGATTGTCTCAAGACGTGATAAAGAAGCCATTATTCAGGGTGAACGCGGAGATGTCATTGATTGTGTAGATTTGTCCAACTTTGAAGAGTTACGTAAGACTTTTGATGCATACCAAGATCAGTTCTTTCATTGTCTTGCATATCTTATTTCAGTACGTAGAATTCAGATTGTGATTATTAAACCGCTTTCCGATCAGGGAATAGCCCACACCAAATCAGGTCAATTCAGGGATGGCGAACTGACAATTTCATTTACTGGCTCAGCCAATTTCACAGTTAATGGTATCTTCAACAATCTTGAGGAAATCAAAATCGACCTAAGCAATTCTCTTGATTCTATGGTTCACAAACGTATAGATAATCAGAGAATGTACTTTGAGTCTATTTTGAATCATCATGCTAAAGGTATTGACTACCTATCTCCTGAAAAGCTGGAGACAGCCCTTACAAAGAGTTATACAAATTCTGATATTTCAGATTTACTCCATGCTGAAGAAGATCTTAGGAAAATTAAACAAGAGAGGCTTCTTAAAGCAAAGCCGAGCTTGGATTCTGAGGAAGAAGAACCGTATTTTCCATATTCTGAGCCTCGTGATTATCAAAAGAAGGCCTTTGAATTATGGAAAGACAATAAGCAAAAGGGATTGTTTGCAATGGCAACCGGTACAGGAAAAACGATAACAGCGCTCAATTGCTTGTTGGAAATTTTTAAGAGAAATGGATATTACAAAGCAATAATTCTAGTTCCAACTGTCACGTTGGTAGAACAATGGGAAAAGGAATGCACTAAGTTTAATTTCAAACATATCCTGAAAATCAGCTCCAAGAATAAAGACTGGAAATCAGGCTTACTAAAGTTGCAAATAGCAGAGCGTCTAAGTGGAGATCCAAAAGAACAGAACTATATCATAATTACAACCTACGCTTCTTTTATTCATGACGATGTATTCAATGTTTTGAATTCATTGCCTAGGAAGCGTGTATTATTAATTGCTGATGAGGCACATAATATGGGTGCTTCACAAATAAGTAAACGCTTGCCTTATGTTAATATTATCAGGCGCATTGGCCTTTCTGCAACTCCTGAACGGCAGTTTGATGATAAGGGAAATAAACTTATAAGCCAATTCTTTAATGTTGAAGGTAATAATTATACCTTTGAATATAGGATGGAGGATGCTATCAGAAACGGTGTCCTTTGCCATTACTATTATTTCCCCCATCTAATTACGTTGAGTGATGAGGAAATGAGCAATTATACTGAACTATCTGAAAAAATAGCCAAGTATATGAATATTAATGGAGACTCTTTCAAGGATGATCCAATATTAACAGGCCTTCTGTTGAAGAGAAAGCGTATTATACACAAGGCTACAAATAAAAGACTTGCCTTCAAAAAGATTATAGAAGATAGATTGAAAGAAAAAGGAAATTTAAAATACACACTTGTTTATGTTCCTGAAGGGAATGAACCTGAGCAGGAAACATATCCTTATGCTGAACGGGATCAAATCCATGTTGTTGATAGTGATCATCTTATTGATCAATATACAAGGGTAATTAGTGAGACAAACGACCGAACTACAGTGAGAGAATTTACTTCCGAATCTAAGGATAGGGACCTAATGCTTAAGCAGTTTGCTTCCGGTGAATTAGAGGTTTTGACATCCATGAAATGTTTGGATGAGGGTATTGATGTCCCACGTAGTGAATTCGCCATTTTCTGCTCAAGTACAGGAAATCCAAGACAATTCATACAGCGAAGAGGACGTATTCTTAGAAAACATCCAGATAAACATATGGCAGTAATACATGACTTAGTAGTAGCACCAGTTATCAATGGGTCAAATGCTGCAATAAACGTAGAACGAAATCTCCTTGCAAATGAATTGAAAAGAGTACAAAACTTTGCTCTCTTATCGGATAATAGTAGCGATAGTGTAATTGAACTTGAAGACGTTATTCGATATTATGGCTTATCAATATTCGATATTTAAATTTATTGATATGAGACAACTTGAAACAAATTCTGATCGATTGCTGGCTTCTGTTATAGATGATCCACAATTAGTGAAGATTGGGGACTATAATCCCGCCGACTACGAATCGCTTGATGATGCCCTCTCTTCCAGCAACGCTGTTGTTAAAGCTATAGCTTTGCTAATAGTCGGTGGCAACAAATCAGAAACGCAAATTTACAATGAGATAAGCAACTATCTTATAAACAACTTGTAAGATTATGATAGTCAAGAAAATAACTATTAAAAATTTCCGTAGCTACTATGGTGAGAATGAATTTGACTTGAAGGACGGATTAACTCTCATTATAGGTGATAATGGTGACGGTAAGACAACATTCTTTGAGGCATTGGAATGGCTTTTCAACACGAGTACTCATGATGTCAAGAAAAGCAATATCTCCGCAAAGCGCAGAAAAGAGTTAGGTGATGGGGAATCTGACGAAGTAAGGGTCTGCATTGCATTTCAGCATGAAGATGGTGACAAAATAGTCGAGAAATCATTTCAATTTGCCAATGAAGACGGAAACATAATTACACGTAATTTCGTTTTCAAAGGCTATGAATGTTATGGAGCAGAACGCTCTCTAACAGATGGCAAAGCCTTGTTGGATCGTTGTTTCGATTATGACATGAGACGTTATTGCCTTTTTAAAGGCGAGAATGAGTTAAATGTCTTTGAGAATGACACAGCCTTAAAGGCATTAGTAGCTAAATTCTCAGATGTAAAACAGTTTGATAAATATGTAGAGTTATCAACTGTTTTAGAGGAGAAGTCAGATAGGAACTATAAACGCGAGCTGAAAAGAGACTCTAAAACAGAGAAGGAAGCTAAGCGTCTTGACAAAATCATTGAGGACTTGAAAGATAAAATTTCAGATGCTGAGAAAGACTTGAAGAAACAGCAGCAAGTTTCTGATGATTATAATGTTCGCATAGATGATCTTGCAAATAGTGATGAGGTCCGTTCTAAGTATAAAGAGATTCAGAACCGATTAGCGACTCTTCAAGAAAAGAGACGAAAGGCGGTAGAATTGTGTAAAATCAACTACAACCATAAGCTCCTTGATGACCTTTGGATTCTTTGTGCCTTCCCTGATATTCTTAAGAGCTATCAGATGAAAGTATCTGGTGCAAATCGACAGAGACGTAGAATGAATGAGAAATACATCGAGAACCGGGGACGGTTAAAAGGTCAAAAGGATGCCTTGGCTGAAATCACACATAATCAAGAAATTGGACCGGAGTTGGACTGGGATATCCCTGGACCTCAGGTGTTGGAGGAGATGATTCAAGATCACCGCTGCAAGATCTGTGGTCATCCGGCTCCAGAGGGTAGCCCGGAGCTGGAGTTTATGAAGCAACGACTTGCTAATTATTATAAGCATCTTGAGGAAAGAAACAAGAAGATTGAAGAGCAGGTTAAAGAGGCAGAGAAACCTTTGTTTCAGTTCAACTACTTAAATGAACTTAGGTCACTGAGTACTTCGTTAAGTGGAGAGAGCCAACATGAACTTATTCAGCTTAAGAATGTCATTAATGACAGTATTCTGTTTGTTGCTGCCCGTAAAGAGGATCTTAAGAAATTAGACAAACAGATTGAGGAAATGGAAGATGACAAGAAAAACTTGCTCATCCAAGCCAATCTGTCAGAAAGTATCATCGACAAAGATATTAAAGACTTACGTGGGTATTTTCATCAAAAGCAAATTGCAGATGATTCGATATATCGTCTAAAGTCAGAGATTAAGGATTATAAGGAGAAAAAAGATGAGTTTGAACTTGAATACTCCAACTTGAAACCCAATAGTGGCATGGGTAAAGTTTATGAAAGAGTTCACCAAGTCTTTCAAACAATAATGCAAGCCTTTACTCAGGCACGTAAAAAAAACTTACGTCAATTTATTGATGAGCTGACAAAACATGCCAATAAATATCTCTCTAAGTTGAATACCGGAGATTTCCACGGAGAAGTTTATATAGACGTCCGGGAAGATGACAAGGCACGTATCTATTTAATATCAAATGGCGAGAGGATTATGGACCCTAATGGTGCTCTTAAAACCACTATGTACATGTCAATTCTCTTTGCTATCTCAGATATTACAACACAAAAGCGTGAAGATGATTATCCTCTCATCTTCGATGCTCCTACTTCCTCCTTTGGAGAAGTCAAAGAGGATTTGTTCTATAATATCATTGATAGCATTAATAAGCAATGCATCATTGTCACGAAAGATCTCCTTGTTAAGGACGAAGAGACGGGCACAAGTCGTATTGATGAAAGAAAATTATCCAACTTGAAATGCTCTGTGTATCGTATAGAAAAGGAGTCAGGATTTGATAGTAATGACATTACTACGATAAGTACTAAAGTTGAAAAAATTAAATAACATTGAATGAAAGATAGTTTGTTTGCACTATTTGGGAAACGTAATCCTGAATACGAGATACAATATGACGATTCTGTAGTGAAACTGTTTAGTGACTACGGAAAAGGGAGCAATAGTGGCTCTTCCGATAGGGCTAAAATATTAGGGGCAGGCTATGAAGTTTACATCATGGCTTTCTTCATTGGTCTGTATGCCAACAAGAAATTACCATTAACAACAGATACTTCTAAGAGAAAGGTTCTTGGTCAACCGATAATGTATTGGGGAAACCAAGAAAATAGAAAAGACAGAAAGTCTTATAATAAAATAGTTGATTATATTTTTGTCGCATTAGTTGCAAGGACAGAAATCAATTTTATAGACCTAGAAAAAGGAACTATAACTGCGCGCTCAGTAATTGATCAACTGATTGACACCATGGAACAATATGCGAATTATGGTTTCGCATATATGCTCGAAAAACTCGATGATAATCCTGGTTATTTCTATAACAATGAGGCCTTCCTGGCTATTTTTACTTCATTCATTCCAACTAATGAAGAAGAAAAAAAGACATGGAGCAGCGACGACCTTCCTGATGAATTGTCATCAGAAGATGAGATACCAAAAGAAGAAGGACAGAAAGAGGTTCTACTAAATGTTGATGATGAGGCTGATACCCTTTAATCATAATTGCTAAATCGCCATCAGCATCATAAGCAAGGTTTTGAGTGAAGGACCAGATTCTGCGGCCATGTATCCGCTGTTTGAACGGAGCGGTGCGATAATCTTCTCCTCAATCAGAAACTGCATGAGTTGGTGGCGATAGCCTGGATGACAGACTAATGTCCATAGATCGTCAGAGAAGTAAGCGTGAGTAGTATTGCGCCGGATGAACGGAGCAGAGGGCGACTCTGTTTTGATAGGCTCACTGCCCTGCCATGATAGATGCCAAAAATCATCGTGGCTCATGAAGTACCAGGGATAGTACATAGGGGTAAATGATTCCTGGCGGGCTTGCATGAAATACTGCCTAAAGAGTGCTGTGTAGTGCGATTCCAACAGGTTGTAATCGAAACGGTTTACACTGATAGTTCCGTTGTCTATTGCCTTCAGTACGGTGAGCAGCAACACAGGCTTAGCAACCGCCTTGAAGCCGGAACGCTTCACAGGTGCTTGATGAATGTGCATGAGCCGGTCTTCAAAGTAGGCGAGTGCATTATCGTAGTTGTAGAATTGCAGAACTTTATTTATCATTGTCGTATGTTTTATATTGATAGCGATTAGGTCACGTCATTCAGTCAACAAGCAAAGCCTTTCGAGAATGTTTGGTAAGACAACCTTGATGATATTGTTAAGTGCTTACCATGTTACCTTTTGGGCTGATTCGATCATAATTGAATTGACTCAAAGGCATACATAGTCTTACTCATATTTCTGAACCAAATGCAAAGATAGCTGTATTTTCTTAGACCACAAAAATGCTGCATCATAAATTAATCCAAGAGGCTCCCGTAAGGTTAGCAACGGGAATGGACTAAATGACTACTGCTATATCTTGAAATCTATTATGAAAAGCCCCAAGTAAGTGCGTAATTTCCCTGTGAGTGGTGTTACCAAACGTTAACTGCTTATTTGCCGTACACCTGTTAGAATCATCCTTATTGATGTTTGTCTTTCTCTATTTATTCCTATGTTATAAGCGACTCATATTACTCTCATCGGTGGTCGGCACCGGTTGTTGCTGCAAGGTACGGCCCAACACCTGCACCAACTGCCTTAGCTCGGAGATCTGCTGCTTGCGTATGCGTTCGTTTACGGCATAGCCCTTAATGAGGTATTGCTTCAGCACGCTGTTTGCCCAACGTCTAAACTCAACACCTCTACGACTTTTTACGCGGTAACCAACAGAAGTTACCATCTCAAGATTATAGTATTCAACTTGATAGTTTTTTCCGTCTGCGGCAGTTGTCGCAAATTTTGCGACAACTGAAGAGGCACCATTTAATTCCTCTTTCAAGGCGTTGTTGATGTGCTTACCAATCGTCTTGACATCCCTGTCGAATAATTCGGCAAGTTGTTGACGATTCAGCCACACGGTCTCTCCTTCCAGCTTGACATCAAGTTGGGTCTTGCCATCCTCGCTCTGGTAGATGACGATCTCGTTGTTCAGGTCTATCTGCTTCATCGCTTCATGAGTTATCGTAAGCTATTGCTTGCAAAGGTAATATATTTATCGCTAAGATTACAAGACAACGCAAAAAGATATGCTGCTCCATATGTCCTAGGTGTCTCCAGCCTCAATGTGGGTCAGTAAATATCAACAAGAGCTGAGGGCTATAAACAAAGTTTGTAGCCTATTCCGCGGGCATTGATGATGGTGATACGGCTATCCGCGGCAAGCTTATGGCGGAGCTTGGTGATGAATACATGAAGACTGCGCGAGTTGTAGTAGTTGTCGTCACCCCATAGCTCCATGAGGATGTCGTGCATGGGCACCACCTCTCCCTTCTTCTCTATGAGAAGGCGAAGGATATGGGTCTCGCGATAGGACAGTACTGTCATTTCGTTGCCGATGGTGAGTTGCTGTGTTGCGACGTTGAGTCGGTAGCGGCCAATGGACAGCAACTCGCTTCTTTCCGATTCAGGGTCGGTCTGACTCGTCATGCGCTCTGCCAAAGCCCGGATGCGGACGATCAGCTCCTGCATGCTGAAAGGCTTGCGCAGGTAGTCGTTGCCACCCTGCCGGAATCCTTCCACGACATCGCTGACCGCTGTGCGTGCGGTGAGAAAGAGCACGGCCGTCTGCCTGTCGGTCTCACGGATGCGCCGCACCATCTCAAAGCCGTCCATGCGCGGCATCATCACGTCGGCGACGATGACCTGCGGCCGGTGAGCATGGTAGTGCTTCAGTCCCTCCTCACCGTCGACAGCTAAGTCCACGTCAAAGTCCAGAGCCTCCAATGTCTCCTTGATGACCATGGCAAGTGCTGCCTCGTCCTCAACCAATAGTATCTGTGTCTTGCTCATTGTTCATCTCATTATTGTTGTCGGGAAAGTCCAACCGGAAGGTAGTTCCCAGTCCTGATCCCTTGCTTTGCACCATGATGCGTCCGCCTAACCGTCGCATCATGGTTGCTACGAAATAAAGTCCGAGTCCATATCCCTTCACCTCGTGATGGTTGCCGTGCGGCACACGGTAGAAGCGTTCGAAGATATGGCGTTGTTGCTCCTTCGTGATGCCGATGCCCTCGTCGCTGATCCAAAGGCTTACCGCTTCTGGTCCATGAGTTGCCTTGATAGTGACTTTAGCTGTCTTTCCCGAATATTTGATGGCATTGTCCAGCAGATTGCCCATGATATGTTGGAAATGGGTGCGGTCGGAATAGAGCATCAGGTCCGAGGGAATGGCTAAATCTATCTCCACGTCTTTACCGGCCTTGAGCCTCATCTCCTCACAAAGCGGACGGACCACTTTCAAGATGTTGAACCGTTCTTTATAGATGACCAAGGTCTTTCGCCGTTCCATGCTCATCGAGAGGATCTGCTCAACGAGGTCGCCTAATTTGCCAAGTTGTTGACCGATAAGCTTCAGATAGCGCTGCGTCTTCTCGGGGTTGTTGATGGAGTCGAAATGCAGCAGCACGTCGTTGGCGGCACTGGCTATGGCAATGGGCGTCTTCAGCTCGTGGGTCATGTTATTGGTGAAGTCGCTCTTCAGCTCGTCCAGTTCTCTTTGTCGGCGAATAATGTGGATTAGGATGACAAAAACCAGGGCAAGGAGGATCAGGGTGATGACAGACGTGGACAGTATTCCTGCCATCCGCCGCAACACCAACGGCGTGAGCTGTGGCACAACGACACGATAGGAGATCTTCAGAACAAGGTCGGTAGGAAAGTCCACGGCCTCGGTCTTACCGTGAAGCCTATTGCCAACGACCATAAGCGTGTCGGTGCGTTTCATATTGTGCAGGTCTTTCTGCCGTAGATAGAGATGGAGCAACTGATGCGGACCATGGATGCCTCTTTGCGAAAGCTCTTTCGTCAGGCATTGGTCCAGATAGCAGTAGTCGACCTGCATCCGATTATCCAACCACGTATGCAATCCCTGCTGTTTGAAGTTGTCCATCGGTTGTCCGTCGTTGGCAGAGGCTCCTAACTGTGAAATAGGCATATCGACGTATGCCCGTCTTTCTGTGGTGTCGTATTTGAGGGAGTTGCTATGGTCGGTCTTCCTCTGTGTATTGTCGTTGAACGAAAACGTGAAATAGACATTTTCTTTCTGCTGTTGCATAGCCTTCTCCTGTCTGTCCAGCCGTCTCGCCATCTCTTCAGCGTCGGCCTGGCGGAGAGCGTCGGCCACCTCGCCTCTCGCTTGGTTGTGCAGGGTGTCATAGAGCCCCTTCAACCAAAATATCTGGTAGGCAAAGATGGCGGCCATAGCAATCGTCACCAACGATACGACGTAAAGTAGCGAGTGTCTCTTCATGATGCAAAGATAAGTCCTTTTTTGTAAAAAAGCCGTGAACGGTTGAGCGATTATCAGAATGATAAGACTAAATAACACTTCTCATAAGACTCTATAAGCAAGGAGTAGGTGCGGTGACGGCAGTTTTGCCTTAACTTTGCAGCAAAAACTTATTGATTTTATGAACAGACAGCTTATTATATTGCTTCTCATCACAGCCATTCCTCGTCATACTTATGCGCAGACAGTAGACTCGTTACGGATGGACAGCATGATCCATGCGCTGCCCGAGGTGATGGTTCGTGGCGAGCGCCCTATAGCTAAAATCAAAGGTAGCACGATTACCTATGATCTATCGAGACTTCTGATGGGGAAAGGAGTGGACAATGTCTATGACGCACTCAAATATCTGCCTGGTGTGATGAAGAGTGGCGATACAATCACCCTTGGCGGACAAGTCGCGACAATCATCGTCGACGGCAAGGTGACGACGCTTTCCGCCGAGGAGCTGGCAGCACAGTTGAAGGCCACACCCGCGGCAAGACTGGAGAAGGTGGAAGTGATTTATACGGCTCCTGCTCGGATGCAGGTGCGAGGGGCGGTCATCAATGTGGTGCTCAGCCACCATAACAACGACGGAGGGCCGCTGTCGGCTGAGCTGAATGCCTCATGGAGCCAGAGCCACGAGGCATCGTTCAGTGAGCGGGGCGCACTGCTCTATCAACACGGAAGTTTGAGCATGGATGTGCTCTACAACCACCGCCATGGCAAGAGCTACGGATGGACCGACAGCCGAAGCCATCATATCCTGTCCAGTGGCGACGCCTATGACGTGAACAGCCTACAGACCAACGGCGGACACGAACATGGCGACGACTTCCACTTTGCTTTGGACTACCGGATTGCTGACCAGCACAAACTCAGCATGGTTTACACGGGACGTTACAACCACGACAGCTCACATTCCTCAACCATAGGAAACATTGTGGGCCGGGATCTCAGCCAGAGCCACAACCGGATGCACAATGTCCGCCTGGACTATGAACTCCCCATCGGACTGAAAACCGGTGTGGAGATGACCTATTATTCTGCCCCAGAAGAGCAATGGATGGAAAGCTCTCTGCCCACAGGTAACCTATCGTATGCGTTAACGAGCAGCCAGCGCGTGAACCGCTGGAAGGCCTATCTTGCTGAGGAGAAAGAGGTGGGAAAGGGATGGACAGTGAATGGCGGCGCATGGATGACAACCAGCATCAACCACAGCAGTCAGCACTATACGGACATGGAGACGACAACGGGCTCACAGCCCGACAATGCGATGGTGAGACAGCATGAAGACTATGTGAACATTTATGGCGGTGCATCCAAGGACTTCAACAGCAGATGGTCGGCTGAGGTGTCGTTGGCTGCTGAATATTATCATTCACCGGCATGGAACGAGTGGAGAGTCTATCCTACGCTGAACATCACCTACAAGCCGGCTGCTGGTCACATGCTGCAATTAGGTATGGACGTCAACACCAATTTTCCCTTTTATTGGGCCACCAACAACTTCGTGAGCTATGGCAATGGCGGTTACCATGAGGTGGCGGGCAATCCCGATCTTCGTCCGAGCAAACTCTATAAAGCCAGTCTGCTCTATCTCCTCCACGGCAAATACCAAGCTAAGGTATGGTTCCAACATCTCGATAAGGCCTTCTACCAATGTCCCTATCAGCGCAGCGATCGGCTGGCCGTTGTCTATCAATATGTCAATTTCGACTACGAGCAGCAGTTGGGTGCTCAGATTGTCGTCCCTTTCCATATTGGCAGATGGTGGAATGGCATGGGCATGGCCGTGGGCTTCTGGATGCGGCAGAAAGCGAGCCACTACTTCGATCTGTCTCTCGACCGCGAAAAGGTCGTCGGTGTAGTCATGCTCAACAACACCTTTATGCTCTCCTCCAAGCCTGATGTGGCACTCTCGGTAGATGCTCTGTACCAGTCTAAAGCTGTGCAGGGCATCTACGACATCAGCTGTTACAAGAATGTCAATACCAGTCTGCGGTGGACCTTGCCCAGCAACCGTCTGGTGCTGCGTGTTTTCTGTGACAACATTTTCCCGAGTGGACGCCTCAAGCCTTCCGTGGATTATAAAGGCCAGCACTTAACCATAGACTTCTCCAGTTACCGTTGCTGGGGGGTGTCGGTAACCTATAAGTTGGGCGGCTACAAGAGCCCGCAACGGGAGCAACCCGATATGTCACGATTCAGATAATCATATTATGCGACGATTCTTTGTTTTTCTTCTTACTCTCATGATCACTTCACTGACGGTCTGCGCTGAAAATGGTAATAGAACTTATGCTGAGCTTGCTCACTTAGGTGACTCCTGCATGGCGGCCTATGACGTCACCCACGCCCTTACCTATTACCGCAAAGCGATGGCTGTCTGCCCCTCAGCGGCGGTGCGCATGAAAATCACCAATGGTTATTATCTTCAGCACAACTATGCCAAGTGTCTTAGTATGATGGAAGGCATGCCGCTCGACTCTCTTGATCACGACACAATGTGCCATCTCTTTGAAGCCTCCAGAAAACTGGGTCAGAAAAAGCAGGCAACAGCAATAGGTGAGGCTGTCATCGGGCGTTGGCCCATGGATGGCGAGATGGTAGCCAGGTTGGCGGGAGAATATCTGTCGGCAGGAATGGACATCAAGGCTGAGAAACTCTGTAACAATTACTGGATGCGCGACGAGACATGTATGGCGGTCAATGACATCATGGCGGATATCTATATGGTGCAGCGGCAGTGGCAGTTGGCCAAGGACAGCTACCTGTTGTTGCTGCAGGAGGGTGACTCCACGTATAAAAACATGCTCAACTTAGGTGTGTGCTATGAATGGTTAGGCGATGGCCAGAAGGCCAAGGAGGCTTTCAATGTAGCCATTGCGATGAGTGACTCCACGCTTGCTGCTCCGCTTTATCATCAAGGAACGGTGCTCAATGGCCAAAAAGACTATGAATCATCCTTGGCGTGCTTCCGCAAGGCGCTGACCTTGTTGCAGCCTGACAGTGCCGTGTTGTTCGCCTGCTATCGCGGTATGGCCGAGGGTTACTATGTCGACAACGATTTCAGACGTGCGCTCCCCGAGTTTCTGCAGGCACAACGCTATGACCCAACGTCGCTTACAACAGCTTATTATATAGGCATCTGCTATGAAGCCCTTGGCGACAAGGCCCATGCCAAGGATGCCTATCAGCATTTCATTCAGATGACAGCGGTGGAAGAGGACCTTGGAGATGAAATGAAAAAGATGGTGGAGGATGCAAGAAAACGAATACGGGCATGCTAAAAGAGAATTGGCTCTACGTCAATTTAGTAGACTCCAGGAGAGACACACCAACAAAGACTATGACATGCTTGCGGCTACTGACGACAGCGAGCCCTTGCGTGACTTTGCAAAAAGGGAACCCGGCTCTTGACCGTTATAATATTGTTTTGGCCCACTCAGGAATCTCTTCAACATACGTTTTGAAGAGTTTGCCATCTACCATGCGGAAAAGAAGTTGGGCATCGGCATCTTCAATGGAGTTGTCATAGACATAAGTGCGGTCAACAAACTTTGATGCGGCTGCACAATTTGATATAGAACGCTGATATCGAGAGATGATTTTTGGAATTGGAACATCATGACCTCCTTCCATTACTCTTTTGGCAATGCGTGCCGCATTAATCGCCGGGCTTTTGGTTGACACAAAGAATAAGCGGATAAAGAATCCTTCCTCTTTAGCACGCTTGATGTAGTCTATCTTTTGTGGGATGGAAAGGACGGTCTCAAATATCAAGCTCTGCTTTTTTCTGAGGCATTCTTCACGCAGACTCTCGCAGTAGCGGACGGATTTCATCACAGCTTCTTGACTGTTCCAGTCGCCGAACTTCTTCTGTGCAATAATGTCAGGGTTAATGTAAATGGCATTCTCCAGCCATTCGTGATGAAGAATCTTAGACGTAATAGTCGTTTTGCCGGACCCATTGGGCCCGGCAATAACGATGAGGACAGGTCTATGATCTCCTTTCATCATTGTGCCGTAGCTATACTTGATTTTGGGTTATTCCATATCTGCACCGTCTCGTTAGCCATCTTTCTCAGCTGGTCGAAGTAGCGTTTGTGAGCCTCTTCTCCCTTGTACTTGGCATCCAAGGCAGCCTCATGCATAATCTGGGCAAGAATCTCGTCAGAGGGCTCTTCCATGCTTGTGAGCTTATAAGTGTCTATTGTTTGCATAAGCTTGTTCTTTTGTATTATTGCAAAGATAGTGCAAATGAGTGAAATGGCAAAAGAAAATACAAAGTTTTTCTTTGTCATTCCCTAATACTTGGTTGCAAGATAAGAAGCGTGACGGTCTTTCAGCGCCTTACCGCGCGATACCCAATTGCATTATGCCAGGGCAGAATATGTCATGAACAAAATAAGAAAAACCGCAAATCCTATAACGGGCAGGAAACGGTGATACCAGCCCCTTCTGGCCAGGCTTCTTTGCTCCTCTGGCTCCATTGCATTATATTGTTCCAACAGGACCTCTACATATTTTTCCCTCTTCAGAACGAAATCCTGTAGTAATGGGTAGGCGAATGCTAAAACCACGAATAGTAAGCCGAGAACGTAGAGCAAAGATATATGCCATGAATGGCTAAGCAATATCAGCAAGACTGCCGTTCCCCACAGAATTAGGTACGTTCCTGCCCATAGCGAATTGTATATCTTCATGACATCCAGTTCGTAGCTGGACTTCTTGTCGTAATAATATATTTCCCAAACGATGAGCGGGGAAACTATCCAATGGAGTATTTGTTTCATATTTCTAAGATTTCTGCTGTTTGCGTATGCGTTCGTTCACGGCATAGCCCTTAATGGGGTATTGCTTCAGCACGCTGTTTGCCCATTGGCGGAGGCGTACATCTCTTTGAGAGTATTCTGTAGCCGATGATGCCGCCGAGGATCGATGCGGCAAAGATGCCGACCTTAGCCTGGCCATAGGCTTCGACAGAGTTGAAGGCCAGCGTAGTGACAAACATCGACATGGTGAATCCTATGGAAGCGAGAAAGCTCAGTCCGGTGAGTCGCCGCCAGGTGAGTTGTTTGCTGCGTCGGCCCAGTCCCAGCCGTTCCATCAGCCACACCGAGGAGAGAATGCCAAGGGGCTTGCCGGCAAGCAGACCGAGCATCACGCCAACGGCGATATGGTTGTCGAAGAGCTGTGCCAGATCCATGTCGACAAACGATACGCCCGCGTTGCCCAAGGCAAAGACGGGCATGACGAAGAAGGAGACGAAGGGGTGTAGGCTGTGCTCAAGCCGTTGCAAGGGCGGCAGGGCCTGGTTGGCATCGGTTTTCATGCGGGCGATGATCTCAATCTGGTCGGGCTCCAATGTTCTCACGTCGTTGGACTCTGCCTCATCGAAGCGGCGGGTGAGCTTCCTCATGCGAGCTACAAACGAGTCCTCACTGATCTGCGAGTCAGCGGGGATGACCATGGCAGAGAGCACGGCGGCTATCGTGGCATGGATGCCGGCGAGCAGAAAGGCTGTCCACACACCACCAATGCCCAAGATGCCGTAGAACCAGATCGACTTCACGCCCATCTTGTTGCCCACAAACATCACGGCCAGGAAAGCCAGCCCCACGAGCAGGTTGACAATAGAGAGTTGCGAGGTGTAGAATAGGGCGATGACGAGCACAGAGCCCAAGTCGTCGACAATAGCCAGCGTGGTGAGAAACACCTTTGCCGACACCGGCACGCGGTCGCCCAAGAGATAGACCACGGCCAGGGCAAAGGCAATGTCGGTTGCCATGGGGATTCCCCATCCGTGTGCTACCGGGGTGCCGCCGTTGAAGACAAGATAGATCAGTGCCGGGAAGACCATGCCCATGACAGCAGCTGCCACGGGGAGTGTGACCTTGCGCAAGTCGCGCAGTTCGCCACCGATGAACTCCCGCTTGAGTTCCAGTCCTACGACAAAGAAGAACATGGACATCAGTCCGTCGTTGATCCAGTGCTCCAGCGAGAAGTCGAGGTAGGGCTGACCATCCACGACAAAGCCGAAATGATGGTGGAGGAATTGGGCATAGTCAACTCTTAGCGGGCTGTTGGCCAGCGCCAGTGCCAGCACCACGGCAAGTCCTAAGACGATGCCGCCGGACTTCTCCTGGTTGATAAACTGCATGACAGGCAGGACTATCTGCTGCTGTATCTTTTGTTGGTAATGTGTCATAACTGAAGGGTTTATAAATGAAACAAAGGTGTCAGCACTTACCATCGTCATAGTGGCTTCTTGTCAACAAAGGCAAAGGCCATGACGTTATTGTTGTCGCTGATCGAACTGTTGTATCTGCGGCAGGTGACAAAAGCTTTCACCAGCCCACAGCTACAAAGGTAATAATAAAAATCGAATTTACAAAACAATCCTCGTTCAGTGATGCCAAGGCGCTGGGTATGATGGCAAGCGTTATTTAGAATCCAGACAGCTCAGGGAAAACGCATTATAAATTGGTGTAAGGAATCTTCAGCATTGACTTGAAATAATCGTCGTCCATAGCCATCCTCATTCTTTTTCTT
>OKRY01000300.1_pt1 | contig 37864 bp, 36 predicted proteins | sample 1601121 | NCBI WGS metagenome assembly OKRY01 (sample SAMEA3541546, study PRJEB24748) | human gut metagenome | biome: human gut; feature: human-associated habitat; material: faeces | place: China | collected 2012
CGTGAGGCACAGCAGAAAAAAGTAGATGCAACAATCGCAGATACAAAGAATGGTGCATATCCGGTATAATCAGAAATAATATTGACAAAAGATGTCATAACAGTATCTTAAGATACTGTTATGACATTTTTTTGTTTTGCAGAATGAACAATGTGAAATATTGCTTTTTGTATAAAAAAGAATTAGAATCATCCTATAAATTTTAAAGGATATGAAAAAATGAATGATTTTGAACGAAAGACTTTGCCAAAAAGTGGCATAGATACGGAAAACTGGTTTATAGAGAGTTATCAGAGACATAAAGGACATCCGATACAGATCCTGATAGCACTTTATAAAGGAAATTATCATAAATTTGTTATGGCTGTGATTTGTTTTTTTATAAAACATGCCTGCGTGTGGGTTCTTCCGATCATAACTGCAAATATTATCAATGATGTCACGACTGCAAATCCGGATACAGTCAGAAATATCTGGTTTAGTGTAATTCTTGAAACCGGTCTGATCGCACTGAATATTCCGATGAATTATCTTTATACATCTTATAAAAGTCTTGCAACGCGTTATGTGGAAACAGGACTCCGGAAAGCATTGATCCGGAAATTGCAACAGTTGTCAATTGCTTATCATGTGGAGACGCAGTCCGGCAGACTGCAGTCGAAGATCATGCGTGATGTGGAGGCTGTTGAAACACTTTCTACACAGATGTTCTTAAGTATTTTAAATATTGCGTTAAATATCGGGGTCGCACTGGTCGTTACAGCGTCGAAAAGCAGGATTGTGTTTGTCTTTTTCCTGCTGACTACTCCGGTTGCTGCAATTACCATGGTTTCGTTTCGTTCTGTCATGAAAAAACGTAATACGGAATTTCGAAAAGAAATGGAAGAAACGTCCGCTCGTGTGATGGAAATGGTGGAACTTGTTCCGGTGACAAGAGCGCATGCCTTAGAGGATGAAGAAGTACACAAAATGAGTGGACAGCTTTTTGCAGTTGCCGAAAAAGGATATAAACTGGATCTTGTACAGGCATTGTTTGGCTCGGTTGGATGGGCTGTATTTCAGGTGTTTCAGGTCGTTTGTCTTGCATTTACCGGCTATCTTGCGCTGCGCGGACGTATCGCTTCTCTGGCTCTCCCTTTTCGATTCCAATATAACATACTTCAAAAGCTATTTCAAGTATTCTATCTTCATTTCTTTTTCATAAAAAACTCACAATTCGACAAATATTGTCAGAACTCACATGGTATGATATACTCAACTAGTTGTCGCACCCAATCTGGCAACAGAAAGGGGGTGAACTGCTTGGATTTGATAACTTCTTTCTTGGTTTCCGTTGCGGCAGGTGTAGTTAGCTACTATATCTGCAAATGGTTAAACGGAGACGACAGTGACAACTAGCCTAAAGAAAGCCCCAGAGGTCGCAACTCTGAGGCTTTCGCTTTGTGTACCGCTTGGATACAACTTCTTTCTTAGCTACTGCTACTATAACATATTCCAGCAGCTATTTCAAGTATTCCATCTGGATTTCTTTTTCATGCAGATTTTTACTCTTTCCAATAGGAATCCCAGTCTACTTCGATTCCGCTATCTTTATAACCTTGCTTGATCTGTTCCTCTGTCATATGTGGATTAGATAACATTTCATACTCTAAATATGTCAGTTCACCAGCACTGAATCTATCAAACAATTTTTTTGCTTCATCCATGTACGCCATATGATTTTTGTACTCATCACTGGCAAAGTACTCTCTCTCATACCGCTTGTACTCGGTATCAAAATCTACCGGAATCACCGCATAGCATAACTCATGAGGATTGCTTCCTGTATCCACTACGCCATCCACATACAGCCACTGACCATTTACTTTCACAAGTGCTGTTTCATGCATCTCACTGGAATTATCGGTTACAGACTCCAATCCAACAAACTTCGCCAAACGCTCAATATCCGCAGCATAATTTCGACAAATTCCTTCTCCTTCTGAAAACACAGAAAAACTATATGGTATCGAACTAGAAGAAACTGCATATTTATTTCCATGGTGCCCTACTGCCAGCCGATCATAAATCATCCAGAAACGCTCTGCCTCTGTTTTATGAATCCAATCCGACTCCTGCAAATATTTCTGCAAAAGTGGAAGATCCGCAGAATAATTTGATTTCATTGTTCCATCTGGAGCAGTCCCTGACGTTTCTCCTGGATACAATACCCACTGCTTTAAGTAATACTCTGGATCTGTAATATCCGGATGCTCATCCGAAAATCTTGGACCTGTACCGATGGTTGCAGTCTCTCCATTTTCAAACTGCCAGGTTAAATTAGCCTGATCAATCCAGTTTCCACAGCCTTGAGTTTTAGGACGATTTTCTTTAAAACGGTCAATTCTGCCAGAGTTTCCTTCATTTGCCATCGCTGGAAAACACATAGAAAACGCCATTGCAGCCGCAATCACTGCGATCATGTTTTTTCTTAATTTTCTCATTCGCTATTCCTCCTACTTAGAGAAGACGTTTCAGAGAAGTCCCTTATAACATATTTTGCTATACACAGATCAATTCCGCGCGGATCACTTCTCTTACCCCCGCCATCTCGTTATTATAAATTCTGTTGTATTCCAATGGATCCGTATCCTTTAACGACTCATATTTTCTCATACGCTGGAAAATCATCTGCGCCTGCCGTTCATCTGCCTCAAGTTCTACGTCTTTGCAGGACTGCATCAATGTTCCATCACAAATCATAGAAAACATCGTTCCATACGCATAGTCTCTTAAATACCGAAACCGCTCTTTCCCCCAAAATCCCAGGACAATCCGATTCTTAATTTCTTCCTCCAATTCTTCCAACGTTCCAAGAAGATAGAACTCACCAACTGGATCATAGCTGAAGCAATATACCTCGTCACCATCCAGATAACATGGTGCATCCTCATGAGTATTCCAGTACCATCGGCCACTCTCTATGGATGGCAGCTTGCCATTTTTCATATCTTCCCATAAAATCGGTACATAATTGCCATCCTTATCCAATTTTCCAGTTCCACCAAGATGCTCATATACTCTTTCATCGTCTTTAATCAGATCCGCTATCATATCTTTGCCCTCTCCTCTCTTTTTAATTAAATGGCCAATCTGGATCATCTTCATTCATAAAACGCTCTTCACGCATATATCGTGGATGCTGAACTGGCTCCTCCTGTTTCTTTTCTTCTTCATGAAGTTTGATTCCATGTTCCTCAATATAATTTTCACATTCCAGTAAATGATTATACTGATCTATATGCATCAATACATGGCTTCCGCTTCCATTGATCGTTACAAAAATCGGTGAATCTTCGGCGGTCGTTTCTCTTAAATACCGGCTTAACTCCCGTTTAAAATTTGCTGAACTGACAATACGCATGTTTTTGATTCTCATATTATTCCCTCTTTCTTATGACACTACTATAGCATATCATCAGCAGCATGTCAACCATAATTATAGTCTTAATTATTCTCCCCTGTTTTCCTGGTCTTTTTACTTTTTTTAATGGAAAAGTGAATAATTAGGCTCATAATTTTTCTACTTCATTATCTAAACGGAGTATTCTCACCATACTCTGAAGACTCATTCATAAATCCATCTCCTGCAGATGACTAGCTTGGACCTGATGTATCTCTTTTTCCATCAGCAAACTCTTGTTCTTCAACAATAATATCCGTCGTATGTACTTTTTGTCCTTCCTGATTTGTATAGCTGCCAGTTTGAATACGGCCTGTAACCGCAACCCTTAAACCCTTCTGCAAATATTTTTCAGCAAATTCACCAAGTCTGCCAAACGCAACACAACTAATAAAATCTGCATTGCTTTCATTTCCATCCTGGTTTCGTTTACCTCTTCTCTCAACTGCCAAGGTATACCGTGCAATCGCCATCGGTTCCTCCGCTTGAGTGTACCTTAATTCTGGATCTCTTACCAAACGTCCAATCAAAATTACTTTGTTCATAGACTTATCTCCTTCCTCTCTTCTTTTTCCTTAGCTTTTTATTTCCTATCCTTCCCTCCTCTATTATGTTTTTATGTATCCTTCTATTTTCCATAGAAAGATACATAAAAACATAATTTTCGGCTGAATTCCTGGGATATGAATTGTCACATCCCAGGTCAGTGTATCTTATACTCTCTGTACAGGACAGCCTTGCCCAGCGTGCTTTTGATAATGCGGCCGATCACGCCTGCCGCGAGTCATATTCTCTTGCCAAGGTTCTGAATAAGGATGGTGGGCGTTACACCCACACTGCCATAGGCAGCATCCTTTTTCGGATCATCCCTCTTTTGCGCTATTTTACAAGCTTTGTCTGAACTACATTATTTACAACCCACTGTCCCTTTTCATTCACCTGATATCCGTCAGGAGTTTTGGTACTCTTATATAATTTTCCTCGTGTTCCATCAGACATCGGATTGAAATAATAGCATTCTGCAATTCCATCCCCGTTATCATCAATCCACATCCAGCCAGTATACATACGGCCAAGCGTACCATCAGAAGATGCATGAAGATAATAGGTATTGCCATCTTTTGCATCCGTAAACCATCCAGTTACCATGTATCCATTCTGATCAAAGCGGAACCAGTCAAAAGCACTCTGGCCTTTCGCTGTATCCGCGTACGGATTATGAACTGCCGCCCACTCATTTGCGTAAGTTCGCTTATTATCAGTAAATAACCATTTACCGGCTGCGTTCTGGATCCATTTTCCTGTAACTACATAAGACGGAAGTGTGCTTGCAGATGCTGCTGTTGATCCGGATACGGTTGTTCCAGAAGTCACACGACTTCCACCACCGCCTGAAGAAGAGCCGCCGCCACCGGAACTTCCACTGCTGGAATACGTCTGGTCAATCATCGAAAACTTCATTGTTACTGGAATCATATCTTTCATACTTCCATCTGAAGCTGTTACCACTACATTAACCGTTGTCTCCGCTGTATATGGCGTCTTTTTCATCGCTTCCGCAATCCAGGATGCTACAACATTTCCATCTTTATCCGTTACTACCGGTGTTACTGTTCCATCTGAAGTCACGGAAAGTACACTGCTATTTTCACTGCTCCATATACCAGTTACCTGACTGGATTTGCCATATACATTTGCTGAGAACTTTTTACTCTCCAATCCGCTCCATGTAAGAGTTGGATTGGAACGGCGACCTGTTTTCTTCAGAACAACTTCAAAGGTTTCTTTTTCACGGTCCGCAATTACTGTATAGGCTTTAAACTTCAAAGTTATGGTGCAGGACGCTTCCTTCTGTCCATCTTCAGTAGATGCCGTAATCACTACCTGCTTTTCTGCTGTATATGGCGCTTTTTTCAATGCCTCCTGGATCCATTTTGCCTGGTCATTTACCGTCAATTTTCCGTCTTTCACTGTAATGGCATCAGAATCGGAGCTTGTCCAAATTACATTTCGGTTATATGGCTTATGCCCCTGGTTATCTTCCAGATCCGGAAGCACGGTTGCAATCAACGTATCCTTCACTCCAAATCCTGTCTTTGCCTTTATCGTAGACTGGAGATCTCCGTTATACTGATATTCCAGGTCATAGTTCAAAGTTGTTTTAGAAAGCTTCACTCCCTCTGGATGGATCACAGTCTGATCCTCTGTTCGGAAATTGATAGTTACATTACATTCCGCAGTCACCACTCCATGGGTCTGATCCTCTGATGTTGCCGTTACCTTTTCTGTATGAGTTCCACTTCCCTCCAGTTTCTGATAACCACCATCAGCCGTTTTTTTGCTATTGTCTGCATTGATGATGTTCTGGATCCACGCCGGGTTAGATTTTCCATCCTTGTCATAAACAACGGCTACCGAACAACTCTGCTTGTTTGTTCCACTTGGAGCGAGGGAGAGAATCTTTCCTGACTCCAGGTCTGCCCATGTCACATTTTTATAAAATGGCTGACTCGGATTTAAGCTGGCATCCAAGGTAATCGGCTCTGTTACGATATATTCCTCTTTTGGATTCTTTCGATCACCAGTCAGTTTCCGTACAATTTCAAAGGTCATATTCTGATGATTCAGCGTCATTCCCTCCACACGTACCGTGGTGTTGTCCACAATCTGGAAAGATACATTCACCTTACAGGTGCCGGTTACCGCTTTATTGTCCACGCTTGTCGCCGGATTGGTGACCGCGGTCACAACTGCGGAGTCTGTATAAATCGTATTGTCAATGGCCTGCTGATAATTTCCATCAGTTTGTTCTTTCACTTTTTTGCTGATGATACTCTGGATAAATTTAGAATCCATATTCGGTACAATCTTTGCATCCTTGGTGGTATAACCACCTGTCCATCCATCCTCAAAGTGAAGCAGATCGGTGTCATCAATGGACCAGGATATCGTCCGATCCGCCGTGGATCCGACACCGTTATGCTCTGCATGAACCGATACCGGAAGGACCTGAACAGAGGTATCACGGCTTCCATTGATGTATTTTGCAATCAACGTTCCCTCTGCATTCCGTACCTCTGTGATAATCTGCGGATTCTTCCGGTCTCCAGAACGGGTCTGTTTCACAGAAATATTGGTTTCATCCGGTGTCATGGCAAGTGCTGTGGTCACTTTGACGTATTCTACGTTAAGTTCCGTGTCGGATTCTGGCATAATAAAGCTATAGGTGCCGCCATTCACATAGGTCATATCCTGTTTCTCACTGTTCTCATCCGTATACGTCGGTGGTTTCACCTTTCCATCCTGATTTGCATCATAGACCATCTGGTAGCGCTTTCCGTCTGAGTTCTTCGCTGCCGTAGCCACAGTAACATTACTTCCAGGCGCTACTGCTGAAGGAGAGTCTTTATCAATCTGCCGGTAATAGCTGTTATTGGTCGCAGAAATAGCAGTTAATGTAGCCACATCGTTGTCATAGGTGCCATTGGCATTTTTCGTATCAATTCTTGGAATAGAAACCAGATATCCTTTCACCGGCTCTCCCTGATTTCCTGGTGCCCAATGATCGATCTTAAATGCTTCCCCATCCGCATAATTGATCGTCAGTTCTTTTCCTAATTTCTGGGTGATTACATTTTTTACACCATCTTCCAACTCTTCATAAAAATACCGTTCTCCACTGGATTTCTCTTTGGTTCCCGCAACCAGCACATATTTCTTCTGATAATCGGTGTAATAGCCAATGTGGGCATCATAGGTATATGTATTGTCATCCGCAATTCCAGACCCAGTAATCCGTTTTGTCATAGATTTATTTGTCTCATTTACAAACAGATAAGACAGGTTATCATTTTTCCCTGTTCCATAACGGAAGGAATTTCTTGCTTCTCTGGTTCCGATGATTGCACCTTCCTGGGAAGCAGTTCCGTTGTTAGTATTGCTGATCTCTCCGTCCATCACTGCAGCAATGATATTTCCAGACTCATAAAGACCTGTAATTCCACCAACCGCTTTCGTTAAGTTTCCACCAATCGTTCCTGTTACATACACATTGTAAATATTGGCTTTGTTCTGTCGGCCCAGAATACCTCCTACATATCCCTTACCCCGGATACGGTCTGTATCTCCATCCTGGGTAGACACGCTGCAGTCTACTACATCTGCTTTCTGAACATTTCCAGCAATGCCTCCCACATAAGAATTTGTTCCTTCCGAATTCAGAACCACATTTTCAGCCACGCAGTTTTCAATGACCGCGTTTTTCGTTCCTCCAGTTACTTCTCCGGCAATCGCCCCGGCATTTCCATTGGCATAAATCACACCGCTGACCTGTACTCCATAAATCGTGGAATTTCCCTCCACAGATCCCGCCAGCAGACCGATCTTATCCTGGCCAGAAACCTCATCAGCTTCCAGTACCAGATTTTTAATGGTTGCGTTTTTAATAGAGCCAAACAGTCCCAGATAAGAATAATCATGATCGATCTTCGTGAATTTTAATCCTGAAATTGTATTACCAGCTCCATCAAATGTACCTTCAAATGCTGTTGGAGTTCCACTTAAAGAGGAGGCGTTTTTATACCATCCGATCGGATTCCATGATCCGTTATTCAGATTCAAATCACCAAGTTCAATATCACTTTGCAGTTCAAAATACTTTCCTTTAAAACTTTCCCCCTGGGCAACCGCTTCAGAAAGTCCCATAAGTTCCGATATACTGGTAATCTTATAAGGATCACTCTTTGTTCCAGAACCGGACCAGTTCATATTTGCTCCTGTCCATTCATCCCACAGATCTCCAGTTGCGGAACTACTCAATGCAGCGGTATACTCTCCAACATACTTTTGATATACCTCCAGAAATTCTTCTTCATGTTCTTCTACCCAGGCAATGAATGCTTCATAATCTTCCGACTCGCCATCATCCATCAGGCTAAGAACAAAATCCCATAATTCACTCTCTTCAACGTTAGCAAAAAACCATTTGGTAAATGCCTTAGACCCAATTTTCGGCATATCATCCATAGAAAACTTTTTCTTTGCATTGGATGATGTCGCTTTTTCTTCCGCATTGGATGCGGTTGCTTTCTTCAACGCATTTGATGCGGTAGCTACCTGGATTGCTGAATCAACCGCAGCCACAGATGGCATTGCATTCATTGCTGCCACAGCCACTACTACTGCCAACACTGCAACCCGTCTTGTTACATGTTTCTTCTTCACGTCTCTCCTCCTTAATCTTGTTTCATAATAAACGCAGGTCGTATTCCATACGTTGTTGTAACATCCAGTTCATCATTCCCCGTTGATTCCAGAGGTTTTATAGATGCTGGATGAATACTACCATTCACTAAATCCACCACATAAACATATCCTGTATCATAGTTCTGCGCATTTCCCATCGGACTTCTCAACCAATATCCCTTTGAGAATGGTGTATACTGTGTTTCTGGATTATCTTCCTCTGATCCATCAAATTTCCACAATGAATCCTTGTATTTCACTGCCTCATCCACCGATAAGATAAACAGTGGTTCTTTTAGCTGCTGGTTGCCTATGTAGTAGGCTACCAAGCTATTTGCATCAAAATCCGCATACTCCTGATCTCCTGTACTTCCCATGTAAGCATAGGAAACGCCGATATTCACAGATTCTGCATCCCGGAACTGTTCTTTGGATCCATTCAGCCATTTGCGGATCGCTGAATATTTATAGTCATTTCCATTGCCATAATTTACAATCGGTCCTGGAACAAATTCATATTTGTGACTGCCATCCGCCTGTTGTTTTACTTTGTAATCAGATCCATAATTGGCCGGAATCACCGTTTCACATAGGAACAACGCCGCCTGCCGGTGGTTTGCATCTGCGTCTGAGTAGTTCTGGTCAATACAACGGAACATATAAATTTTTCCATCTATTTCCCGTGCCTGGACATCTCCTACCTTCCAATGAATGGAAGATATGCTGCTGTCCATTGATTCTCCGCACCGGTCACAAATCTGATCCTGGTCCTGGTCAATATGACCAAGTGGTGGTAAAGTTACCACTTTCTCTTCTCCACATAAGGAGCATTGATAAAACGCTTTGCCTTTTTCTGAACAGGAAGCTTCTTGTTCCCCTTCCACTTCCCATAAGTGTCCACAATTATCTGCTGAAATCTTTCTCTGGATTCCCATCTTGGACACATAATAGGTATCCTGACCAATCTGGATTTCCGTTTCCAGCAGATTCGAATATACCGCCTCTTCTCCAAACCACTCCGCTACCGTAATTCCATTTGGAACAAAGTTTTTTCCAATCACATAAAAACAATGCTCGTCTTGATCATTAATCTGTGTAGAGATGCTTCTCACCCGGTAATCATTACTTGTCTGATCTGTAACCAGGAACCGGCTGTCTGGGATTTTTTCTGGATCTTCCCCAGTGATCTCACTCTCATTCTCCCTAGCTAAATCCAGATACCTGGCATACTGATTTTTTTCTTCCTGATCTGGGTCAACTTCTGGCGTCTCCTTCTGTCCAACGAATTCGATATATTCAATATAATTACCTGGCCCATAAATATTGCGCACGAAAGGTGACGCCTCAATGCTGGTCCATATTTGATTTTCTTCTCTGCGGATCGTCTCCGGAAAATTGATAGACAGCTCTCCTCCATCTACAATTTCTCCGCTTTGCAATGGCCATACTTCTACGGTATGATCGCCCTGATCAACAAAATGAATGACCCAGGATATCATTTCCTGCTCCGGTTCTGCCTCTGTTGGTGTTGCCTGACGTATTTTTGTATAGTAGATGTTTTTCTCTACTCCATCCCGTTCCAACTGAAACTCAATTTTCTGATCTGGGCATACCTGATAGCCCTCAAATTCCGGAAGTTCTTTTTGAACCACTGTCCCTTCTTCTGCAATTCCAATTTCAGTTTTTAAGTATTCTTTGGAATCCTGATCCATATAGTTGATGGTGTAATGATATAATTTCTTACTGTTTTCGTTTTTTGAATCCTGATCATTCCCGGATTCATTCGCATTTGATCCAGAAGGCTTTTCCTCTTTTCCTTCTTCCGTAGTCCCAGATGAAATATGGCTTCCTCCACTTCCAGATGATGAACCACCGCTTCCACCCGAACCGCCTCCCGATCTTCTACTGCTGGAAGAACTTCCACCGGAAGTCACTGTTTTTTTCAGTATCGGCACCGTCTTTTTTTGCACTTCTCCATTTATTACCCATGCCCCATCCTTATTGACGGTATAGCCATCTGGAGTTACTGTATCCGCATACATCCAGCCAGAATCATTAAAGCAGTAGCATTCCGCAATTCCATCTTGGTTTCCATCCAGCCAGAACCATGCTGTTTTCTGTCCCTCTGGTGCCGAATACCAGGTTGTATTATTTTCATTTGTTGCATACCACCAACCAGAACTGATTTCCTTTGCCGTTGGAGGTGTTGGACTTTTCATCCAACCAGCGCCAAAACTCTCCATTGGTATAAGCGATAAAAGCATAGCCATTGACACTGCTCTTGCGCTCCTCTTCCTATTCATTATTTCACCTTCCCTTCTTCTTTCCCACATAAAGCAGAATCCCAATAGCTGCCCCTATCATCACCGGCAATAAATATGGTGTTAATACAATCCTCCATGCTTCCAATTCGTTATATCCCTCATCAATAATCAGCCGTTCTACTTCATGGACCTTATCCTCAAACATTTACTTCACCTTCTTTCTTCCTAAGAAAAAGAATCCCTTTCTCTTTTTTCCACCATCTGGAGGAATATAATCTTCTAAGAGTTCCTTTAAGTCTGGAAATCCATTCGCTTCAAACGGATCCGCCACAAAATCCAGATAGTGCATTTTTATATTAAAAACTTTTTCTAATGCCTTCCGATCTTTCTCTTTTTGAAGAAAATTAATGTAAAAATTAATTTGACTTCTTGCTTCATCGTCATACCGCCGCCAAAAATCAGCTAAATGATTGATTTCCCATGGCTGTACATTTCCTATTACGATCTTGACATGGGATCGGTTATAGCAATTTATGTTGCAGTCTGTAAAATTTCCAAAATCCAAAACCAGGAAATTATAGACTTTTTCATTCTGAATCTGCCTTAAACGTTCCTCATCACAATCTGGATAAAAATCAATGTTCCGACTAATAAAAAACATTTGATCAATCATATGAATGCGTTCATCTTCTCTGATCAGCTGAAGCGCGCCCGAATGATTCATCTCAATATACGCAACTGCATATCCCATCTGCTTTAACTGATTCGCAATGATAATCGCATTATGAGTACACCCCACTCTGCTCTGTGTTCCCGCAATTCCGATCATTACCATGTTCAGTTCTTTGTACTCTTTTTCTTCATGGGTTCGTTCTTTTACATCTTTATATTCGATTGCGTCTTTATAAGACATTCCAGTATCAGAAAGGCACTTTAACAGTTTTTGCCGAATCACCACAAAATCTGACCCAGATGCAAAGTTACGGATACCAATTCCAAAAAGTTCTGATAGTATCCGATCTCCAGCCACATTTTTAGGAGCAACAACAATCACCCTTACTTTTTCGTCATGCATTGTCAGAAAACCACTTAACGCATTTACGATTGATTCATCCCGATCAATTAATGCCGATAGATCAACGATCAAATAATCAATATCATTGTCTCCAAGTAAATACCCCTTCTTATTCATAAATTCTTCAATAGATACGGTATTACCTATGATATTATTGCAGTCCAGTGTCACCAGCCCAGCTTCTTTCACCGCATGATCAATCGTCTGTCTGAATGCCTTACTTGTAAGATAAAGAACTATTTTCTGCATTTTTACCGCCTTTCTTACGCAATAGCTCTGTTATAATCAAAATTTCAGCTACCGATTTTCGACTAATATACGTGTATAATTTGATTTCATCCAATTGGTCTAAAATTTCTTTCGTGACACAAAATGTCAAACGGCGAAAAGTTTCTGATCCTTTTCCTTTTTTATCGTCTACCTCATACATTCGAAATGGGAAACTCACCGTTAATCTCGTAAAATTACCCTTTTTATCAAAATATCTTGGAAGTGCTTTTTCTAAAGCTCTCCTTGCTTGTTGATGCACACTCAAATCATCATTTATCATATAGTTCTGAATTACATACTCTGGAAGATCAACCAGCAACAACGGATTTTTTTCTTTTCTCATTTTCCATTCACTACCTCCAGATCCCTAGTATTCTTTTCCAGAGTATGACATGACGAAAAAAACGCCATGCATGACAAAAATATGCAAATACATATTTTCATTATTTTTTTCTCACGAGTATTATTCAATGTTTTCGCCCCTTTGTCTTAGGTAAAATCCCACTCCTGCAAATATAAAAATAATGGCACCTACGGCCCACCATATTCCATTTTTCATTGGTGTCTGCTCTTCTACCTCTTCTTTATTTGCTTCTGTTGTAGGTTCCATCGTACTATTTAATGTTTCCCTATCACCAGTCTCCTCCAACGTAGCTTCACTTTCCTGTAGCACACTTTCTTCCCGACTCTCCTCTGACATATCTTCCTGATCCGGATAATAATGTTGGGAAAGTCCAGCTGTATCTTTCCAATCCGCCACATTGGGATCACTGACCTGATGCTGCGCTAAAAAATTATGTTCACGCTCCCATTGTTCATTTGCCTGAAACGCATTCTGGACTTGCCTCTCAATCTCTGTCTGCATCTGCTTCAACTCATCCATTCGCTCACTGGTATATATTTCACCATTGAGCGTAGTATCCGTTCCATCCATTGCTGCAGTTTCATGATCATCCTCATCCTGCACTTCTCCGCCATGGATGAAAAATACTGTGCGATGCATTTCACGATAATCCGTCCCACCAATTTTTAAATCCAGATATTCCGGCTCAACCTGGTAATCACCTGACTGATCATATCGAACCCGTGCATATAACCGATACTCTCCTGTTTTCATTTCTCTTCGATAACAATACGAATTGCTTCGGTTTAAATCATAGTCATCAAAATACTGTCCACCTTTTTCCACATATACTTCGATTTTTTCATTAAACTGATCATCCTCTGCCCGATCAATCGTTACTTCAAAATTATAAAATGGCTGCATCTCTGCCTTTCCAACCATCGGAAACCAAAATATGATCACTCCCGCAATTAGCAAAGGAAGAAGAATCGGTGTTATCGCCGCTACTACTAACGGAACACAATAAAGTACTTTAAAAAATAAAATTTCTGCTTTTCTGAACATTTTTAATCCCCCGGAATGGAGAAGTGCATATAGTCTTTCGATGAAGTCCAGTTTCCACCCCATTTCCATCCATACGCTTTTAACGTTTGCACTGTAATTCCATTTTCTTTCATTGATAACTCGTGGGAACCATACGGCGTTCCCACCAGAACTTGTCCATTTTTCACCTGCGGATTTCCATAATTAGGATTAATATCTATTGCCAATCCATAACTGTGTGAAGATCTTGCTCCAGAACTAGAATTGGTTTTATTCTTCCAAACATAGCCGCCAATATCCTTTATTTCATATCCACCTTCTGAAATCTGGGTTAATGCCTCCAAAAGCCCTGCAGCCACCTTTTTATGTACTGTTACCCTTTTTGTAACTCCTGCGGAATTCGTAAACGCAATCGTCACCAGATAACTGCTCATTTGACTTTCATTTGTTGGTAATGTTCCATTGGGGAAATATGACTGCTTAATCTGGGCATAACTGCCATGAGAAATTGCGCTGCCTCCAGAAGCAAACATATTGTAGGCATCCTGCGCAGCTCCCTGGCGTCGATCCTGGTGCGCAGTTTTGTAGTTTGGAGATTCCCAGTGCCAAAGAAAATCATCAACCGCATCTGATAATTTCTGATAACTGTAAGTTCCAAATTCAGTCAATGAATTCGCTTTGCTGGTATGCTTGATACCTCCACCGTTATATAAAGTCACAGTTCCGCTGTACCAGGTATTCTCAAACACCAGATATTCACAGTTATGGACCGCATTAGCAATATCTTTTCCATTTCTTTCCATCCAGTTTAAAAAGTTTATTCGTCTTCCATGCGACCACTGTCCCAAACCAATCCCAGTTCCTCCTGATTCCTGTGTATTGGGAACCAGACTGCATTCCGCTTCAAAATTACCTATCACAGCAGCACATGCGTAATCTGACCATCCAATTTCTTTGAAATAATCCCATATCTGTTGCGCTACACTCGTGTTACTGATGTTTCCTGACGGTGTTCCTGTGTACTCATATCCGCCACTCTCCTGTATCATCCATGTCAGACGCTCTATGGAAGTTCTTAGCAGATCCTCATCCGCTTCATCCTTTAAATATCCTTCTTCCCGGAGAAGTTCTATTATTTCCTCATCTGACATATACTTTACGGTAACCGTATAGCTATCTTCTGAACCCGTCACCTCAAAAGGGCGTTTACAGATTTTGTCATAAAACTTCATAATCTCCGAAGAAGAAATCTTTGATTTTTTATCTGCAAGCTGAACTTCTTTTGTGGTGCAAAAATAAGCCAGCGTTGCAATAATCGGTGGATCAGGTGTTGGTGTTTCCACATCTGGAACAATTTCTACTTCTTTTTCATGATCATTTCCTTCTGCGTCTGTGTAGGTATATGTTTCAGTTTTAGAATATTTTTCCTCAATCTCATCTGCTATTTCTTTCTGCTCTTTTTCAATTTCCGCAATATGCTTTTCCCGGATTTTTACGATCTGCTTATAATACTTTGTATCCGAAACTACCAGCGTTCCCTGGATCAATGCATCCAGATCCGCGGAATCATCCAAATCATCCCCTTCATCTCCAGAGTAAAAAGAGGAAAGCCCGGTGACTAATCCCGCAATCGGCAAAAAAAGCGCTCCAGTAATAAATACAATCAAACAGATGCAACCTATCAGCAATCCTTTTAAGAACTTATGCCCGGATTTTGTTGTTACCATTTTCCTGGCCAAGTTCACAATTATTTTGCTCCACATGCCTATCGGCCTCCGGCGCTTCCAAACATTTCGAGGAATTCATCCGCAACATCAATGCTCAGATTAATTCTCATGTTGCCACACATGAATACAGCTTTTCCCCTCTCTTTGCTTGCCAAAACTGTTACCTCTCTGTCCGATAATTTAAACAGATCCTGCGTTTCTTTTAGGTTCTTTCCATCAGTGCCCATGATGAGTTTATAACAAGCATTATCAATGATCGCCTGTCCATAACGTTTTACCGCTGGATCAAGAATATCCACTACTGAGTGAGTAATAAACATCAAGCCGCCCTCATACTTTCTGGCACGCTTAGAAATATTTCGCAAAAACTTCATCATATCTGGATAGTCTGGGTCTACAAACAAATATCCTTCATCCACTCCAAAAAGTACTTTATCGGAACGATCCTGTGACATTTGCTGCCATGCCCACATTGTAAGATTGTAAAACTGCGCCCGTTTTACGTTATCATCGCTTTCCAATAGATTGGATACGTCCAAATCAATAAATCTGCTCTGTGGATTTAGTGTTGTATATCCATTCCAGATATACTGATCTGCTCCTTTTCCAACGCTATATAACTTTAATGCCAGCTGATCTCGCAAAGACTTCGTATAAGCATTTGTTTCTTTATCCGCCAATTCTTGGGCCACATCATACAGATTTTCCATAATTGGAAAATCTTCATTCTTCAATTTACTGATATCCGTATCCCATGTAATACCAAAACGTTCATAAAGCTTTATTAATGTCTGTTCCAGGATAATTCGGATTTCTGATGTAAACTCATCTTTTCCAAAATATAAAGCAAAAAAGAGACGAAGTTGCTGCAAATACAAAGCTAAATCAGAACCCTCATGCTCTCCATAATAATCAGTTAAAGTTTCTCCTTCCTCTAAATCGTCATCTGTTATTTTTCCCGCAACGCGGATCTGCAAAGGATTAATCCGTCCTGTAATGCCTGATGCGCAATCAATTACATCTCCATGTATATATTCTGCCCGTACTGTATCTACATACTCCTGCTCCGGATCAAATGTAATAATCTTAGTTCCCAAAAAATATTCCTTTACAAAAATATCTTTTAATGCCGTAGACTTACCAACACCTGGTACACCGGTTACAATCCAGTTAGAATTTGTCCGATCACGATTTCTAACCCATTGGTCTAAAACTACCAGATTATGATCTTTGGTCTTTCCAAAATAGAATCCCTTGGGATCATTTAAGCCTGATGACGCATTAGGATACCCACCTAAGAATGTTGAAATTGGCATTGGACGTTCTCCAACATTGCTGACCTTTTCATAGTTTGGAATTCCGTACGGAGCCATTGCTCGAAACGCGAGATCCTGCTTATATACCAAGGTCCTGGTTCCACACTCTACAACCGCAAGCGCCGATTGTACTCGTTTAATCCTGCTACGAAGTTCCGCAAGGTTTTCCGCAGTAACATATATCATAATGTTGACATAACCGACCGGCTCACCTCTTACTACGATCTTATTGATCAACTCCCTTAGGTTTTCGATAGCACTCAAAATGCTTTGCTTTTCGGATTCCTGTTTTGCTGTTTCAAAATTAGTTTTTAATTCCGATATTCTTTTATTCAGCTGATTCTGTAACCGATCAGGCGCTGTATAACGGAATTCAACCATTGTGCTGGTTCCCTCTAAGTTGCATATCGGCGTCAACCATCCATAATCCGCTTCTGTTGGATATTTTGCAATACAAAGAACCGTTCCTACATTTTCTGAAATATTTAAATGACTCCGGTCAAAATCAATTCCCGATGGAGTTATAATATTCAATATATTCTGATTGACTTCCTGCTCTGCCTGAATTTTCTTCGACTCTTTTGCGTTCTTTTTTTTCCACATACCCCTATCCTTTCATGATTGGAAATGCTTCATATCGAGAAATCACCCCACTTGTAAACGGAGCCTGAAGTGGATTTCCAAAAACATTACACATTTTTATAATTTCCCGATCCTTCATTACTTCACATGGGATTCCCGCCATTACATAACGATCTCTGAATTCCATAAGCCGTATGTATTGCTCGTTTTGTGTATCCTTTATGTTGCTGCCAATTTTCCGCCAGATTTTTATATAATGCTGATGCTCATAGTTCTCTCCGGATGTAGATAACCTGGTCATTTCCTGTAACATCAGATCAAGTCCTTTTCTCCGTCCTACGTCTTCGATCTCTTGATGTTTTTTTCGCAAATATTCTTTATTAGGATCCAGATTGACTTGAGATGGAAGTGTAAAATAATCAAAGTCTCCTTTATCACTTTCAAATGATAAAGCCAATTTCATAGTCATATTTTTTAATTCATCTTCTCCCATCAGTTCCATATTAATGTTTCCAATTTTTAAAAAGGAAATAATATATCCGTCCCTTGTGTACAGAAATTTATCATCAATATCCATCACATTTATAATTTCATTGGCTATCCGCAGAGCTGGGGAATTGCTTTCCACTTTCTTATTCTTCTTTTCCTCACCATCATCATTTTTCATCATAACGAGCATAATAACCGCGCCAATTCCACAGGCAAATAAAAGAATATAAAGCGGATTTTGTTCTAAAACAATTTTTATATTTTCTATCATGGCCATTCTTCATCCTCTATTTGCATATTCTCAATATCCATAAATTCCAATACGTTATGATATTGATATTGGTACTGTTTTGAAATTTTCGTGTACCGATATACGATCATCACTTTTTGAATCAGGTTCTCATTGACTGAATCCCGTCGTATGACTCCAACTACCAGCATTATGATCAACACTCCCACACCAAGTCCGATCAAAATCTGCGTCATACTTGAAACCATCACACCAATAATGATCGCTATCACAGTACCAGCTGCTATTACAGAAACCTCTAAATTTCCAATTCCTTCTATATAATCATCGGAATCCAGTGTCTTAACAGGAATATATAGATCTCTCCTTTTCTCATTCATTGGAACGCTCTCCTTATTACATCCAGAAAACTAGTGGTAGCCGCTGCTAAAATTCCGGCCCATATAATTTTTTTTACCTTTTTTAGTGCTTCCGCCAATCCTTTTCCTTCTAACACTTCGCCCATAAGTGTCAATATGCATTTTGTTACAACAGCTAAAACAATGATTGCTAAAAAGGCTTCTGAAAAACCAATGATAATTTCATTTGCAGAAGCTTCTTGCCCTAATCCGGGAAATCTCATTATCTCCAACACACTGATCATTTCACTTTTATCCCCCATGTAATTGCTGTCTGTACTAGTGAACCTGTTGTACGTTTTGCGGTATCACCAACACCGGAGTTATATATAAATTTATCTAACCATTTTGGCCCCTGTAGCATTGCAATACAAAATCCTATTGCTTTAAAGGCATATTCATCCAGCATAAATGTATCTGGATCATTTTTAGCAATAATATCTGTCATGCTCATTCCCAATGACGATACAAAAAACTTAAATAGCAATAACTGAAGTACAAAGTATAAACCGGTAACAATAATATTGGTAATAAGTCCTTGAAAACGTTCTTTGCTCACATGAGTTAATTCCGTCGCAAATAATGGTAATATAACAAACATTATTGCCAACTGAGCAGCACGAATAACTGCGATCACGTAAAACGCAAAAATTCCTATCAACATTGCTGTCAAAAATATAATTCCTATAAACCCATTTGATCCACCAGTAATCTTCAGTATATTTACACTTTCTGTAAAATTGCTCATTAAAGAATTTACTTGATTAACACCTATTACATTTTCCGCAAACGCCGAACAAAAGTTCATAAATGTATAAAATATCCAGGATGAACAACACACCACTGCGATTGCTTGTGCGCCTCGAACCAGCACATCTAATGGATCTGATTCCGGGTCTCCTGAAGTTTCCATAATATACACATCAAAATATTGCTTTATCGTGAAAAGAACAATCAGTGGAATTGATATACCCACAACCGCCTTTTGGGCAGTTGTGACCAAACTATCTGTAATAAACAAGTAAACATATTTTTGAAAAATCTCAGACACGCCAGTCAATACCGATGAAATCAATCCACTCAAAAAATTTCCGGCAAAAGTAGAAATCGCTTTTAAAAGAAAATCCAATTTCTTTACTCCTTATCTCAACCTTATTATTAAATAGTTCTTAAATAATTCATCAGTACCATAGACAGCACCTTGGATCCTGTCTCGTCTTTCAATCCGTATGCACTGAAAAATACCTTTACAACGCCAGCAATACTTGCAATAATCAAACCGATCACGATGGTTTCTTTTATATTTTTCTTAATCTGTGGTCTTTCCTGCTGATCCGCTGTCTGATATTTAACCAAATTCACAATGGTCAAAAATACCGTAATTAATACACTGACTGCTAATACAGCCATCGAAATACCATTTAGGATATCAATCGTTCCTGTATACAATTTAGTTTTCTTTAAATCAGCCAACACATCTGCATATGCTGGGAATATCATCACTGCCTGCATAATCATTGTTAAGAGCATAATTTTTTTTACTTTCATATACTTTTTTAAATTACTCATTGCTCATTTCTCCCTTCATCTTTGCACCAGAAGCTTTTAAAACCCTCTTCGCTTCTTCATCTAATTTCTTCTTATATTCATCCCAGATTCCCCAAAGAGGTAAATTCACATATTCTCGTTCTTCCCTCTTCGCCTCTCTCTCAGTGATGATCCGTTGATTATGTGCTTCATCACCAAGACCAAGCATTTTATTAAAATGGTATTCTGATAAATCTGGTAATTTTGTAACCATAGGATCTTCTGATGTGATCATAACTAACGCATCTGGAGATCTTAATTTCTTAAGTTCTGATTCAAATAACAGCCTTCTTCCTGACAAATTGCTGCTATTTGATATATTAATGTCTTTTGTATTACTACCCGACGCTGATGCACTAGCTGACTCCACTGTATAGTCACCTAATGATTTTGAAATCTCTTCCAGCGTTTTAAAATTGTCGGATTTCAAAAATATTTTCAACGCACACTGCGATTTAATAGTTTCAAAATCTTCCTTATATTTTGCTTCCAGCTGTTGATAATCCTGAAGTACCAAATTCACCCGAATTCCCCGTGACCGGCCAACTGACAATAAATTCGCCATTACTGGAATCGGTGGAAAGTTACCAATCTCATCGAGATCATAATCTGTTGGTATCGCTAATGCTCCACCTGTTTTTCTCGCTGCAGCCACCTGTGATATATAAAGCTGATTGATAAATACCGACGCTATTGCGTAATACGTTTTCTTCTCATCTGGAATGATCATATAAATAGCGGTCTTTTTATCTCCGATCGCTTCCAAATTGAAATCACTTTTCGATGACATTTCTGCAAGCTGGGGATTTGTAAACAGCCTCAATGTTCCTAATGCAGAAGTATTAAAGGAAGCTCTAGTTTCTTCTGCCGCTACCTGTGACTGCATAAAGATCATTTTTGCCGGGTGCGCATCTGGTAATGTGTTTAGATATGCCGTAAGCGGTCTTTTATTTGTAATCGGATTCACCTGAGACATATATGCAATAAAGTTATACACATTGTATAAGTTCTGGCACTCCTCAGGAGCCTCCAGGCAAATTGCCATAATACATGCTGCCAGTGTTGCGGTTTCTCCGTTATACCAAATCGGTTCTCCTTTTTGTTCACCAGCAAAAATAGCAACCAGATCCCATGTATAATCCTGAGCCTTATCTGTCCAGGAATAATCATTCTTCACAATTTCCAGTTGTTTTGCCAGATTCGCTAAAACCTCCAAATCTCCTTTTGCTTCAACCATCTGTGCTTTTAACTGCTCAATTCTCTGCTCATGCCGTATCTTTCCTTCTGCTAACGCATCAATAATTGGTTGTAAAAAATTGTATCTGGAAGACTTCAGCGGATTCACCAAATCAATCGTATAGATCTGATAGCCTCTTTTTTTTGCATACTCGCTCGTGTAGTAATAAATTTCACCTTTTACATCAGATACCACAATAGAGTCATTGGCCATAAGTTGAAGGCATATTGTTTCCAATAACACTCTTCTGGTTTTTCCTGCACCCGTTAATGCCAATATAATTGCATGTGCGAAAGAAGCTAAGTATTGGATATGATCTTTTCCATTCACCCGCTCCATTCCAACCACCACACCCGGACGTTCCGATAGATTTTCCATATCATGTTTACCATCTATGGTCACTGTATGTATCAGTCTCTTCTTATCCTCTTCCGATGCAAACCAGCTTCTTCCATGCTGTCCATTTCCTGCTGGAACTGGAATACTGATATAATCTGTTACTGGATACTCTTCTACCTCAGCAATTTCCGCGGTTGTTGAAAACGCAATGTATATCATAAATGCGACAAATAACATTTCTACCGATAAAAGCCACATTCTCATCCCAGATGGATGTTTTACAATCAATACATACCAGGCTCTAAAGTAATTCCAATCCAGCTTCGGTAACATGCCTCCATAACCTTGATAGTTTATTCCAAGTAAAAATTCTGTCAGCTGATGTAAAATGTACGCTATATATGGTGTTACCAAAAAGTGACTTAAGAAAATACATTTGAGTGCGTTTTTCCGTGCCTCCTTCCTAGTCTCCTTTTTGCTCTTGCTTGATTTCTTCATGCCCCCTCCTTTTCCTGGAAAATATGATAAAATACCTTGAACCGGACAATCTACTTATTTTGTCGCGTTGCAGGCTGGGAAAAGGCGGTAAAACACTATGAATTTTACATATGCATCCATTAAATATTTGACAGTTGATGAATTTAACGAATTAATTGAAAAAATACCTGAGGCTGATCCCTCATCAAAATTTATGAAACGAAATCTGACTATATTTTTAGTTGCAGAATACTGTGCTTTAAGGGCATCCGAAATTGGAGCAATTAGATTTACTGACTATGACCCCAAAAACAATACTCTGTTCTGCCGACGTCTAAAAGGAAGCAGCTGTAATACATTAAAGTTGGCCGATCCTCGTGTAGCGAATGCTATGCAGAAATTCTATAAAGATCGGCTAAATAATCCATCGCATGGTGATTTTATTTTTGCTTCTAAGTCAGAACGACCGATTAATCGTAGGACTCTACATACACTGATGAAATACTATTGCAGTTTTACCTCAATATCTCCAGATAAATGGCATTTTCATACCCTAAAGCATACATGCGCAATGAAGCTGATCGACTACTATCATTTCGATGTGAGAGACGTGCAATGGTGGTTAGGACATAAGTACATTTCAAATACCATGATTTACTTGAATTACTCCACCCATGCACAATCAAGGCTTTATGAAAAAATATCTGAAAAAAATTAAATACAGCCAAACGCGATGATCCAGATCTTTCTATCAGGCAACTATGACAAAAAAAGGAAAACAAGATGATGATCTTTTGTCCACGGTTCATTTCCGTTTGAGTCCGGAAGATACCGTTCTTTTAGACGCATGCGCAAAAATAGATGGTCTTCCGCGCTCGGCGTATGTGCGAAAGATAGTTCTTTCGCACATACACTCTGAACTTGCGGATAAATCAATCAGTGTAACTGAAAAATGTGTACGGAAAACCATGGAAAATATCTTAGAAGTTAAGATAAAAAAAGAATTATTACGCTTAAGCAGTGAAATTCAACGTGCAAATTTCATGCAGCTTAAAGCCTATATCATGGCTCACCCCGATTTAGATATCGATGATTATAAATCATATTACTATCAAAATGATAAAGACAGTTTTGAATTGGCATCCGGAAAAAGATCCTTTGAAAATACATTAAAAAGCGTGGATAGGCATACTGCAGATGCTGATAAACCAGACTGGTTAAAAACTCTCTCTGGAGAAACTGATTAAAGGGGGACTGCAAATATGCATAGCAAAGTTATTTCCAAAATACGGTGCTATTCCCCCAATTCCAAAAATACTGGGGTTCGCAATTATAATTACCTGCATTACATCGCCACCAGAGAAGGTGTTGATCTAAAGCCCTTAAAGGAAGAATTGGCCGCCGATAATGAAACCTATATGCGTTATATCCATGAACGTCCCAGGAGCCATGGACTTTTTGGTAATATTGATACTGATGACTTGGCCTCTGTGCTAAAAGCAATGAAAGCGGTATCCAAAAGGCAATGCGTATACCGCGGAATACTATCTCTTTCTGAAGAAGACGCCAAGGAACTTGGTTTTATGAATAAGGACGCCTGGAATAATTATCTTCTGTTGGCGCTTCCGGATATATCTGAAATTTTAGGAATACCGGCCTCCGAATTGCAATGGGTAGCTGCATTCCACAATGAGAAAGGACACCCTCATGTCCATTACATGCTATGGACTTCAAATCCTTCCCATGTACAATCTCCATTTATATCCATTCCTCAGCAGCATAAATGCAGAGAGTTATTTTCTGGGCGTTTTTTTGCAGAAGAACGTTCTATACTCAATATTCAAAAAACAAAACAACGGAATCAAGTAATTGAATCTGGAAAACAAGATGCCCAAACAGAACTTCAGCGTTTGGTTGATGATATTTGTACACAGAATGAGTATAGGGTTCTACGCAAAATCAACAGAAAGCTCCTAAATGAATCATCAAATAGATTACTAGATCTGGTTGAACACCTACCAGCCAAAGGCAGCGTCAAATATGCCTATATGCCCCAAACTGTAAAAAGCGAAGTCGATCAACTCGTCAAAGTAATTATCAATAAACCAGAAATCAAACAGGAATATGATGCTTTTTTAAACTATCACAAGCAAATTGCTGAAACCTATTCTCCAACTCGCAAAGAATTGCAAATCGCTATTTTAAAGGCGAAAGAAGACATTGATCAGAGACTTGCCAATGTGGTATTAAAAGCTGCTCAAGAACTTCGTAAAGAGAAAGATATTTACTACGCTATCCAAAATACCCGGCTTCCTGGATATCAAACTCTTCTAAAAAATGGCATATCCCAGGAAACAATATCTGCACTGCAATCTGAAGCAGAAACCGGGAATTCTCAGGCAGCTTATTTACTCGGACGGATTTATGATGATCCTGAAACCGCTTTTTATGATCCTGAAACCGCTTTGCAGTATTACAGACAGTCTGCAGATAAGGACAACCCTTATGCAAAAAGTATTCTTGGAAGTAAATATCTTTGGGGAAAAGATGTTGATCAAGATCTTAAATTGGGGCGACGATATCTTCATGAAGCCCAAAAGGATGGTTGCCAATATGCCGAAGATACGGAAACTGCTTTTGATTCCTATCAACAAGAACGGAGTCAATACTGCGCTGCTAATTTAATCGGCAGAGTATTTAAAAGTATCTGCTATTCAAATGACACCAGATGTCCATCATCCGTCTATCATTCTTCTTATGATGCGGATAATGTAAAATTACGCCGTGAAAAAGCCCGCTTACATCCACACAAGAGATAACTCATAAACTTCATTAGCAAAGAGGAACCATTATGAATAAAAAAGAAATATCAGAGATTCGACGCCAATACGTTCCAGAACGGTGTACCATTTCCCGGATCTGCGGATGCTATGTCGATGCCGAGAAAAATATCAAAACAACCATAAAAGAAGCATTCCTTTCTCTGCCGGAGGATGATGCATTCAAATATTTTACCATTTTTAAGAAAACTCTGTCCGGCACTGTGGGACGAAATCTTGTGAACCTGGATTTCCCGCTGGAAGAGGAGCATGAGGGCGGCCACCAGGAATTCTTATTAAAGCTACGTAATAGCAAATTAAAAGACGACACACTGGTGGAAGAGTTTTACAACCGAATCATCGACACCTTTCCATTTGGCGAGAATTATTACATTATCCTGATCCACGTGGCTTATGATGTGCCTGGAAAAGCCACCGACGGCACGGAGATGCACGACGCTTCGGATAATGTGTTCGAGTACATATTATGCAGCCTCTGTCCGGTGCATCTGTCCAAACCGGGACTTGGTTACAATGAAATGAAAAACTGCATCGAGAATCGGATCCAGGACTGGATCGTGGATCAGCCAATGAAAGGCTTTTTATTCCCAGCATTTAACGACCGCTACACCGATATTCACAGTATGCTTTACTACACAAAAAATGCCACCGATCTGCAGGAAGACTTCCTGACCAATATGTTCGGCTGTACCAGTATCCCACTAGATGCTACCAGCCAGAGAAATGCCTTCAACCGTTTGATTATAGATACTCTTGGAACAGACTGCAGCTACAATATTATAAAAAATATCCATGAAATTTTGAATGATAAAATCGAAGAATTCAAAGATACTCCAGAGCCATTAGAGATCGGTAAACAAGATATACTCCAGCTTTTTGAAGATAGTGGCGTACCTAATTCCCGTATAGAAAATTTCAATCGGACCTATGATGAAACTATTGGACAGCATACTACCCTTCTTGCCACCAATATCACAAATCCAAAGAATTTCAACATCGAAACCCCCGATGTTGTGGTAAAAGTCAACCCTGAAGCCACCGATCTGGTAGAAACTCAGGTCATTAATGGCCGTCAATGCCTGGTAATTGCTATTAATGATCATTTAGAAGTAAATGGTATAGATGTTCTATCCGCAAAGTGACAAATGAGGCGGCATTTCCCTCCACGATGCCGCCTATTCTCAATTCCACATCACGAAATCATTGTCTTCTTTACACAATATAGATGCTTCCACTCTCTACGGATTCCTTATATCTCCGATAAAAAGTGCTTCTACTAATTCCAATCTCTTTCGCCAAAATGGCAGCATTTTCACCCTTTTCCATACGCTCCTTGGCTTCTGCCACAGACATCGCTTTTTTACCAGCTTTATACTTGGCTCCAGCATTTCTCCCGGCCTTTTTGCGTATTTCATCGACATCATACCGAAAACTCAGATACTTTGTATCATGAAATCCCTCTGTGATTTCCACGGTAATTCCCAGTTTCTCTAATACTTCTCTGAGATCCTCAATCATTTCCTGTGCGCTTTCCTCCGCATATTTCCCGTCCACTGCGATATTGACACTCTTCACTACTTCCCCTCCTTCTTTGTCTCTTTTTTAATTATGAGCTAGTATAGCACATTTTATTAGTTATGTCAAATTTAATTTTGAGACACTTTTCTATTTTTCAGATACCGCATAACAAACACTTCTCACCACTTATCAGCAATCTGAAATCAAAACTATTTTTTATTGAGTTGATTTTTTAGCATAATTATGATAAGATATTGATAAGGAGGAATTTAATATGAATATGATTAGACCTGTTTCTGATTTAAGAAATAATTTTGCTGATATTTCTAAGACCGTACATGAAACGGCTCAACCCGTTTTTTTAACAAAAAATGGCTATGGTGATATGGTTGTTTTGAGCATGGAGGCATTTGAAAATCTGCAATTTGAAAGTGAAATTTATTTCAAACTACAGGAGGCTGAGAGAGAGGCCGAACTAACAGACCAGCGATATTCTTCCAAAGATGTACTGAAAGCAATGAAAGCTGCTATTGGAGGAAAATCGGATGTATAGGTTGGAATATCTACCTGTTGCGCAGAAAGATATGATCGAAATTGTGAAGTATATCAGTGAAGAACTACAAAACCCTGATGCCGCCAATCATTTAGCAACTGAGTTAATTCATGCAGCGGAAAGTGTGATCACTTTTCCGTATGCACCCCCTGTTTATCAACCACTCCGCCCTTTACGACATGAATACCGAAAAATATTAGTAAAAAATTTTCTGATGTTTTACTGGGTTGACGAAGAAAAGAAGCTAGTAACAATCGCACGTGTAGTATATGCTAAACGAGATATTCGTCGATTGCTGGATTAATGAGGGGCAGAATGCATATCTCATGATTTACCTGGACTATCACTAGAAGGAGATATATCTATGACAAAAAGAAAGCCAACACATCCAGGGAATGTTCTCTTGGAAGATTTTATAAAACCACTCAATCTTACAATCACAGAAGCTGCCAGAATGCTTGGAGTCAGCCCAAAAACATTGTCCAAATTTGTAAATGAAAAAGCACTGTTAGGCCCTAATCTGGCAACTCATATTGCCAAAGCAACGAATACATCTCCAGAAAGCTGGATGGGTATGCAACAGAAGTTGACACTTTTGGAAGCCAAGGAAGTAGCTTCCCAGCATTTATAATGTGAGAATCCCCCGTAGATCGCAACTCCGGGGGAATTCTGTTATGGCAGGCATAATTTTTACACTTTAAGTTGGAATTCATGCAAACAACTCCCGTAAATCTTAATTTCCTGACAACCAGAACCAGTTCCGCTTTTCTACTTTCCTGGCACAACCGGAACCAGTTCCGCTTTTCTACACTTTCTTGGTAACCGGAACCAGTTCCGCTTTTCTACACTTTCTTGGTAACCGGAACCAGTTCTGCTTTCCTACTTTCCCGGCACAACCGGAACCAGTTCCGCTTTCCTACTTTCCTGGCGACCGGAACCAATTCCGCTTTCCTACTTTCCCGGCACAACCGGAACCAGTTCCGCTTTCTTATACTTCCCTGGCAACCGGAACCAGTTCCGCTTTCCCACTTTCCTGGCGACCGGAACCAGTTCCGCTTTCCTACTTTCCTGGCACAACCGGAACCAGTTCCGTTTTCCTACACTTCCCTGGCAACCGGAACCAGTTCCGCTTTCCTACACTTCCCTGGCGACCGGAACCAGTTCCGCTTTTCCACTTTCCTGGCAACCGGAACCAGTTCCACTTCATAGCGACCACCACAAAAACAGGCCAAAAATGGCCTTAAGCAGTTCAAGCATGGCACCGAAGTGCCGAACTGCATCCTTACCACTCAGTCCCACGGGCCTTCGCTATGAATCAGAAATGCACTGATTCATTAAGGCAGGAATAGGACGGACACCAAAACCGTCCATCGCCTTAACATTTTCCTGGCAAAGCCAGGAAATAAGCCACTTTCTCTATAATCAAAAACTGGACACGAAAAACAAATTTGCTAATTTCAAAGGACACGAAAATCTTCTAACTATGGATAAATTCTTTCGTTTTCACGTGTCTACTTTTTTTAATTTTATTTTCCCTAGATAATAAAATAGCACTATTGACAAATACTACAGAGGCATATATTATAATAGTGGGTGGGAAATCCCACTCATCATTTCAAATTGGAGGGATTCATATGGAAGCATTAAAAGACTATACTGTTCATATTGATAGCAAAAAAAGAATCACCCTCAGAGGTGCCATGTACCAATACTACAATGTCAGAGAATATAAAAATGGCTGCATTATCCTAGAGCCTCGTGAATTAACCGTACCAAACACGATTTCCGCTAAAACATTATCTGATATGGACAATGCAATTAAAAATTTTAAATCAAAAACCGTATCTCCGGCTATTGATCTATCCGATTTCGACTGAGGACTAATCTATGCGATACGCAATAAGAATGGGCATTCCAGAAATGCTCGCATTATGGAATGATTTACAACAAAAATACCGCGCTGATTCATTAACGAAACAAGAAAAACAACTTTATAAAAAATGGGGAAATTCGTTAAAAAAACTATCAGAGAATCCGTTTTATCCAGGTCTGCAAACTCACGAAATTTCCCCTCTTTCCAAACGCTACGGAATGAAAGTATGGCAATCATACCTCGAAAATAAAACCAGTGGTGCCATGCGAATGTATTGGGTCTATGGTCCCGATCAGCAAGAAATAACTATCATCGGTCTTGAGCCACACCCAGAAGATAAAAAGAATGGCTCCTATGACCGCATTAATTTGTCCGACCTCCCCTAAAATACCATAGCAACAATGGATCTCTCTCTTCCTAAATAAACGGTTATTTGTGACTAAGAATTTGTCAATTTCACTTTTATCACTTTACTGAAGATCAGAACCAGTTCCACTTTCTTTTACTCTCCAACAACCGGAACTGGTTCCTTTTCTTATATTATTCTTACTATTACAAATTTCTATTAATTATCCCACTCTTGTGAGATATCCTTAAGAAGCTTAAGCAACCTAACTCTCGCCTCTGGCCTATCATGCCATCCAGTCTCCATGGCTGCTAAATCACATAACATCCGATATGTCATAGACAAGTCTTTGAGAGCATCCCAATTATCTACCACAAGCTTATAAAAATTAACGTAATGCATATAATGAGGCTCTTCGGTTGCTTCTTTCAATAAATCGTTGGCATACTTAGCTTCATTTTGATAATAGTATTTTATAGATTGTTCCTCTGCTTTTTCGGCTAAATCCTCAAGTGTTTTACAAATTGCATCCAGTTGTAAACGGAAATGAGGAAGTTCTTTTTCTTCTCCACTTGGCTTAGTATTACAATAACACTGTTCATCGAGTGCAAATTCAACGATTGGTAAGAAATTGTCATATTTGCTTGACCAGGCTCCACGAGTGCCAGAAGAGTTGAAGTTAAAAATTGCCTTTAACGTTGGTCCAATACCCTGATTATCACCATAGAGATAACTTTCTGACATAAATCGAGCCTGTTCATTTCTAGGTAAAAATGAATCTAATAAGTGATTTTCGATAACGTTAGATTCCGTCGTACTATTAATTGCCGCCTCATCTTTTACCAAAGCATCAATGAGTGTGGCATTTACTAAACTTATAAGTTTTTTTGCCATAATGCTCGCCTCCCAACATTCTTAGTTATTAAGTATATCTTTAAGATATCTTACAGATATACGATACCATATTAGAAGAAAAAATGCAAGAAAAAAAGTAACATTTTGACACTCTTAATATCGCTCACTACCAAATTCTGAAATTTTGATTCTCCCAGAAATTTTTCCATGCTTTTCTTTTTTCTAATCCATATAATTTATGTAAATCGTCCCCAAGTTGGAGACGATTTACATCTCTAGGATTCTTTTCTTATGGGAATACCATGTAAACTTTTGATTCTCTCTATTAAACCACTGCTTATTATCCTATAAAAACTCCTTCCGTAAAAAATCTAAATTTTCACCCGAAGAGTTCTAAAAAAGTATTGTAAAAAATATAATTTTTGTATATTATAAAGATGTCTCTAATTATATTTTTTTATAAACCAGACATTACACTTTGACCAAATAAGTATATTGTCTTTCTATCCCTCCTTCCCGTTATATTATTAATTATACTTTCATTTTGATAGATTAAAACCTTTAAATTGCTTTTCCAAAATTATTCATAGTATTGTCCGGTTACTCTCTTACAAAATCCTTTTTTAAGCCTGCATACAGACTTACTCCATCAGTCCTTAAAGCATCCCAAATACATGACTGCATATATTTTAATGGATTTCTAATTTCTTTGTGACCTATCGCATGATAAAAATTGTCTGTAGCAACGGATACAATATCCTCTATATTGACGCCTTCGTCTTCAAATATTCCCAATCTATTAATCCGTTCAATAATGCTCCTGGCTTCTATCACTTCTCCTTTTAATTCCAATTTCATTTTAGCCGTACACATACTGATTAGAGCTTCATTAAATAAGTTATATGTTCTCTGCATCATATCATCAAAATAACCCTTTGGATATCTTATATCCCAATATGTTAAAAAATGAATGGCTTCTGTCATCAAAGCTTTGTCCTTTGCATATTCATATGGCACTCCCTTTTTTATTAATACCTCCTTCCTCACTCTCTCTTTCCTTTCCCTTTCTTCTGAGAGAGTGAAGGAATGTATATATGTATTTATGTTATTGTTTATAGTGTTACTGTTTATAGTGTTACTGTTAGTGTCTGGATTTGGCGTGTCCGGTTTTGGCGTGTCCGATTTTTTACTACACGGTTTTTCCAGCAAATTTACCGTGTCCGGATTTTTACTACACGGTTCTTTCATTAAATTCACCGTGTCCGGATTTTTACCACACGGCTTTTCCGACAAATTCACCGTGTCCGGATTTTTACTACACGGTTCTTTCATTAAATTCACCGTGTCTGGATTTTTACCACACGGTTCTTCCGACAAATTCACCGTGTCCGGATTTTTACTACACGGCTTCCTCTGTGTCATTTCTGCGCTCAAATTCTGAATTTTTCTGCATTTTTTTCCAAAGTCTATATCTGGCATGTCATTCAAAAAATAATCATTGACACTCATTTTACCATCAATCCGCCGTTGTATCACCGTAATATAATTGTACTCTAAAAGCATATTAAAGTATTTATAATATGCCTTCAGTGAAACCTGTAATTCCCTCTGTATTTGATCTCTGAAAGGGAAAGCACTATTGCCAGCTCCTGTATAACTACAAAAATAAGCATACACTGCTTTTGCCTTTAATGACAGTCTTGGATCAACCATAACCGCCTTTGGAATCATTCCATAACCGAAAGCCTTTAATCCAGATATTCTGATTTTTTCCGTCAATATCTTTGATCTTGTATCTTGTTCACCTAGTTCTTCTAATTTTAACTTTTTAGGATTTGATACGATAGTATATATATTTTTTGCAAATACAGATCTTTCACCTTTTGTCTGTGTAACAATAATATATCCCTCTTCACAAAGCTGACGAAAATGATTATAATATGCGTCTTTTCCTATCTGCAAATCTGATAATATTGTATTTCTAGTTGGGAAGGCACTTGACCCACGTCCAGAAAAGCTACAAAAATACGCATAAATTCCCTTCGCTTCTATCGTTAAAGCAGGATCCGTCATTGCATATTTAGGTACAATTCCATACCCTTTAAAATTGATTCCTTCGACTTTTAATATATCTCCATAATCACTCTGAATTATAGATTTTTCATCTGCCATTTTTTTATCCTCCGCCATTTTTATTTGCCATTACAATGTCAGATGTCTTTATTTTGTATTGCATTCATATAAAGTATACTAATATACTTCATAGAATCTGTGCTTCGATTACTTACCAACTGCATTGCCTCATGAATATCCAACTTCGCTAGATCTTCTTTACTTTGAATATTTCGTTTTTTTAAGGCCATACATATAATGCTTATTGTTTTATCACCAGCATCTGTTTTTACCAGCTCATTTGCAGGATATATTGTTTTTAAATACTCCTGTTTTATTACCGCACCAATCCTTGATTTTGATAAATTATACTCCTGTGCCAAGCTTGTTTTTTTTGAACCGCCTAAATATTTCTGATAAATCTCATAATTTCTCTCTGCCATACTAACCATATTGGATACCTCACAAAGTATTTAATATTTTTACTCAAAATCTATAATTCTATCTCATCACAAAACTTTTCATAAAATTCAGCAAATGAACGGTTCTTTGAAAACTCTTCTTTTAAATCACTCTTTACGCTCTCCGGATTAGTTATTGCATAGGATTGATACTCATCATAAGCACTCATAAATTTTCCCACGAGATCTCCAATCATATTCAGCTGACTCAGCATACGAGCTTTAACCGTAAGTGCTTTCTCCCCCATTTTTTCTTTTTCTTCTATTCCCTTTAAGCGACTATTCGCTTCTTCAAGAGCCTTTTTTGTCTGCTCTAATTCTTGATTTGTTTGATTGTATAAACGAGTGGAACTCAGCTTTTCATTTTTTAATTCTTCCTGTAATTTTACAATTCTATTTTCATTTTTCTGTTGTTCCGCCCGTTTAATCTCATCTCTGATATATTCTTCTTTTTGAGCTATTTCTTCTTGTACCTCTTTTAATTTTTTCTCATTTGAATTTTTTACTCTCTCTAACTCTTCCTCTAAACGTTCTTTTTCTTCAAGGGCAGCCTTTTTTTCCTGTTCATTAAGTTCTAACTGATTTTTATAAAGTTTAATCTGATCCAGTTCGATACTTTTTCCACTCTGCAGCAAATTTAAAAAGATCATCTGCTCCTCTTCTGGCAGCGCTGCTATCCCCGGTACCTTATTGATACTAATATTTCCTGCCTCAAATTCCGCTTTCAGCGCTGGAATAAGATTCTGAATCGCGTTATATTTTCTAAGTTGTCTTTCCGTTGTTCCGACAGCTGCAGCCAGTTCTGCCTGTGTTGGAGCTGGCGCTTTTTCCCCATATAACAGTCTATTTCGTTCCTCCATCAAAGCCCGAATTTTCTGTATATAGGAAGCTCTTTCCTGGGTTGTATAATCTCTTGTATCCATATTTGTTGTGTACTTTCTCAATTCCGAATCAATCGTATCAAGCCTTTGATGTTCCTGATCCTCATTCTGGTGCTTTGCTTTCTTCACATTAACTGGAAATCCATTTTCAAATAGAGGGGCAATATTCTGCCGGTATAACTCCTGTTGATCCCCTGATAACATTTCATCTGTCCCATTGTTATACTTAGCCCAAAGCTGATCCATCGCTTTTAATCGGCGTCCGCCAGACTCTAAGATATAACGGTCTCTATCCTCTTCATAATAGGCAACCAGATTATGTAATAGCCCATTTAAAAGTAATGTCTCGGCCAATTCGTCAATATCTTTCATGCTAAAATCATTATTAGGATTAAACTCCAGCTTTTCTCTTGGAACAAATTTGAAATTATATGCTTCAACTAATCTTCCCTTGTCTGAAGCATTCACATTTTCTCCCAGGATCCGCACCGGATCTGGTTGATCCAGTGCATAGTTCATCTGATCTTTTGACTCCTTCATTTCTGTACTTTTTACATCCGCTTTTGTAAACTCACTCTTTTTATCTGATCCTAAATTTAAATTATTAAATTTCATTTTGTATCTCTCCTCTTCAACTCTCTATAATTTTTTCAAATTTACCTTTTTATTTATCCTAATTTTCTTTTTTCCTCTACCCAGCTTCTTACCTTTATGGTTTCCCATTCCATATCCGGCTCATAGTCTGGTTCCCAGCCATCCCGCATATCTTTCAATTCATTCTCCATGTCCGCAATATCCTCATCCATACTTTCTATTTCTTCTTCATCAAACTCTTCTGGATTTTCCTCTGCACATTTTTTCAAATTCTTTTCACGTTCAATCCCATCAATTAGACTAATATACTCTTCCGGATCTCCCTGAATAATTAAATGTCGTAAAAGGGTCTCTTGAGGAAACATTCCAAATTCGCACCGATCAAACCACTGTTTTGCGTAATCTCTTTCATCACTTCCATGTGAATGCTTACCACCAACTAAATCACTCAAAAAGCCTTCAACCAGTTTGCAAATCCAAATGCCATGCATCCCGCATAGCTCCATTAAGTTTTCCATATCTTCCTTTGGTAAATCCACCTTAATTACTCTTTCATTCTCTAACATTTCCGCTTCCTCCTTTACTCTTCACCAATACTACATCTAAGTTTCTGTGCTACCTGATCCGGCAAGATCTCCATCTCCATTAATAAATGGCAATAATCAAACAACGCATTGCTCTCTAAGCTATGTTCCAGCATTGGTACAAATTTACTTTCCATCTGCGCGACCTTCGTATCATTTCTGATATATGTATGAAATAATAAATCCGGAATATTTTTTTGATAATCTAATGTTCTTTCTTTCACCATCGTTGTCCGAGGATTTACCTGTGTCATAAAAGTTCCTAAAAACTTCACATGATCAAGATCATGTTCATCCTTAATTTCATTTACAACATCCAGGATTTCTTTAAGGCCCTTCCGTGAAAAGCCATCTTCCCGCACTGGAGTAATAATATAGTCACTGGCTGCAATCGAATTCGTAGTGAAGAAATCCAATGCCGGTGCATTATCAATCAAAATGAAATCAAACTCATCTTTGATTGCTTTTATCGCCTTTGCCAGAATAAATGGCCCTTTATAGCACTCGGACATACAACTTTCAATTTTGCTGAATCTCTTACTGGATGGGATGATACTGACTCCCTTAATATTCGTTTGGTAAACCAACTTCATAACTTCATCATGAGATCTGAGTCGATCCACAAAAAGTTCAAAAATATTTTCCTGCTTCGGTGGAACTCTCCCTGCAATACTCGCCTCAGACTCTTCAACATATGAATGTAATGCCAATGACGAATTGCTCTGACCATCCAGGTCTATCACCAAAACCTTCTGATCCAGATACGCCAGCAGCTCTGCCATAAGTAAAATTGTTGTTGTTTTTCCTACTCCGCCTTTATTATTTACTGCACTGATCACTTTGCACATATTGTATTCCTCCAAGTTTTTTATCTATTTTTCTACTAATGGTTGTATTTTCCTATCTTATCTGTTATCATTTAAATGTCTTTATTTTTTCTTGCTCCCGAAAGGGAGCTTTTTTATTGGTGGGCTTCTTTCCATGTCGAATTCCTTCCTACTGTATTAAGTGATAATTGTATATAAAAAAGGATATCTCTTGAATTTTTCTATTCAAGAAATATCCTTTTTCATCTACTGACTATGCTTAAAATCATTTACCCATTTTATATATTGCTATGTATTACAGCATATCTCATTAACTTTTTTATGTATAAAATGATGTAAAAATTAGGAAATATACATTTTTTCTTTCTCTTCAATACCTTTTATATAGCCCATTCTTCGCATAAATACTAGCTTTCTAGGCTTACCACGATATCTTTTGGAATATGAATTTCTAAGAGTATTGACATCTGTTTTAATTGTCAATACTTTTTTGAATTTTATTTAAAATACCCCTGCGGACCGTTTTTCCATGATCCGCAGGATATCTTCTTAATCATATCTATTTTTCTACTCTTCCACTCCCGCAAGTTTCTCCGCGCGTTCTAACGCTGCACTGATATTCGGACAGAAGTTTTCTTCGCCAGCCAGTTCTACGAATTTCGCTTTCTTCATCACCTTCATCGGCTGCTCATTGACATGGGAGAATACAACAGTCACGCCCTTGCTCTCACACGCTTTGGTTAAGTTTACCAGAGCGTTCATGGCGGTGCTGTCTAAGGCATTTACGGCTCTCATCCGCAGTACGAGGCATTTCGCAAAATCCTCTACCACGATATGTTCGATGATGTCTGCCGCACCGAAGAATAACGGACCGGAAATCTCATATACCCGGATCTCTTTTGGCAGTTTCCGCAGAGTCTCATCTACGGTCTCGCTGTCATCATCGGCATAAACCCAGCTTTCTGCCCTGGTTTCCTCACTCATTCTCTTGATGAATAAGAGACATGCCAAAACCATACCGATCTCAATGGCCACTACCAGATCAAAGATCACAGTCAGGGCAAATGTCACAACCAGCACCAGGATATCGCTCTTTGGTGCGGTCTCTACCAGCTGCTTGAAGGTACGCCACTGGCACATATTATAAGCAACCACAAATAAGATCGCGGCAATGGTTGGCATCGGGATCATACCTGCATATGGCATCAGAACTACTAAAACGATCACCAGAGTAATGGAATGAACCATACCAGCCACCGGAGTACGTCCTCCGTTTTTGATGTTCGCTGCTGTCCGGGCGATGGCTCCGGTTGCCGGAATTCCACCGAATAACGCGGACGCAATATTACCAGCGCCCTGTGCCACTAACTCCATATCGGAGCGGTGTTTTCCATTGATCATGCCGTCTGCCACTACACAGGAGAGCAGGGACTCGATCGCCGCCAGCACTGCAATGGTAAATGCATTTGGCACTGCTGCCTTTACTGTCTCAAAGGTAACGGATGGAAGGTGGAAGGATGGAAGTGCATTGCTGATGGTGTACAGATTTCCAATGGTGGATACTTTTAATGGAAGGAACTGCACCATCAATATCCCTGCGATGACTGCGATCAGGGATCCCGGGATTTTCTTAAAGACCATCGGGGACACGATCAGGATCGCCAGACTGACAGCACCTACCAGCACTGCTGCCCAATTGATGGTTCCGATATTCTCCGCAAATGCAGCTAATTTCTCCATCGTCTCAATGGGGCGGACGCCCTCCGGATAAGTTACACCGAAGAAATCCTTTAACTGACCAATGACAATGGTCACTGCAATACCGGAGGTAAAACCTGTGGTGATCGTATAAGGAATGAACTTGATCAGGCTTCCAAAATGGAACACCCCCATAAGGATCAGGAACACACCTGCCAAAACAGTGGCGATCACCAGACCATCCATACCATCTCTTGCCACAATACCAGCCACGATGGTAGCAAATGCCGCCGTCGGACCGGCGATCTGTACGCTGCTTCCGCCCAGAGCGGAGATCACGAAGCCTGCCACAATTGCAGTGAAAATACCAGCTTCCGGACCGACTCCTGATGCTAAGGCCAGGGCGATGGACAGAGGAAGAGCGATAATGGCTACAATGATTCCCGCTGTGACATCCTTCACAAATTGGGAACGGTCATAGGTTTTTAACGCCGTGAATAACATTGGTTTTAAAGAACTCATGATTTACCTTTGTTTCCTTTCTTGAATGCTGTAACGATCCAGATCTGCTGAAACATTACTTGATCTGCTGCTTTGTAAAGCATCCCCCCTCACCCGCCGCTTAGTGCTCCGCGCAC
>OKRY01000304.1_pt1 | contig 37711 bp, 29 predicted proteins | sample 1601121 | NCBI WGS metagenome assembly OKRY01 (sample SAMEA3541546, study PRJEB24748) | human gut metagenome | biome: human gut; feature: human-associated habitat; material: faeces | place: China | collected 2012
CATATAAGGGTACTGAAACCGAATGGAAATATGTTACGGATCAAATGGTGGAGCTAGAAGCAATACTCTCTAATACCACTATGTTTGGATTACTGTGTGTTATGATAATCTTGCTTTTGAGCGGATATGTCCATGTGCCCCAGTAGAGCATACGGAAAACTGTTTGCTTACTTATTGCTATATCATCCGCTATAAACAGTAAGATGAAATCCTTACTGATTCAGTCGGTCTAACAGGTATGCAAAATTTGAAATCTTCAATTTCTCTTCAAGGCACAAGACCTCGAATCTGGTTCCGAAGTAATCCATAAAATAGCCGGTCTCGCAAAAATCGTTTTGCAAATAGAAATGTTTTTAATATCAACGCTTTCCTCCTTGTATTACGCTTTCGTCTTGACAGAATATTTACACTTCGCTTGACTCTGCGTTTGGGGTACAGTATTAGTCATATTTATGTGGCAGCACAAAATTTGATATGCTATAAGCAAAGAAAAAACCGAGGCCCCCCGCATAGCAAGGGGCCCCGGGGGCTTATTTACTTTCGCGGTTTAGGTTTTCGCTTTTACCTTACTCCTCCCGCTTTTTGCGCTTGAGCACAAAGGCTGCTGCTGACCGCCGCTTAAGGAGTTGACGTCACGGTTCTCAAAGCCGTCTAAGTTCACTAATTTTAACGCATATTTGATCTTGTCCTGGATATAGGACTTTGGTTTATTCTTGATTTTCAGGCCGAAGGCGATATTTTCCGCGATGGTCATGTGGGTAAACAGGGCATATTTCTGGAAAACGGTGTTTAACTGGCGCTTGTTAGGCGGCAGGCTGGAAATATCCTGACCATCAAAAATGACCTTACCGGAATCCGCGTGTTCAAAACCGCCTAAAATACGAAGCGTTGTAGTCTTGCCGCAGCCGCTTGGACCTAACAGCGTTACGAAGGAATTCTCCTTAACAGAGAGATTTAAATCATCCAGCACCATCGTGCCGTCAAAGCTTTTTGAGATATTCACCAGATCAATAAGTGGCTGACTCATGATATGTTTCCTCCTGATAATGGTAATGGCCGGGCCTTAAAAACTAGGCGGTGAGCTGACCCATAAGATAATGGCTCCGGTTTTGCTTGTAAGATAATGTTTTTTGTCCGGGGTAAAATAGAAAGATTCGCCTTTCCTGGCCCGGTAGAGCTTATTCCCTAAATGAATGGCGATACTGCCCTGAAGAACGTATCCGAACTCTTCCCCCTCATGGGGATTGTCCGGGTAGGTCTCGCCGCCTGCTTCCAGAGTCAGGAGGATGGGCTCCATCATATTTTTTTGGGCGTTTGGAATGATCCACTTGATCTCATTCTTTAAGTCTGTATCAATTTTTTCAAAATAGTCGGCTTTTCCGAACACGATCTGTTCATCCGGGGCTTCTGTGAAGAAATCCGCCGTGGTCGTGCCTAGACACTGCAGAATATCCATCAGGGTGGCGATAGAAGGCGAGGTGAGATTCCGCTCGATCTGGGAAATAAATCCCTTTGACAGCTCCGCACGGTCTGCCAGTTCCTCCTGCGTCAGCCCCTTTAAGATACGCAGCTCTTTTAATTTCAGCCCAATATCCATCAGTTGCCTCCTCCGTGCTCATATGATATTTATGTAACTGTCCAGTATCTTTCCAGTCACATCCTCATTACAATAGTAATCGAAAAGTTTACAAATACTAACTGACACTAAAAATAATCAAAAAGTTTAGTAATAATAAACCAGACGCAAACTCCATTATACAGAAAAATATATGAGTGTCAATAGATTTTTTGTTAAATCTATGGTACAATTTAGACATTCAGTTTGGTAGGAGGAATGTGACATGAAAGAGATGTACATGGCTTATGTAGGATCTTATTCTTATACGGGTAACGCAAAGGGAATTACGGTCTACGATGTGGATGTGGAAAAGGGCGTTTTTAAGGAGAGATGTGAAGTCGAGGTGGACAACGCTTCTTATGTAGTGGCATCACCGGATGGTAAGGTTTTATATTCCATTGCTGATGAGGGTGTGGTTTCCTTCCGGATACATGAGAACGGAAGTATCACCAAGCTAAATACAGCCAATATTAAAGGAATGAGGGGTTGTCAGCTTTCCGTTGATCCAGATGGAAAATACCTGTTCGTGGCAGGATACCATGATGGTAAGGCAACGGTTATGAATCTGAATCCAGATGGAAGCATCGGCAGCATCGCGGCCGGTATTTACCATAAGGGACTGGGAAGTGTGGCAGAGCGTATGTTCCGTCCGCATGTCAGCTGCGTCCGTATGACACCGGACAAGAAGTTTGTGATGGTGGCGGATCTTGGTGTTGACCAGGTGAAGGTTTACCGGATCAATAAGAATGATGACACACTGATGCTGGTGGATACACTTCCATGCGATCTGGAATCCGCTCCAAGGCATTTCATTTTCAGTAAAGACGGCAGATATATGTATCTGATGTATGAAGTGAAAAATGTGATTGATGTGTATACATACGAGACCGGCAAGCGGGCTCCGAAGTTAGAAAAGATCCAGACAATTTCCACAACAGGAGAGAAACGGTTAAGTCAGCTGACTGCGGCCTGCGCCATCCGGTTCTCTTCCGATGAAAAGCATCTGTTCTGCTCCAATGCAGGTGATGATACGGTAAGTGTATACAAACGTGATGAGGAGACCGGACTTCTGGAACTGATCTGCTGTCTGCCGATCAGTGGCGAGTATCCGAAAGACATCGCGATTTTCCCGGATGATCAGCATATCGCAAGCCTGAACCATGAAACGGGAAGTATTACATTCTTCCACATTGATTACGAGAAAGGACTTCTGGTGGGCAGCGCGAATCCAGTGCGGGTGGATGAGCCGAACTGCTGTGCTATCGTGAAGGTAAGAGGATAATTTATGGCTGGATCGACATGGGGGACACTGCTTACGATGACGACCTGGGGTGAGTCGCACGGAAAGGGAGTTGGGGTTGTAGTAGATGGCTGCCCTGCTGGGCTTGCGCTTTGTGAGGAGGATATTCAGACTTATTTAAATAGGAGAAAGCCGGGACAGAGCAGGTTTACTACCATGCGTCAGGAGCGTGACCAGGTGGAGATCCTGTCAGGTGTGTTTGAAGGAAAGACTACCGGAACGCCGATCTCGCTTCTGGTAAGGAATACAGACCAGAGATCCCATGATTACAGTTCCATCGTGGATATTTACCGCCCGGGACATGCGGATTATACGTTCGATGAAAAGTACGGATTCCGCGATTACCGGGGCGGCGGACGATCCTCCGGCCGGGAGACCATCGGGCGCGTGGCAGCGGGAGCGATTGCGGCAAAGCTGCTGGCGAGCCTTGGAGTGACGGTGACAGCTTATGCCAGATCCATCGGACCGGTGGAGATCTCCATGGAACGTTTTGATCTGGAGGCGGCATCGGAGAATAAGGTCTGTATGCCGGATCGGGAAGCTGCAAAAGAAGCAGAGAGCTATCTGGAGCAGATGTTAGAAGATCAGGATTCCGTAGGAGGCGTGGTGGAATGTGTCATCACCGGGCTTCCGGCGGGAATCGGGGAGCCGGTTTTTGAGAAGCTGGATGCCAGACTGGCCCATGCCGAGATGTCTATCGGTGCAGTGAAAGGCGTGGAGATCGGTGATGGCTTTGAAGCGGCGAAGGCCGTTGGTTCTGTCAATAATGACGATTTCTGCAGAAATGCAGATGGAACCATCGGAAAGCGCACCAACCATTCCGGCGGCATCTTAGGAGGTATGAGTGATGGAAGTCCGATCGTTCTGCGGGCGGCTTTTAAGCCGACTCCGTCCATCTCAAGACCTCAGCAGACCGTGAACCGGGCCGGTGAGGAAGTAGAAACCGTGATCAAAGGGCGTCATGATCCCATCATCGTGCCGAGAGCCGTGGTTGTTGTAGAGACCATGGCGGCGTTTACGGCGGCAGATTTGATGCTGCAGAATGCGGTAGCGAAATTAGATCATGTACGGAAGATCTATGAATGTTTTTGAGAATTGCGGGAGCACGCAGTGCAGAGCAATTCGGTATCAGAGGGGTCAAAAGCTTTTGACCCTAACATCATTTTATATTAAAGAGGAGAAAGATTATGAAAATCGCAATTGGAAATGATCACACAGCACTGGAGATGAAGGCAGCAATCAAAGCGCATCTGGAGGAGAAAGGCTATGAAGTCCTGGATCTGGGAACCAATTCCACAGACAGCTGTGATTATCCGGTATATGGTGAAAAGGTAGGCCGTGCAGTGGTAGATGGAGCGGCAGATCTTGGTATTGCCATCTGCGGAACCGGTGTCGGCATTTCTCTGGCAGCGAATAAAGTAAAGGGTGTTCGCGCCTGTGTCTGCAGCGAGCCATACACAGCAAAGCTGTCCCGTATGCACAACGATTCCAACGTTCTGGCATTTGGTGCGAGAGTGGTCGGTGTTGAGCTGGCAAAAATGATCGTAGATGAGTGGTTAAACGCAAGTTTCGAGGGCGGACGTCATCAGAGACGTGTAGACATGCTGATGGACATTGAAAATCATGTAACTGTTCAGTAGGTCTGCGCATTTACTGCGCTAACCGTAAGAAAACATAGGCGGGTAGGCAAAAATCCCATTGCCGCAGGCAATTTTTCATGGATTTTTGCTCGTGACTGTGAAGGTACTGAACAGTTACAAAATCATTAATTGATTGAAAATGACAGAAAATGACTGCAAGTGACAAAACGCAGAAGCAATCGAAAGTGCAGGAGAATTTTCTATGAGTAAGCAGGTTTTAGTGGTGATTCCGGTTGAGGAACGCCATAAAGAATATTTGGAAAATAAAGGTACCGGCTGTGTGTTCACCTACACTTCCCCGAAGGTGGTGACAGAGGAAGAACTGGCGAATGCACAGATCATCATCGGTAATGTCAGTGCCGAACAGCTTGCGAAGGCGCCGAAGCTGGAGTGGTTCCAGTTAAATTCTGCAGGCTCAGATGCCTTCTGTAAACCAGGAGTGTTAAAGGAAGGGGTTCTGCTCACGAATGCGACCGGTGCATATGGGCTGGCAATCTCAGAGCATATGTTAGGTGTTACGCTTATGATGCAGAAACACCTGGCAGAATATTATGTAAACCAGAAAAACCATCAGTGGAAGGATGAGGGAGCTGTAACTTCCATCTATGGATCGACGACATTGGTGGTTGGCCTGGGGGATATTGGCGGTGAATATGCGAAGCGCATGAAGGCGCTGGGAAGTTATACGATCGGTCTTCGAAGAACCGAGGGTGAGAAACCGGATTATCTGGATGAGGTATTTACAACTGAACATCTGGACGAGCTGCTTCCAAGAGCAGATTTTGTTGCCCTGTCATTACCGAATTCCCCGGCGACTTATCACATCATGGATGAACGGCGACTTCGTCTGATGAAGAAAACGGCATTTCTGTTAAATGTCGGCCGCGGAAGCGCGATCGATCCGGAGGCATTAAACCGGGTACTCCATGACGGATGGCTTGGTGGCTGCGGCGTAGATGTGACAGAACCGGAGCCGCTTCCGGAAGATTCTCCACTGTGGGATGCACCGAGAATGTACATCACACCTCATATTTCCGGACAGTATCATCTGCAGGAGACCTTTGAGCGGATCGTGAGGATCGCAGGCGGCAATCTGGAGAAGTTCCTGGCGGGCGAGAAAGACAGCATGAAAAATCTGGTAGATTTTAAGACCGGATATCGGAGGAGATAACATGAAGAAGATAGGATTTGTAGGAGTCGGGATCATGGGCAAATCTATGGTTCGCAACCTGATGAAAGCAGGATTTGAGGTTTCTATCTATACAAGAACCAAGTCTAAAGTTGAGGATGTCATCGGAGAGGGCGCTATCTGGTGTGATTCTGTGGCAGAATGTGCCAAAGGAAGAGATGCAGTGATCTCCATCGTCGGATATCCGAAGGATGTGATCGAGGTGTACTTTGGACCGGCCGGGATCTTAGCCAATGCAGATCCGGGAACTTACGTGATCGATATGACAACGACCAGCCCGAAGCTTGCAGTCCAGATCTTTGATGAGGCAGAAAAGCTGGGACTGCATGCCATCGATGCACCGGTGACCGGAGGCGACAGCGGTGCGAAAGCTGGTACGCTGACCATTCTGGCAGGCGGTAAGAAAGAAGATTTCGATACCTGTATGCCAGTTTTTGAGGCGATGGGTAAGAATATCAACTACGAGGGCAAGGCAGGCAATGGCCAGCACACTAAGATGTGTAATCAGATCGCTATCGCCGGAGCTTTAGCAGGTGCCTGCGAGGCCATGGTATATGCCAAGAACGTAGGTCTGGATGTGGATGTGATGTTAAAATCTATCTCTACCGGTGCAGCAGGAAGCGCGCAGATGAACAATGTTGCTTCCAAGGCATTGAAGGATGATTTTAATCCAGGATTCTTCCTGAAGCACTTCATCAAAGATATGAGCCTGGCAGAGGAAGAGGCAGCTGCTGTTTCCGTGAAGCTGGATGTCTTAGAAGATGTGCTCCAGATGTGCAAGGGACTGGAAGACGAGGGTATGGGAGACTTAGGAACCCAGGCACTCATTAAACATTATAAGTGGTAGAGAGTGCCTGTTATAAAGTTTTTCGATAATCTCCCGGAGTCATTTTCTGAATTTGCTTAAATCGACGGATAAAACTTGATACATTATAATATCCCACCTGTTGGCTGATATCCTTAAGTGTAAGATTAGGATCGGCCAACAGGTTTTTTGCTTTCTGCATGCGTAACTGAGTCGTATAATCAAGAATATTTCGTCCTGTCTTTTCTTTAAAGAATTGGCTCAGATTAGGAAGCAGCATATGAAAATATTCTGCGGTTTCCTGAATGGAAAAATCGCATCGGAAACAGTTACTTTCAATGTAATGTTTTAACTCATCGAGAATATCTGAATCTTGTTTTTCTGTTCCCTTGTTGGTTTCCACTAATTGAATATTTAGTTTTTGGATCAGGGCAATAACATCATCAACCGTTTCCATATTCATAAGAGTGGACGGATCAATATTGTCAGGAAGCAAGGTCTGCTGCGAAGTGGCTGCTTCCATAAACGTGCTGAGGATATCAAAACAGATTCCTTTGGCAGCAAACAATGGCAGGTTTTCCCTTTCAATATCATTGGCAATTGTACACACCAGATCATGGATACTGGTTTTATCTCCACAGGCAATGACATTGCGCAATTGTTCTAATGCCTGCTTTGGATAAGGTATGGAAGCACATTCCTGGATCTGTAGACTTTGGAAAAGGATTACCGTACCATTTCCTTTTACAAAGCGGTAATCAAGGGCACTTCTTGCTTCCATATAAGATTTGGGGATGGAAAGTGTACCGAAATGAGCATTTCCCACACCAATGGTAATATCAAGAGGGAATTGTTTCCGAGTTTCCAGGCGCAGCTGTTTTAACGTGTCTTCAATCTCCCGGATCATGGAAGCCTCTTCTTTAATTCCAAGGATAAATATAATTTTATCCGGCTCAGGCGTAAAGGTATAGTAGCATTCCATAGTTTGAGCCAGAAATTTTTGAATACACAGAGCAAGGGCATCATAGTCTTCAATCTGCCCATGAATCTGAGTGACTGCAACAACAAAACGGTTATTCAGATAACCCATGTTCAGATCTTCCGTATCCATATTAAAATCTTCCCGGCTTCGGTAATGACCTGTGAGAAGATGATAGATTCGTCCGCTTTTGATGGCAGCAGTACTGTTTTTCAACTTATCAGCCAGATAAAGATTTTGGTCTGACAGGTAATCCAGAGTGGTAGAAATGGTTTCCAGACTGTTTTCGTGGATGCTCTTATGATGCAGATTCGTTAATGCAGATGCCTTTTTTTCTAATTTCCGGATAGGAGAGTAATTTATCCGCATAAAAATAGAAATAATTATTCCAGAGATCAGCAGAACAAAAAGGGTTACTGAAAACAGCTCATGGCTGATGATCTCTATTTTTTTAACAAATTTCAGACTTTCTGGTATATAGGCAGTGTATACACAACCGGTCTGGGAAGAATCATATCGAGAGGTGATATAGGGTTCTTCAGGCATAGTATTAGATGAAAATAATAAATTTCCTTCTGCATCTTCAATAGAAAAATAAGCTTCATATTTGTTTAACCGGCTGTCCGCAAATCTCTCTAAATCTGCAGAGCGTATAAAAAATAGGCACATACCCTGGACAGATTCATAGTCGGTGTATAAAGGCTCTAAAATAACCAGAAAAGAGTCGCTTCTTCCAGGGATAGTCACTTTTTGTTCAGGTAAGATAGTTCTGTGGCTGCCATGAAACAGCAAATCTCTCATTTCCTCAGAAGAAGTTTTTTCAAATAAATACATGTTGTTCAAAAAGAAATCGACAGGGCAGGTGGATTGATTCATGAACATATAATCTTCACCACGTAGATAAATAGCAGTTTCACTAAGAAGAGGGTTTGTGACGCTGTAAACCTTTAATTGATCCACATAATTGCGGCTGCGTAAAGGATTCTCTGTAAAGCGGTAGCCATCAAAATCCATAGACATTCGTATCTGATCTGCAGTAGTAGCGATCGTTTGCAGTTCAGAATCCATCATCTGGCCAAGATTGATCAGGTCAGTATTGGCCTGCTCCTGGATTTCTTTTTTGTATGCTTTCATAAACCGATGGCCAAAAAGACCATTAATAAATAAAATGGGGATCAGCAGGATCAATAGATAAGAGATCAAATATTTGAAAAAAATGTGATCGAAGGTTTTTCGTTTCATTGTAAGTGCTCCTAAGGACTGTGTTTATAATTATTGGTAGCTATTCAGGACCTTCATAGTTACAATTATTGTAACAATCCGTATCAGAATTATCAAGTTGAAAGTGTACATTTTTTATAAAAAATGCATATAAAACCTGCATGTTTTATGAATAAAGTAAACGCGATTTATAAAACAAACCGCTTAAAATCTAATGATTTGTTTAAAATACACTATCAACAAAAATAATGTGCATTGAATTTGTGCATTTTGAATGATTATACTGAATGCAGGAGGTGACTTTCGTGATTGAAAAAACAAAGCAACCATTAAATGTTCGGATCAAACGTGCGTTCCGGAAAGACTGGCAGCTATTTCTTATGTGTCTGCTTCCGGTCATCTATTTCATTGTGTTCCATTATTTTCCTATGTACGGAGTACAAATTGCCTTTAAAGATTTTCAGGCAAGTAAGGGAATCTGGGGGAGCAGCTGGGTAGGGGTTAAATATTTCAAAAGATTTTTTGAATCCTATCAATTCTGGCCTCTGATTAAGAACACATTGTCATTGAGCTTACTGCAGATCCTGATTGGTTTTCCAATTCCGATTTTACTGGCAATTCTTTTAAATCAGATGAAGAACCAGAAATTCCGCCAGTTTGTTCAAACGGTAACCTATTGTCCACATTTTATCTCCATTGTTGTTTTAACCGGTATGCTCTATATATTTCTTTCTCCACGTACCGGCCTGATCAACAACCTGATCACATCGTTAGGCGGAGATGCAAAATTCTTTTTGGGACAGCCTGAATGGTTCAGGCCGATTTTTGTATTGTCAGGGGTATGGCAAAATGCTGGATGGAGCGCGATTATTTATATTGCTGCACTGGCAGGGATCAGCCCGGATTTATACGAAGCAGCCAAAATGGATGGAGCAAACAGATGGCAGATTATCAGACATATTGATATTCCTGGAATCATGCCTACAGTGACGATGCTGCTGATTATGGAAATGGGTAAGGTTATGAATATTGGTTTCCAGAAAGCATATCTGATGCAGAACGGTTTAAATATTGCAGCCAGTGAGATTATTCCTACTTATATTTATAAGATCGGTTTGATTGATGCCCAGTATAGTTATTCTGCTGCTATTAGCTTGTTTAACAATATTATCAATATTATTCTTCTGGTGACGGTGAATAAAATTGCTCAGAAAACTAGCGAAAACAGTTTGTGGTAGGAGGAAGCATGGGATGAAAGAAAAAAGAAAACATAATTTCTTTAAAAGAAGTAAAGAGGATATATTTTTTGATATATTTAACTATGCGGTACTAGGCATTATTACCGTATTAGTACTTTACCCATTGTATTTTATTGTCATTGCTTCCTTTTCTGATCCGGATGCGATCAACACCGGACAGGTGGTGTTTTTTCCAAAGGGCTTTAATACTTTAGGATATCAGAGAATCTTTGAAAATACAAAGATCTGGAGAGCTTATGGCAACACTATTTTTTATACGTTTGTAGGGACTGCGATTAACATTATCATGACTATGGTATTTGCGTATCCATTATCCAGAAAAGATTTCTCCGGACGAAAATTTATGACATTTTTCATGATGTTTACCATGTATTTCCAGGGTGGACTGATGCCGACTTATTTACTGATGCAAAAGATCGGTTTATATGACACTCCATGGGTTATGGTTCTGCTGCCGGCGCTGAATGTGTTTAATGTAATTATTGCAAAAACGAACATTCAGCACAATATTCCGGAGGAATTATATGAGGCAGCATCAATTGATGGATGCAGTCATTTTAAATTTTTCTGGCAGATTGTAATGCCGCTGTCAAAATCCATTATGGCAGTTTTGGTGCTCTATTATGGAGTTGCCCACTGGAATGAATTTATGAATGGTCTGGTATATTTACGTGATGAAGGATTATATCCATTACAGTTAGTTTTGAGAGGAATTCTGGTACAAAATCAGGCATCTGCAGATATGATGACGGATATTGAAAGTATGTTAGAGCAGCAAAAAGCGGCAGAATTGATCAAATATGGCCTGATCATTGTTTCAGCATTGCCTGTTCTGGTCATTTATCCTTTCCTGCAGAAGTACTTTGCGAAAGGTGTTATGGTTGGTGCTGTAAAGGGTTAACTATGAAGGTACTGAATAGACAAGGGTTAAATAATTATGAAAGAGGAGGATATACTATGAAACGTAAAAACAAACAATTTTCTTGTGCTGCATTGGCAGTAGCCATGGCACTGGGATGTCTGACCGGCTGTGTTCCACAGAAAACATCCAGTCCTGCACCAGAAACAACAGCTCCAGTGGCTGCAAAGGAAACCGAGGAAGACAAGCCATTGATGAATCAGACAGGAATGCCGATTGTGAATGCACCTGTTACTTATGAGATGGCAGCAAAATCCCGTCATAATAAAAATTTTGCTGATCTTGAGTTTTTCCAGAAGCTGGAAGAAGAAACAGGAGTTCATATCGATTGGAATATGAGCTCTGAGGATGGATGGAAAGAGAAAAAGGGTCTGTTATTTGCGGGTGAATTGCCAGATGCATTCTATGGACAGGGTATCTTAAGTGATGTGGATGTGATCAAATACGGTACCCAGGGTATGCTGATTCCACTGAATGATCTGATCCAGGAGTATGCGCCTAACGTGAAAAAACTGTTAGATGAACATCCAGAATACCAAAAACAGCTGACAGCTCCAGATGGAAATATTTACAGTCTGCCTTCGCTGACCGAGTTATCTCCAACTACTCATGATAAGCTGTTTATTAATAAAACCTGGCTGGATCAGCTTGGAATGAAGGTTCCAGAGACTCTGGATGAATTTAAAGAAACTCTTCAGGCTTTTCATGATAATGATTTAAACGGAGATGGCCATACGGATGATCAGATCCCGTTCACATTCCTGTATAACCGAAAAGAAAATGGCCTGTATTCTTTGTTTGGAAGCTTTGGACAGTTGGATCGTGGCGGGCAGGTAGATAAAAATGATCATTTTATTGTAAAAGATCAGAAAGTGGTTTATACGCCATTAACAGAGCCTTACCGTCAGGCAATTGGATATTTCCATGATCTTTATGAAAATCAGTTGATTGATAAAGAAGGCTTTACACATGATTTTAATGTTTATACTGCAAAAATCAAAGCTCCTGAGAAAAATATCGGTGCCTTCATGGGATGGAGCCTGACTTCTACAGCTGGCCCGAATAAGGATGATTTTGTGCCGATGGCACCACTTAAGGGTGCTGACGGTAAGCAGATATGGAATACATATACATCTGCGATTAATTCCAAGGGCTCTTTTGCAATTACAAATAAGGCTGAGCATCCGGAGATATTGATGCGCTGGGTGGATACCCATTTTGATCCAGAAACATCTCTGCAGATCGATCAGGGTCTGTTAGGCCGTACACTTGAAAAAGCAGCAGATGGAACCTATCATTATCTTCCAGTACCGGATGGTAAGTCCTTCACAGAAATGATCCATGATTATTCTCCAGGAGTAAACAGTCTGGGTGCTGTTACAATGGAAATTGCTTCTAAACTGGAATTAAATGCGAACTTACAGGAACGTAAAGAGCTTGATGCTTTCTATGCTCCATATAATGTGCCGGCAGACGAGATCTTCCCAAGTGTATTTTTCTCCATGGATGAGGTTGAGCAGATATCCGCATTGGAAACAGATATCAAGGCATATGTGGATCAGTGCTATGCAAACTGGATCGTAAATGGTGGAATTGAAGCAGAGTGGGATGGCTATTTAAAGAAATTAGATCAGATGCATGTTCAGGATTATATCGAAATCTATCAGAAAGCATATGATCGTTATCAGAGTATGGATTAAATAATAGGATCAGTTGAGAACAGGAGAACAGAGGTTAATAATGAAACAGAATCTGGTATTTATTATGACGGATCAGCAGAGAGCAGATACTCTTGGCATGATGTCCGGGAATACAGAAATAACGCCAGCACTGAATCAGTTAGCCAGAGAAAGCACAGTATTTGAGCGGGCATATAACACATGCCCGCTATGTGTTCCTGCGCGAACCGCATTGGCCACAGGCATGAATCCAATAAAAAATGGTATGCAGTTAAATGATCTGCCAGGGAAGTATGCAAGGGACAATGAGACGATTCATCAAATGTTTTATAAAGCTGGTTATGAAGTTGCACATGTAGGAGTGAATCATATCAGTGTGAAACCGGGGCTGAAGGAATCGATTCCGTTTGCATTATGGGAAGATGATGATACATATGCAGCTTATGCAAAGAAGAATCATCTGGATATCCAGAGAAAGGAAGAAGATTCCGTTGTGATCAATGAGCTGGCAGATGGTGAATATGCCCGTCATCGTTATTCAAATGCCAGAACATCAATCTGGCCATATGAACTTTCTGAGTTCAAGGATGTCTGGTTTGCTTCGAGAGCAGAAGAATTTATTGGAAGAAAGCATGATAAGCCATTTGCGCTATTTTTGTATATGTGGGCACCACATCCACCGTTAATTGTTCCTCAGGAATATTGGGATCTGTTTCGTGATGAAGATATGGTCCTGCCTCCAGGGACAGGGGTTCCATCAGAAGGAGAGCCGGAAGGAAGAAGAAAAGGCGCTGCAGCACAGCTGGGAGAATATCCTCCAGAATTGGGATGGAAGCAGGGATGGCATGCTCATCTGGCACTCAGCCGTCTGTGTGACGATCAGATTGGACGCATCTGCAAGGCTTTAAAAGAGAATGGTCTGGATCAGAATACGATGATCGTATTCACCACCGATCATGGCGAACATATGGGCCAGCACTCCATGTATCAGAAAATGGAGATGTATGAGCCAGCAGTGCGGGTTCCGGCGGTATTTCATCTGCCGGGGCAGACACAGGATCACCGGCTGAAAACTGCAATTTCCCATATGGATTTTGTCCCAACACTGGTTGACCTGTTTGATCTTTCAACAAAGAATGATCTGGACGGGATGTCATTGAGGTCATCTCTGGAAAAAGGGGTTGAACCGGAAAATAAGGATATTTTCAGTGTCTACTGCGGTAATCATCAATATGGTGATATGCGCCGTATGATCGTCAGTGGATCCTATAAATATATTTATGATAATAAAGATGAAGAATTGTATGACCTGCAGGCAGATCCATGGGAACAGAAGAATCTGTGTCTAAATGCAGATTATAAAGAAAAGGCTTCAGAAATGTATCAGAAACTGGAAAACTGGGCAAAAAAACAGAAGGATGCTTTTTTTAAACCGAAAAAGAAGAAAAATCTGTTGTTTGTTTTTGCAGACCAGTGGAGACGGGATGCGATGGGCTTTGCCAAGGCAGATCCGGTAAAAACTCCAAATATGGATGCATTTGCAAGTGAATCCGTATATTGTACAGATGCAATCAGTACCTTTCCATTGTGTTCTCCGCATCGTGCAAGTCTTCTGACAGGCAAAAATCCGCTGCATACAGGTGTGTTTACAAATTGTAAAACAGGACTTGCTATGGGATTGAAGGAGGAAGAATACTGTATTGGAGATGTATTAAAGGATTGCGGTTATCAGACAGGATATATCGGAAAATGGCATCTGGATGAGCCGGATCTCAATCATTCTGAGAAACCGGAATCTGGCGCCCGTAATTGGGATGCTTTTACACCACCTGGAGCACGCCGCCATGGTTTTGATTTTTGGTATTCCTATGGTGCGTGGGATCAGCATATGAGTCCTCATTATTGGAAAGATACACCAGAACAGATCCAGATACATGATTGGTCCCCGCGTCATGAAACAGATGTAGCATTAGAGTATATTGACAACCATGCTGGTAAAGATCCATTTGCGTTATTTATTTCCTGGAACCCACCGCACAGTCCTTATGATCTGGTTCCAAAGGAATATCTGGATTTGTATCCGGATGATGTGGTTTTAAAGGAGAACGTGGATCTGACAAATATCCATCATCATACCTATGAACCAGTGGGATATTCAAAAGAAGAGCTTATGAAGGTTACAAAGGAGTATTATGCCGCAGTTTCTGGTTTAGATGATCAGTTTGGACGTCTGATCGCCCGGTTAAAGGAACTTGGCATTTATGATGATACGATCATCGTTCTTTCTGCAGACCACGGAGATATGATGGGTTCTCACGGTCTCATGGCAAAGCATGTGTGGTATGAAGAATCAATAGGAATTCCACTGGTAGTAGGTGGTGGGGCTTTACCGGCATCTACTTGCCATACTTTAATAGGAAGTCCGGATTTTATGCCAACACTTCTTGGGCTTTTAGATCTTCCGGTACCTGAAACTGTAGAGGGGGTAGACTGTTCGCAGGATATCAAGGGAAATCCAATGCATGCAGAGCATGTCTGCTTTTTGGCGGCATGTCCGGGACGTGATGTATTTTTGGAAGATTTCAAGAAGGCTGGAAAGAATCCAAGGGATTTTGGATGGAGAGGTATTCGCACCAGACGTTATGTGTATGTGATTGATGTAGGATACAAGACAGAACCAAAGCTGGTACGTTATCTTTATGATCTGGAATGTGATCCTCTTCAGATGCATGGAGAGGAGATCAAGAATCCAGAGGAACATGCAATTACAAGAGAATTGGAGCAGAAGTTAAAAACATGGCTTCAGGATCAAAACGATGGTTTCCTTATGCATATTACAGACGGCGAGAGGTGAATGACTATGAAATCCTATTATGAGGCAACAGATATCATTACGGAAGCAACCTTATATCTTCATCAGGTTCATGCAACAAGAAAATTTAGTTTTGGAACCTGGACGAGCAGACAGCATGTGTTTGTCTCGATTAAAGCGGGAACAGAAACCGGATATGGGGAAAATATTGTGTCTGTGAATCAACCAGATGTCTCTCTGGAGGACTGGAAGGTATGGCTTCAGGAGCTGGTTGGTTTAAGCGTAGGAGAGGCGATTGACTATTTAAGAGCCCATCTGGAGACCTGGAGGGACCGGATGACTGAGATGACAGAAATGGCATTGGTCGATCTATGGGGAAAAGTGGCCAGAAAGAATACTTTGGAGCTGTTAGAACTGCCGGGAAGAGACCCGGTATATGGAGTTTATGTGATTCTCAGTGATGATATGCAGGTAATTGAAAACAAGGTAAAATATGCAATCTCCTGTGGAAAAACAAAATTTATAAAAGTGAAATTATTTGGTGATGAAGCTTTGGACTGCCAGGTTATTGGCATGGTACGAAAATATCTTTCCAGAGAGGAAACGTATCTGATCGGTGATGTAAACTGTGGTTATCGTCCAGAAGGAACAGAAAAACCGCTGAATGCGATTGCAGATAGCATGATGCGGCTTTATGAGGCAGGTTTAGATGCCTGTGAGGATCCTGCATTCTTGAATTTGAAGGAATGGCAGGCACTGCAGACTCAGGTGCATCCATTATCACTGATTCCGGATTACCCTATGCGGCCCTCCAGAGTTGCTCAAAAAACGATCATAGAAGGAATGGGAGATTGCTACAACATTCACCCGGGCTCTGCTGCATCTATATTTGATGCGATTTCGTTAGCTGGAAGAATTCGGGAATTAGGCGCTGATCTGATGATCGGTGATGACAGTCTGGTAGGTCCTGGATGTACGATCTGGCAGCAGCTGGCGATCGGCCTTTCTGCCCAGTGGGTAGAAGCAACCGAGAAGGAAGAAGATTCTGATTTCTATTATGGATGTATCAAACAAATAGCTACAGATAGCCATACCAATCCTATTGCATATGATTCTAAATGCTTTGGATTTGGGTTGTATCTGGATGAAGAAAAACTGAAGGAAAGCTCTGATCAGGTTATTAGGATATCTGCTGATCGGTAATGGATTTTTGCTCGTAACTATGAAGGTAGTGAATAGTTACAGGGATTGAATTAAAAAGAACGCTCTGGAATATGAGAATTTATACTCATGGTCCGGAGCGTTTTTGTAAAGAAGCATCAGCTCTTGTGACAATGTAAATTGACTTTGTCACATTTAACCCACATTTTACATAACTCTCCTTTTGGATTTTACATAAGGATTTTACAATGCACTTGTACTTAAGGAAAGCAAGTAAAACAACATAAATGATCCGTGAGATTCGGATACAAAAAAGGAGAGTAAAAAGTTATGAAAAAATCAGCAGCAGTTTTATTAGCACTTGGCATGGCAGTTATGGGACTGGCTGGTTGCTCAGGAAGCTCTAACAGCGCAGCAACCACAGCTGCAACAGAAGCAGCAACCACTGCAGTGACAACAACCGCAGCAGCAGAGACAGCGACAGAGGCAGCTAAGGACAGCACATTAGAAGGACCGATCACCGTGATCTCCCGTGAGGATGGTTCTGGTACCAGAGGCGCATTTATCGAGCTGTTTGGCATTGAAGTAAAAAATGATGCAGGTGAGAAGGTGGATATGACTACCGATGATGCAGAGATTACCAACAGTACTTCTGTTATGATGACTTCTGTAGCTGGCAACACAGAGGCAATCGGTTATATCTCCTTAGGATCTTTAAATGATACCGTAAAGGTAGTAAAGATTGATGGCGCCGAGGCAACTGTTGACAATATCAAATCCGGTACCTACAAGATCGCAAGACCATTTAACATTGCAACCAAGGGTGAGGTCAGCGATGTGGCTCAGGATTTCATCAAATATATCATGAGTGAGGATGGACAGAAGGTTGTTGAGGATAACGGTTACATCAGCCAGGGAAACGATGGCGCTTATGAGCCCGCTGGTTTAAGCGGCAAGGTCGTTGTAGGCGGTTCTTCTTCTGTTACTCCGGTTATGGAGAAGTTAAAAGAGGCTTATGTGGCTCTGAATCCAGATGTCACCATCGAGGTACAGCAGAGTGATTCTACCACAGGTATGACCTCCGCGATCGAGGGTGTCTGCGACATTGGTATGGCTTCCAGAGACTTAAAGGACAGCGAGATCGAGAAAGGCTTAACCGGAACTACGATCGCTATGGATGGTATCGCGGTGATCGTAAACAATGACAGCCCTGTAGAGGAACTGAGCAGTGATTCCGTGAAGGGTATCTACACCGGTGAGATCACAGACTGGGCAGATGTACAGTAATTCAAGTCGAACGTCCGTGAGACTTGGCGCGTGATTCTGGTCAGCGAAGCTGACATATTCCTATCAGAATCACTGCGCATTCTCGACTGAGATAAAAGTTGCTAAGATGGGCCCGCTCCTGAGATGTTGGGAGATGGGCTCATTCTCATAAGGAGACCAGTACGATATGAAACATGTGAAAGAAATAATTGCAGAGGCCATTTTCTTAATATCTGCCCTGGCATCGATCTTCGCGGTGGCAATGATCTGCTTTTTCCTGTTTGCCAACGGACTTCCGGCGATTTTTAAGATCGGGCCGTTAAAGTTTTTGACAGGAACGATCTGGAAGCCCGGAAATGATATCTACGGTATCTTCCCGATGATCCTGGGAAGCATCTATGTAACAGCGGGAGCGATCCTGATCGGCGTTCCCATCGGAATTCTGACAGCAATCTATTTATCCCGTTTCTGTCCGAGAGGGATCTATCATGTGATCAAACCGGCGATCGATCTGCTGGCAGGTATTCCATCCGTAGTTTACGGATTTTTCGGTATGGTGGTGATCGTACCGGCGATGGACAAGATCGAACCGGCAGTTATGGAATTTTTCCATATCAGTGGAAAATGCAGCGGAAAGAGTATTGCGACTGCATCGATCTTACTGGGAATCATGATCCTTCCAACGATCATCGGTGTAGCGGAATCTGCGATCAATGCGGTTCCGGACAGCTATTATGAAGGCTCTCTGGCGCTGGGCGCCAGTCATGAAAGAAGCGTGTTTTTTGCAACACTTCCGGCGGCAAAATCCGGTATTCTGGCAGGCGTGATCCTGGGCGTGGGCCGTGCAATCGGTGAGACCATGGCAGTGATCATGGTGGCAGGAAACCAGCCGCGTATGCCTAAGGGCATGTTCCAGGGAATCCGTACCATGACAGCCAATATCGTGCTGGAAATGGGATATGCGACGGATCTCCACAGAGAGGCGTTGATCGCAACAGCCGTTGTGCTGTTTGTATTTATTCTGATCATTAACCTTTCATTTTCCATCTTAAAAAGGAGGAGCGAATAATGGAAGCAATCAACAGACAGACCTGGAAGCAGCGGATGGCTTCCTATAAAAGAACTCCATTATCCTTTTTACTGCTTGTACTGGTGACAGCATCTGCACTCTTTACGGTATGTATCCTGGCATTTTTGCTGATCTATATCCTGGCAAAGGGTATTCCATATCTGACCCCAAGCTTATTTGCCTGGGAATACAACAGTGAGAACGTATCCCTGATGCCGGCGCTGATCAATACGATCCTGATGACAGCCTTATCGTTAGTGATCGCAGTACCGCTTGGTATCTTTGCTGCGATCTATCTGGTGGAATATGCCAAGAGAGGCAATAAGATTGTTGAGATCGTCAGGATCACGGCGGAAACCCTGACCGGAATCCCTTCTATCGTGTATGGCTTGTTTGGATTTTTGCTGTTTGGTGTTGCTTTAAAATGGGGCTATTCCATGTTGGGAGGCGCCCTGACGCTGGCGATTATGATTCTGCCTACAATCATGAGGACGACAGAGGAGGCATTGAAATCCGTGCCGGATTCTTACCGGGAAGGCAGCTTTGGACTTGGTGCGGGACGTTTAAGAACCGTGTTCCAGGTTGTGCTCCCCTCCGCGGTTCCGGGTATTCTGGCAGGTGTGATTCTGGCAGTGGGACGTATCGTAGGTGAGACAGCAGCCTTAATGTATACGGCAGGTACCGTAGCAGGAATTCCGGCCAATATCATGGGATCTGCAAGAACTCTGTCCGTTCATATGTATGTGCTGACCAATGAAGGACTTTATACCAACCAGTCTTATGCGACTGCGGTTGTGCTTTTAGGGATCGTTGTGCTGATCAATGCACTGTCCGGCTTTATCGCAAAGAAAATCACAGGAAAGGGAATTGGCTGATCATGGATAAATTTACTATCGAAAATCTGGATCTGTATTATGGGGATTTTAAAGCCCTGAAAAATATCAATCTGAATATCAGTCCGAATGAGATCACCGCATTTATCGGCCCATCGGGCTGTGGAAAATCAACATTATTAAAATCATTAAACCGGATGAACGATCTGGTCGAGGGCTGTAGGATCAACGGCAAGGTCTTGCTGGATGGTCAGGATATCTACGGAAATATGGATATCAACCTGCTTCGCAAGCGTGTCGGAATGGTATTCCAGAAGCCGAATCCATTTCCAATGAGTATCTACGATAACATTGCATATGGACCGAGAACCCACGGAATCCGTTCCAAGGTAAAGCTGGATGATCTGGTGGAGCGTTCCCTCAGGGATGCAGCAATCTGGGATGAGTTAAAGGACCGTTTAAAGAAGAGTGCTTTAGGATTATCCGGTGGTCAGCAGCAGCGTCTGTGTATTGCAAGAGCCCTTGCGGTAGAGCCAGAGGTGCTTCTGATGGATGAGCCGACCTCTGCACTGGATCCGATCTCAACCTCAAAGATCGAAGACCTTGCGGTGGAATTGAAAAAGAACTATACTATTGTCATGGTAACACATAACATGCAGCAGGCTGCAAGAATTTCTGATAAGACCGCATTTTTCCTGTTGGGAGAAGTAGTGGAATACGGCGAGACGGAGCAGATATTCTCCATGCCTAAGAACAAGAAGACCGAGGATTACATTACAGGAAGGTTTGGTTGATATGAGAAATTATTTTGATGAGCAGCTGGAGCTGTTAAATGTGGAACTGATCCGTATGGGATCTCTGTGTGAGGATGCCATCATGGGCGCTTCCCGTACTCTGCTGGGGGAAGAGGGCTTTGCAAAACAGGTCCATGATGCAGAACATGAGATTGACCAGAAGGAAAGAGATATTGAAAATCTGTGCTTTAAGCTTCTGTTAAAGCAGCAGCCGGTGGCAAAAGATCTGCGTCAGGTGTCTGCAGCACTTAGAATGATCTCTGATATGGAACGGATCGGTGATCAGGCATCTGATATTGTGGAAAACGCCAGATATATCCAGGACAATACCTATGAGAGCAATCTCCATATCCGGGATATGGCAGAGGCGACCATGAAGATGGTGACGGACAGCATTGATTCCTTTGTAAAACGGGATCTGGAGCTGGCCAGAAAGACCATGAAGGAAGATGATGTGGTGGATGAGTTATTTAATAAGGTAAAAACAGAACTGATCGGACTCATCGGAGAGGACAGCAGCAAGGGTGAAATGTGTCTGGATCTTCTGATGATCGCCAAGTATTTTGAGCGGATTGGAGACCATGCCACCAACATTGCAGAGTGGGTGGAGTATTCCATCACAGGAGTGCATATTGAAGACTAAATTGGGAGAAAAATGATGATCTATCTGGTAGAAGATGATAACAGCATTCGGGAGTTAGTGGTTTATACCCTTCAAAGCACAGGCTTTGAAGCCAGGGGATTTGCCTGTGGAGCGGATTTCTGGGAAGGCATGAAGGAGGATATGCCGGAGCTGGTGCTTTTAGATATTATGCTTCCGGATGAGGATGGGCTTTCCATTTTGAGAAAACTGCGTGGAGCTGCAGTAACCCAGAAACTTCCGGTGATGATGCTGACAGCGAAGGGAACGGAATATGATAAAGTGATCGGATTGGACAGTGGAGCGGATGATTATCTGCCGAAACCATTTGGCATGATGGAACTGGTGTCCAGAGTGCGGGCGCTGCTTCGCCGGACTGCGGCTACCCCGGAGAAAGTGCGGAAATTCTATCAGATAGGGCTGGTTTCTGTGGATGTGGAAAAGCATGAGGTGCTGGTGGATGGAAACCCGGTAACACTGACATACAAAGAGTTTGAGCTGCTTTGTTACCTGATGGAGAATGAAGGAATCGTGTTATCCAGAGACCGTCTGCTGTCCAAGATCTGGGGCTATGATTTTGATGGCGAGACCAGAACCGTGGATGTCCATATCCGGACCTTACGTCAGAAACTGGGAATCGGAGGAAGTATCATTGAAACCATCCGCGGTGTGGGATATAAAGCGGATTCCTGTGGAAAGAGAGAGTAGAATGAAAAAGAGAATTTACAGAAATATGTGCCTGGTGACGCTGGTGGCAATTCTGTTTTCTGCGATTCTGACTTCCTTCTTATATTATCAGAACCTTGAAAAACAGATGCGCCAGGAGCTGGTGACAGAGGCAAAGTACCTGGAAGCGGGAATGGATCTTTCAGGCGAACATTATTTGACGAATATTACAAAAATCATGAATAGTTCCAATCGAAACCGGATTACCTGGGTAGCGGCAGACGGTACTGTGTTGTTTGATAATATGGCAGATGCTTCTACGATGGAGAACCACAAAGACCGCCCGGAGATCCAGATGGCTCTGAGCAGCGGTTCCGGCCGGGAAAGCCGGATGTCCAGTACCTTATCGGAGCAGACCTTTTACTATGCCCTTCGTCTGGAGGATGGTTCTGTGATCCGTGTAGCCAATACGACCAGAAGTGCCCTGGCAGGCAGTATGGCCATGCTTCCGGCTCTTGGAGGTGCAGCGGTCCTGATCATGGTCCTGAGCATGATCCTGGCAGAACGGCAGACCAGAGAGATCGTAAAGCCGATCAACGAACTGGATCTGGATCACCCGGACAGCGGCAGATTGTATGATGAGCTGGCTCCGCTGGTTGGAAAGGTGGAACGTCAGCAAAGAACCATTCGCCAGCAGATGGACACATTAAAAACCAAACAGAGGGAATTTACGGCAATTACAGAAAATATGAGTGAAGGCTTTCTGGTGGTTGGAAAACAGGGTGAGGTGGCTTCTTATAATACCAGCGCCTTAAAGATCCTGGATGTGGAGATCCCGGTGCCGGAGGAGCGGACACCAGGCAGCTTAAATATCTTAAACTTTAACCGCAGCCATGAATTCCGGACCGCGGTGGATGAGGCGCTGGCAGGACATCATCATGAAGAGAACTTAAAGATCGGAACCCGGATGTATCAGATTATTGCCAATCCAGTGACAGAAAAGCAGAATGTGACAGGAGCGGTGATCGTGATCCTGGATATTACGGAACGAGAAGAACGGGAGGATCTGCGCAGAGAGTTTTCGGCCAATGTTTCTCATGAGTTAAAGACACCTTTGACCTCCATTTCCGGATATGCGGAGATCATGAAGAATGGTCTGGTAAAGCCGGAGGATATGAAGCGTTTCTCTGAAAATATCTACCAGGAGGCCCAGCGGATGATCACCCTGATCGGTGATATTATCAAGCTGTCCCAGTTAGATGAGAATCGGGTCGAACTGGAGAAACAGGCAGTGGATCTTTATCCGATCGCCCAGTCCGTGGTAAGCCGTCTGAAAGAACGGGCATCACAGGCTAAGGTGGCTTTGGAGATCCGGGGCGAAGGACAGATCATCGAAGGTACATCCCAGATTTTAGATGAGATGATCTACAATCTGTGTGATAATGGAATTAAATATAATAAAGCCGGAGGCCATGTGAACGTGACCGTCGGCAGCCGACAGGGATGCCCATTTGTTTCAGTAGAGGATAACGGGATCGGAATCCCGGAGGAAGACCAGAAACGGGTATTTGAGCGGTTCTACCGGGTGGATAAGAGCCATTCGAGACAGATCGGCGGTACCGGACTGGGGCTTTCCATCGTGAAGCATGGTGCGATCTACCATAACGCGAAAGTGGAGATGGAGAGTACCCCTGGCCGGGGAACCAGTATCACCATTGTATTTCCGGAGGGAGCAGCGAAGTAAGCTGCTCCCTTTTTCTATCAAGAAAGGCTCTGATGCATTAAAGTGAAAAAGTTACGATTTCGATAGAGCAAAAAGTCCCTTCGGGCTGGGTTGTACTGCGTCAGGCCCGGTGGGTTATTTTCTTCATGCAGGTTTCATATAGTTTTAGTAAATCCAGAGACTGTGTGGAGAGCGAACATGAAGAAAATAACAATGAAATGGTGGAAAATGGTTTTTTTCCTGATTTTATCCTGTGTTCTCGTGGGGTGTGGGAAAACCAGAGATACGGCAAAAATCCGTGATCTGGAGTTTACCGTTATGGATCAGGAGCGGATACCGGAAGAATTAAAAGCGATCATTGAGGAAAAGAAGGTACAACCATTTAAGATGACCTATAGTGATGAGGAAAAGCTCTACATCGTTACTGGCTATGGTCCACAGGAAACAGGAGGATACAGTATACAGGTAAAAGAACTGTACCTGACAGAGAATGCCATTGTATTTGATACGGAGCTATCAGGACCGGAAAAGGGAGAAACGGTGACAAAGGAAACTTCTTATCCCGTGATCGTGATCCAGACGGAGCTTCTGGAAACCCCGGTAATTTTTCAATAATCGTGGACGGGGAAATCTGCATATGCTATACTAAAGGACAACGATAACATTTGGCAGGATCAGGAAGCGGCTGAACGATTACGATCTGACAGACACAGGAAGGGACTGGAGAAGATTATGATTTTAAAAGATATTTGGCTGGACGTAAAGGCTGTACAGGAACGGGACCCGGCGGCGAGAAGTGCATTGGAGGTATTGCTTTTATATCAGGGAGTTCATGCACTCATCTGGCACCGGTTTGCCCATTGGTTTTATAAGCATCACATGTTTTTCATTGCCAGATGGATTTCTCAGATGGCCCGCTTTTTTACATTGATTGAGATTCATCCGGGCGCGCAGCTGGGCCATGGGATCCTGATTGATCACGGATGCGGCGTAGTGATCGGTGAGACTACAGTAGTCGGTGACAACTGTACCATTTACCAGGGCGTTACCCTGGGCGGTGTCGGAACCCAGAAAGGCAAGCGTCATCCCACCCTTGGCAACAATGTGACCGTAGGCGCAGGAGCCAAGATCTTAGGCGCCTTTGAGGTTGGAGATAACTGTACCATTGCGGCAAACGCAGTATTATTAAAGCCATTGGAGAATAACATCACGGCAGTAGGCATTCCTGCAAGACCGGTGAAAAAAGATGGCATGCGGCTTCCGAAGGAAGAAAAACCGGTTCTTACCATGGAACATTACTGCAAGATGGAAGAACGGATCAAGGAACTGGAGAAGCAGATCAATCAGCTGGAGAAGCAGATCAATCTGCCCCGCTGAGTTTGCCAGTTAACGAATTTCCACATAGATTTGAAAGTTAACGCATACACTGTCACAAGGAAAGGCAGGTGCGGAGTATGAGTAAAATCGAACTGATCAGGCAAAATTTACATAGGAGCCGGTATAAGAGCCAGGCGTCCACGCAGATCACGCTGGATGATGATTTTATTGTTCCAGATGCCATGGATGATATGGAGAAGATCATCGTAAATTCCGGGGATGTGATCCTGGATTCTGTAAGGAATCAGACGGAACGGGTGATGATCCGTGGAAAACTGGCATTTCAGGTGCTTTACCAAAACCCGGAAGGCGGTTTACAGACATTGGCAGGAAGCATTGCGATCGAAGAGCCGATGAACGTGCCGGGACTGGAGGAAAAGGACGAGACCGGAGTTAGCTGGGAGCTGGAAGATCTAAGTACTGAGATGATCAATTCCAGAAAATTAAGTGTGAAAGCAATCCTCACATTCCGGGTCCGCTCCGAAGCACTGATGGATGGCGAAGCAGTGGTGGAGGCCAGGGAAACAGGGTCAGGGAACATGGAAGCCCTGGAAGACTCCCCGCTTCAGGTACGCAGACAGATGATGGAAACAGCGGCCCTGAAGGTCAGAAGAAAGGATACGGTGCGGGTACGGGAGAGCATCACACTTCCAGGCAATAAACCTGCCATGGAGCAGATCCTGTGGAAGCAGGTGTCTCTGCTGGCAACGTCAGCCAAATCGCAGGACGGCTCGCTTCTGGCAGAGGGACAGATCCAGATATTCTGCCTTTACGGGGGAGAGGGGGAAGAACTGCCGGTTCAATGGTTTGAGGAGACGATCCCATTTTCCGGAACCATCGAACTGGACCAGGCATCAGAGGGCATGCCATCCTTTACCCGGATGCGGCTGGTGCATAAGGAACTGGAGGCGAAGCCGGACGCAGATGGAGAACTGCGGGAGCTGGATCTGGATGCGGTGGTGGAATTGGATATAAAAATTTACGAAGAAGAACCACTGGAACTGGTGGAGGATCTCTACGCTACCGACCGGGAAATTGATGTGGTCAGAGAAGAAAACCAGTTTGATAAAATTCTAACGAACACAACAGGAAAATGCAAAATAACCGACCGGATGAAATACGATCCTACCGACCGGATCCTGCAGATCTGCCATCATGACGGACAGATCAAGATCGATCAGGTGGAAGTGAAGGGGGATGGACTGGAGATCAGCGGCGTGCTGGAAGTGATATTTTTATATATGACTTCGGATGATAAGGAACCGCTCCGCTCCGGCTCAGATGTGATCCCCTTCCAGTATTTCATTGAGGTCCCCGAAATAGACCAGGAAAGCGTATGGCAGCTGGCATCGGAAGTGGATCAGCTTTCGTCAGTCATGATGGGAAATGATACGATCGAGGTACGGGCAGCGCTGAATCTTGAACTGCTGGTTTTGCAGCCGGTACGCTGTCCGGTCATTACGGGGATACAGGAAAAGCCCCTGGATCTGGAAGCGCTGAAAGCCCTTCCGGGAATTACCGGATATATTATGAAGAAAGGCGATCGGTTATGGGATGTGGCAAAACGATTCCACACTACGGTAGACCATGTCATGGGGATGAATGAACTGGATCAGGAGGAGGTCAAAGAGGGACAGAGATTACTGCTGGTGAAAGAGCTGCACTGAAAAATGATGCAAAAGAACCTGTTTGTGCCGGTTGACATGCACAAAATCCGGATTTCAGGATATCCTATATTATAAGCTCAACAAAACCTGATGCCGGTTCTGGCATCCAGCTGGTGCTTTCAGATAGATTCAGGGCAACCTGGGCGGCTGGCGGTGGATTGCAAACATCAAAAGCCGTCTACATAGACCAGGTTCGCGCAGCAAGCGCAGACCGGCTAAACCGAGATAGCCAGCTTACAGCAGGAGAAATGATGAATTACACGTATTTATTGCAGTGTGCCGATGGCACACTGTATTGCGGATGGACAAACCATCTGGAAAAACGGGTGGAAGCCCATAATGCCGGAAAAGGCGCCAAATACACAAAAAGCCGCAGACCCGTGATATTAGTCTACTACGAGGAGTATGAGACCAAATCCGAGGCCCTGCGGCGGGAGGCAGCCATCAAAAAGTTAAGCCGCCAGGAGAAGTTAAGAATGATTCAGTACTTTCATAGTTGCTTTTATGCTTCAAATGAATCCTCCCCTTGGGGATTCAGCAGGACTGACACATAAAACATTCCATTTTTCCATTCAAACCTTGCATCGCCGTGATATCTTGCGGCGATGTTTTTGACTGATCTGGTTCCGATGCCGGTTCCGTTATGCTTGGAAGAGTGAAGACGGTTATTGTGCCATTTTGGCGGCTCCGGGCAGGTGTTATCAACGGTCAGGGACAGGAGGGATGGACATGTCTGCAGCAGACGGACATGAATCTGATTAGAACCGGCCTGTTTCTGACAGGCTTCTACGGCATTTTCTAAAAGATTGCTCAGAAGAACGCAGAATTCCGGTTCAGGAATGATCAGCGGTTCCTGCAGTTTTGCAGAAATATCTATGGAAATCCCGCTGTCTTTGGCAAGTCTGGAAAAATATCCCAACACGTTATTGACGGCGGGATTTTTGCAGTAGGAACAGACTGCCTCCGGAAGCAGGGAGGTCTGCCAGGAAGATAAGTATTCCCGGATGGCTTCCATATCGTTATTGGACGCATATCCGGACAGTACCGTAAAATGGTGACGCAGATCATGCCGCGCCATGCGGGTTTCATCAATGGTACGCTGCAGGGTCCGGTACTGGGCAGACTGAAGCTGGAGAAATTCATTTTCCTGCATGAGCCTCATGTTTTTGGTAAGTCCTCTTGCCATCAGATAAAACATCAGATAGAAACAAAGAAGAATCCCTAAAAGCAGCAGATTGAGTATCGGGTAAAACTGCATCACACGGTTTGTATACAAAGTGCTGTAATAACGTGGACGGATCAGATGGTTGGTGATCCAGAAGGCAGTAGGGAAGATCCAGAACACATACCAGGTATGGGGTGTTTCCAGATCATCCAGAAGCCAACGGGACGCATGTGTGGCTGGATACCAGACCGCCAATGTGATTCCCCAGGTCATGACATGGAAGATCAGGCATCCGGGGATCGTCAGAAGGGACGGTGATCCGTCTGGAGCGATCAGGGCATCAGCTGCCACTGCCAGATTGCCGATGGTGGAAAATACAGCGCCAACGGCCAGGAAAATACTGATGCTTTTCCAGACGGAAAGATCCGTACTAAAGTAAAATGCAAGAGCGAAAATTGGAAGCGTGGGAGCAAGCCATTGATAAAATTCCACATGGAACCGGGTGCCTAAGCCTCCACCGATGGCGGCCCAGAAAAAAAACAGAGGAATCCCGCCCAAAATCAGCAGTGTTTTCCGTACACGGACATGGTGGATGACCGGAAGATAACACAGGATTGCGGCAGGAAGCAGGGCCAGGTATGATAAAAAATAGCGCATTTAAAGACCTCCTCTTGTTCGGCTGTAGAAAAAAGAAAGAAAAGCTTCTCGTACTTTTTCGTATTTTAAACGGCTGATGGGAATGGATGTGCCGTCCTTCAGGAGGAAGCGGTCCCGCATCAGACTGTCAACAGCTTCAAAATCCACAATAATACCACGGATGCAGTCGCAAAAATAAGGGTAAGCCAGAAGGAGAGGTGCAAAATCTCCGTGGCGGATGGCATACTTCTGGCAGCTGCCGTCCAGATAATGGATCAGAATGTAGCGCCCCTGCTGCTCCGCGTAGCTGATCTGGTGGAGATAGATCCGGTTCTGCAGAGCTTCACCTGGAAGAAGGATCGACTGCTGCTGTTCGAGTGCCTCTGTTTCGCAGTGACTCATGGCCTTGGCGAAGGTCTCATAAGAGAATGGTTTTACCAGATACCATGATGCGTTCACATCATAGCTTTCTACGGCAAATTCCGTAGACGAGGTAGTGAAAATAATCTTGCAGTCCGGGTCAATTTCCCGGATATGTCTGGCAGTTTCCATGCCATTTAAATCTTTCAGATAGATATCGAGAAACAAAAGATCGTAGCTTCCGCCGCTGAAGGTGGTTAAAAACTCCTCACCAGACGAAAAACACTCCGGCTGTGGTGCCAGAGGAATCTGCTGTTTCTCAGACCATTGTGACAGAAAATGCAGAAGGCCGGCTGCATCATCTGATTGATCTTCTATGATCGCAATGCGCATAGTTACGAAATCCTCCATGAAAATAGACATCAAGTGTCCGTGTAAGTCTATTATAAGGAAATAAAAGTGCAAAATCAATTTGTCAGATGCAGCAAAACCTTACATCTCATGACATATTTTGACATCTCGTGTCATCTGTGTTGTTCTCTGGATCAAAAATCGCTATCTTTATAAGAGAAGGAAAAATCAGGGAGGTATAGGCGATGCGAAAAGAATGGAGAAGATGGGGTGCACGTCTTATGGCAGGGATCATGATTGCGACCTCAGTTTGGATGCCAGTCCATGCGGATGTAGCGGTGGCAATACCCGCAGAGGGGAAATATACAACAGAGATCACGGAATATAAGAAACTGTCTGTGGCGACAGATACAGAAGCGGACAGAAACGATGAGATGATAGATGACGAGATCCCAGACGATGAGACCCCGCTGCCAACAGCAACACCGACAGAGACGATTCCAGACGACGAGATTCCAGACGACGAGATTCCAGACGACGAGATTCCAGGCGACGAGATCCCAGACGGCGAGATTCCAGGCGACGAGATCCCAGACGATGAGACCCCACTGCCGACAGCGACACCGACAGAGGTGATTCCGGTGGAGGCAGTTCTTCCGGTGGCAACGCCGACGGCTCCGGCGATGGCTCCGGTGATGCTGGCGTCTTCCCAGGAGATCAATCTGAGTGAGGCGACGACCGTGTTTACCATTGAGCAGGATGGGGAATATACATTTATCGGAGAGTGGCCTGACACGGGCGATCTTTATTGGAACACCAATGGTCAGGTCATTACCGTGAAAACAGGAGTGACAGCAACGCTTAACTTTCAGAATGCGACGATCAAGAATGGAAATTCTGATGGAAGGTATAACGTACTGAATCTGGAGGCTGGAGCTCATGTTACATTAAATTTAAGAGGAACGAATCAGTTCCTTGCGACAACTTCCGTATCTGGTGCGGCAATCCATGTTCCGGCGGGTGCGTCTTTAACGATTGAAGGTGGAAAAGAGGACAACCTTCTCGCCAGATCTAGAAGTTATGGAGCAGGAATTGGCGGCAACAGCGGCGAAGGTGCTGGAACGATCATCATAAACGGCGGAAATATTTATGCCACTTCCGGATACTGGGCAGATGAGAGCATGATTCCAGGGCTTAACGACAGCGGAGCAGGAATCGGAGGCGGAGCCGGTGGCGCCAGCGGAACGATAGAGATCCATGGTGGAACGGTTCTTGCCAAGAGTGCCAGAGCGGCTGGAATCGGAGCCGGTGGAACCAGCTCGAAAAATAACTTTACGGTATATGCATCCTCTGAGCAGGCCAGAGTGGAGTTAAGAGGTACTGAAGCGGCGCAAGAAATTACCGTGCCGGCGGGAGAAAGTCAGGTGATTGATGGAAATGGCGCTATGACACAGGTTGAATACGGGGAAGCGCCATCGAATGCGGTTTTCTATGTAACATCGGAACAAGGTGATAACGATGGAATCGAGGTTCGTCCCAATGGATCTGTAAGTTTAAGCGGAACAGGTCCGTATACCATATCGATGATAAATCCAAATAAAGAAGTGGTTGGTCGGGTGATTCAAATAAAAAGCGCCTGCACCGTAACGTTAGATGGAATTCGGATAGATGCCAGCTCCTCTAATAAAGTTCCTCCGCTTGAGATTGCCAGCGGACTAAGTGATGTAACTTTCATTTTAAAAGGGCAAAATTACTTGAAGGGCTCACAGACTACAGCGGCGATTGATAATCATGGAACGCCATTAACAATCGAGGGTGATGGAAGTCTGACGGCGATTGCGGGAAGTGGTTCAGCAGCCATTGGCGGCAGCGTGGGAAAAGGTGGCAGTCATATTACCATTGCGGGTGGTAACCTGACACTATATGGTTCCAGTGATTCTGCATGTATTGGTGGAGGCAGTAGAGCTGCCGGAACGGATATTGAAATTTCTGGTGGAGTAGTGCGCTTAATTCAGGAGAATACGGGATATCTTCTTGGAGGCAGCCGCAGCTCTGGGACGACTGAGGGGATCTGTATCTCTGGTGGTGAAGTGATAGGAACGATCGAGTATCAGGGTGATCCACAGTATAATTTTCTGGCAAAAATAAGTGAAGACCCCATTAAAATCCAGGCGTCCAATGGCCAGGGAGCAACTGTTTATGCAGGGGCGAGCAGTCCGGGCGAGGTTGTTTTTGGAACAACAACAGAAGGAACGCATACGTTCCAGGACAGCGACTGGTATATGCATGTGGTTTACGGAGATCCGCATAGTCTTACCGTGACAGATGGCGAGATTACGGAGCCCAAAACAGCCAGATACGCCCAGGGTGAAAAGGTCGCTGTAACTGCAGAAGCAGAGAAAAATGGCCAGTATTTTTACAAATGGGAGGTAACCTCCGGTTCTGGAACATTTGAGGATCCAGACAGTGCAAGTACAACATTTACCATGGGTGATGAGGATACGGTGATTACGGCTTGTTATAAAGGGGAAAGTACCGTTACGGTTATAAATGGAACCAAATCCCCGGACAAGGAAACCTACGCACCGGGAGCGCAGGTCACAATTACCGCAGCTGCGGCAGAGAATGGTAAATATTTCGATTCCTGGAAGATAACATCAGGAGCTGGAAGTACACTGGCAGATGCGAAAAAGAGTACGACCACATTAACAGTCGGAAAACAAGATACCGTGGTAGAGGCTATTTATAAGAATGGCTCGGTCCTGACAGTCAATCGGGGCAATGGAAGTGGCACTTATGCGCCGGGAGCGAAAATCAATATTCAGGCCAAAAAAGGTGATCGAGATGAAATGTTTTTGGGTTGGATTTTAGAGAGTGGTTCCGGAACATTTGCACAGCCATCTTGGGAAAGTACGACTTTTACCATTGGCAGTGAAGATACTGTGATCACAGCACAGTATTATCGAGATACGGGTGACTTTGTGATCACAGGCGGCCAGTATGGAGTTGATTATTCGTTTGAAGAGAAAAATGAATGGGGACGTTTGAGAATCACAGGAAGCGGTACCTATGAGATTTCTCTAAAAGAAGGAATTCGTGATACGAACCAACAGATTCTGATCGAGAAAGGAACCCCAACCATAATCCTTCATGATGTGCGGATGGTCAGCTACGGTACGATGGAAATCTGTGGAACCAAAGTAAAATTGGTTCTTGATGGAGAGAATTCCTTCGAATCTACCGGATACACAACGTCCTATAAAAAAACGAATGGAATTACAGTATCTGAAAATGGCTCTTTGGAGATCACCAGTATCTGTGGCGATGGAAGTACGGAAGGCAGCTTGTATGCCAAAGGACATCGCAATCCATATGATGACTGGAATCGCGGCCATGCCGGTATTGGTGGTTTGGCAGAACAGATTACGATCAAGGGTGGAACTATTTATGCAGAAGGAAGTGATGGCGGTCCTGGAATTGGTAATAATGGAGCGTTAGGCAGCAGCAGTTCAGATCCAGTGCATATTTCTATCACCGGAGGTCAGGTGACAGCTGTTGGCAACAATGCGCCGGGTATCGGAAATGGAGAGAAGAACCTGGGCACAGCAGCCGTTGCGATCGCAGATGGCCTGAAGATCCAGGAAGGTGATTCTGAAAATCAGCTGATAGAGGTTTCCGCAGCGGATATGGCTGATGGCGCTTCTAAACCGTATGTAGAGATCACACCGTCTGAGACTGGTGAACCGTCCATCCGTATCCTTTCCGCACCGAAAGCGGTATACAGAGGGGAGCAGATCCAGTTCCATGCCGCAGTCACTGGAGTCTCAGCAGATCAGGTGCAGTGGGAGGTCACTGGCGGATCCAGTGACGATACGAAGATCCGTGCCGATGGTCTTTTGACCGTCGGGGCGCAGGAATCAATGGGAACCTTGACGATCAAAGCGATTCTGAGAGAAAGCGGAAAGAATACAAGCATTACTGTGCCGGTTCAGGATAGAATGGTTACATTAAGCCTGGATCAGACAGAGATTGCGGTAGGAGGCACCGTTACGGCAACTGCGACAGTATCTGGAGCTGGTGTGGAAGAAGTCACTGGAAAAATCCGTTTCTACTTAGATGGGGCTCCGGTTGGAAGTATTCTTACATTAAAAGAAGGTAAGACATGTGATACGATTCCGGCGAAATTACTGACCGGTGGAAAACACCTGGTAAGAGCGGTGTATACCAACGGAGATATGAAGTCAGAAAGTAATGAGGTAGAGATTCAGGTCAATAAAAAACCGGTGACAGTATCGAAATGGCCGGAATTTGAGACGATCAGTTATTTTAGCAAGTCATTGAAAGATCTGACCGTGAAAACGTCAGGAGAAGCATCTAAGGAAGGAACATTCCGGTTTAAAGAAAACAATCAGTATCCAGAAATAGGTACTCATTCTTATGAGATGGTATTTGTACCAACGGATCCATCATATGGAAATGTAGAAGGAAGGGCTGCTGTGACGGTATCAAAAGGAACACTTGCTTCTGCTCCTTATTCTGGAAGTTTACTTGTAAATGGTAGTTCCGTATATTATGGACAGAAGCTTTCGGATTCAAAGCTGAGTGTGACCGGAGGATATCTGGCCAATGGACGTGGCCAGGAAGTGGAAGGCAGCTGGCGTTGGAAAGAGCCTGATAAGATTTTGGGAAAAGGTTGGAGAAGTGCAGACGCGGTTTATGAAGTATCGGATAAAGAACATTATGAAGATTACCCGAAAAATATTGAGATATATGTGAATTTTACAACTCCGGAGGTTTCTCTGATGATCAGCGCCAACGAGGCAGCTGCCGGAAAGACCATTTCCGTATCGGCCAAGGCGGAAAATCCATATAACCGGGAATTAAACGATGTTCCAGAACCGGTGATCACCTATCAAATCGGTCAGGAGGGACAACCACAGACCGTGACCAATGGCACCATCACCATACCAAAGGATACAGCGGCTGGGACCAGCATTGCGGTCATGGCATCTACAGCAAAAAGTAATAACTACAATGCTGCGAATAAGCAGGCGAATGTTACGGTCATCCAGAAACGCGACATTAGCGACAACCTGTCAATCACCGTGAAAAATACCACCTACGGGGGGCTGATTTTACCACAGGGAAGTATCCGGAACGGCTCTTCTGACGGTACCGCAAACTGGACCTACCAGTACCGGATCGATGCAAGCCAGGAATGGAGCGATGACATTCCAAAGAAGGTGGGAACCTATGAGATCAAGGGAGTCTATGAGGATGAGTCTCAAGTTGGTGAAGTTACCAGAACATTCCAGATTGTTCCGAGAACTTTGACAGTAACGGACGCAGAGCTGAAGGAAAAGATTTATGACGGAACAACCAGTGCGGAAGTTCTTTCTGTGACATTTGCGGGAATGGCAGATGGAGATACGGTTCGGAAGACCGATTACACAGCGGAGGCTGTATTTGCGGATGCAAAGGCCGGAGCTGGAAAAACAGCCGTGCTTCAGGTGAAGCTGAATGAGACACCATCCATGGCCAACTATGTCCTGAAGGAAACCCAGGTAACCTTACATGGAAAGCAGATCCAGAAAGCGGAAGCGCCAGTTCTTGAGACACAGAAAGCGATTTATCTTACCTCGGCAAGAGGAGAGCAGAAGATCACCCTGACCGGACTTCCGGCTGACTGTGGAGAGATCAGCGGAGGACGGGCAGTGATCCAGAGTGATGAGGGCGGAATCCTGGAACGTACCGTCAGACTGGATGGAGGGCAGCTGGTCATCCGTTTCAATAGGAATAGCAGGGAGCAGGCAGGTAATCAGGCTCAGATCATGATTTATGATTTGGCCATGGAAAATTATAAATCAGCGGAAATTTCGTTGTGTGTGGAATTACAGGACGATCCGAACCAGAAACCAGACTCGGAACCGGCACCTGACACAGGCGGCAGTGGAAATACAGGCAGCAGCGGAAACACCGGCGGCGGAAACGGAAACACCGGCGGCGGAAGCGGAAACACTGACGGCAGCAGCGGAAACACCGGCGGCGGCAGTGGAAACACCAGCAGCAGAGGTCACAGCCGCGATCGCGACGAGAAGCGCATCACCAACAGCGACCGCACCGCCTGGATCTTCACAGGCCGCAAATGGCGTCTTCGCCGTCCAAACGGTTCTTATGCGAGAGGCAGTATCGTAAGCCAGAGCTTCATAGATGGCATGAAAGTACGGTATCAGTGGGAACAGGTAAATGGCAGATGGTATGCCTTTGACGAACAAGGCTATCTAAAGACTGGATTCTTCTATGACGCAGGTTACGACGGCTGGTTTTATGTGGACGAAAATGCCGGAATGCAGACTGGCTGGTTCCAGATAAACGGCAAATGGTATTATTTTAAGGATGTTTCTGATGGAACCAGGGGAATCATGCTGAGAAACCAGAAGACACCGGACGGATATTTCGTCGATGAAAATGGTGTGTGGAAGCCGTAAACCATTGGATTTTAGAAGCCAGAGAACAGTTGCAGACAATCAGATAGCAGCGTAGCCAGCAAGGCGGCGTGGTGGATATGGAAAATATCCCGCGCCGCCTTGCTTTTTCGTGTATTTTGTCCTTGCATTTTCCGATAGAACTTATATAATATACTGTATACAAAATAATTCGGAAAAACAATTTAGGAGAACATGATATGATAAAACACCTGAGTCTGAAGGCTTATGGAAAAATCAATCTGGGATTAGATGTCCTGCGAAGGCGGGACGATGGGTATCATGAGGTCCGCATGATCATGCAGACGGTAGGTATTTATGACCGGATCGATCTGATCTATAAAGAAACTCCGGGGATTACAGTTGAGACCAATCTCTATTATCTGCCGGATAATGAGAATAACCTGGTTTACAAGGCAGCCAAACTTCTGATGGATGAGTTTCATGTACAGAAGGGCATCCATATCCGATTAAGAAAGTATATTCCTGTTGCAGCCGGTATGGCAGGAGGAAGCAGCGATGCGGCAGCAGTGCTGTTTGGCGTCAATAAGATGTTTTCCCTGGGACTGACCACAGAGCAGCTGATGGACAGGGGCGTGAAGATTGGTGCGGATGTTCCTTATTGCGTGATGAGGGGAACCGCTCTTTCTGAGGGGATCGGAGAGATTTTAACACCTCTTCCCGTGCCGCCGCAGTGTCAGGTGCTGATCGCCAAGCCTGGGATCAGTGTGTCCACGAAATTTGTCTATGAGAACCTTCATGCCAATGAACTAAGACCGGAGCAGCACCCGGATATTGATGGCATGATGGAAGCGATAAAACAGAAAGATCTGTACGGCATTGCAGACCGTTTCGGCAATGTATTAGAGAATGTGACCATTCCGGCTTATCCAGTGATCCAGGAGATCAAGGATCTGATGCTGGAGCAGGGGGCTATCGGCGCATTGATGAGTGGAAGCGGTCCGACCGTTTTTGGCTTATTTACGAATCCGAAGGCGGCAGCGAAAGCCCATGAGGAGATGCGCTTCGGCGCAGGTGCGGAACTGGCCAAACAGGTATATCTGACGAATTTTTATAATCCGAGAGGTTAACGCTACAGGCAGCTGGGGATAAAGAAATCCAGGATTTCAACAGACCGTAAAAGATATGGGCTGCCGGGCAGAATAGAACATGAGAATCGAACATAAGAATCGAACATAAGAATCGAATACGAGAATCGAACACAGGAGGAAAATCATGGAGTACAATTTAAAAGTAAATATGAACGAATATCTGCCGCTTCGAGATGTTGTTTTCAATACCTTAAGAGATGCCATTTTAAAAGGGGAGCTGGAGCCTGGCGAGCGGTTGATGGAGATCCAGTTAGCGGAGCGCCTGGGCGTCAGCCGTACCCCGATCCGTGAGGCGATCCGGAAGCTGGAGCTGGAGGGACTGGTTCTGATGATTCCGAGGAAAGGCGCAGAGGTAGCGAAAATCTCTGAGAAGAGTCTGCGAGATGTTCTGGAGGTGCGCCGTTCTCTGGAGGAGCTGGCTGCAGAGCTTGCCTGCCAGCGCATGGATGCAGAGGCGTTAAAGGATCTGGAGGACGCTCAGAAGGCATTTATCCAGGCGGTAGAATCCGGAGAGACCATGACCATGGCGGAAGCAGATGAACATTTTCATGATGTGATCTATATGGGAACCGGCAATACCAGACTGGTGCAGATCTTAAATAACCTGCGGGAGCAGATGTACCGTTACCGTCTGGAGTACATCAAAGATGCAGAGAAGCGACAGATATTATTGGTCGAGCATGAAAGTATTTTAAGAGCCATCCGCAGCCGCCATGTGGCAGAGGCAAAGGAAGCTGTTCGTGCCCATATTGATAACCAGGAGATCACGGTTTCTAAGAATATTAAAGAGAGAGAGTAATGGTTCAGCAGGTCTGTGCATTCGCTGCGCTGACCGTAAAATGTTAAACATTTATAAACTAAAGAGGAATTCTTGACAAGGTGACAACCTGTCACTATAATGAGTGACAGGTTGTCACCTTTTTGTGCTGTCATAGGAAACTTCGCCCTATGACACAAAAAACGCTCCGCGGGATGCGCACTCGCG
>OKRY01000316.1_pt1 | contig 37174 bp, 36 predicted proteins | sample 1601121 | NCBI WGS metagenome assembly OKRY01 (sample SAMEA3541546, study PRJEB24748) | human gut metagenome | biome: human gut; feature: human-associated habitat; material: faeces | place: China | collected 2012
TCTCTAGCTGCTCTTCCGATCGTTTATTTATTTTTTATCATATACTTGAAATCTACAGTTGGCCACTACAAATTCAAAACTTTATAATCTTTTGCTGTTAATGTAAATTCCACTCCATCGCTTACATATACTTTATTGTTTTTATCTACAAAAACAGCCTTTGCATTATATTTCTTTAACAATTTCTGGCTTTTCTTTACTCCTAAACTGAAACATGCTGTAGATAGCCCGTCTGCGTTGAGTCCTGAATCGCAGATGATCGTACAGGATCTGATGTCTGTTTTTACACTGTATCCTGTTTTGGAATCTAAGATATGGAAGTAGCGTTTGCCTGTCTTTTTATCTGTAAATGTTTTTTCATAATCTCCAGATGTTGAAATGCTTGTGCTGCTTTTGACTTTGATCCCTCCTAGGACTTCTCCGTCTTTGCCGTTTGGATCTTGGATCCCTACGTTCCAGTCGGAGCCGTCAGATTTTTCTCCATAAACTACAATGCTTCCTCCTAGAGCTACCATGGCTCCTGTGATTTCTTTGTCTTTTTTGATCATCTTGATGGCTTCGTCGGTTCCGATTCCTTTTCCATAGGCTCCAAGGTCTATCTTGGTATTTTTGTCGCATGCAAGGATTTCTCCGTTGTCTTTGACTGTGACATGCTGGCTGTTTTCTGACAGATCTCCGCTGATCGCTTTCTTGATCTTATTTGCATCTGGTACTTTGGGATCGCTTGATTCAAAATCCCAGAGTTTTGTTAATGCTCCGATCGTTGGATCTACCGTGTTTCTTCCGTCTGCATAGGAGTCCTGGCTGATCTTGATCGCTTGTTGTAACCAGTTTTTAAGATTCCCTGTGACTTTTGTTTTTCCGTTGTTTTGTTCTAATTTCTGATTGATTTTTGAAACCTGGGAACTTTTTAATCTCCATGACAATTGTTGTTTTTCAAGTTTCTTTTCCATGTCGATGATCTTTTGTTCTGTCTGTTCCAGATCATCGCTTGTTCCATAGAGTGTAATGTTCGTTACAGTTCCCATTGCAAAATCTGTATGGCTGTATGATGTCGATTCCTTTTTGCATCCTGTCATCATAGATGGGATCATGCTGATGCACAAGATACTTGCGATCGTTTTTTTCAATGTAAGTTTCATATTCTTTACTTACCCTTTCTTTATAAATTTACATACTGCCATCCATACTCTTTGTAAGCTTTGATCTTTAATTTATTCTGACTAACATATTTTTGTAAGACTTTCTTTCTCTGATTTTGTGTGACAGAATCCTTCATCATCCTTATTGCAACATCAGGATATCCTTTACATAACTTCCAGATCGATCTCTCCAGAGATTCTCCATCTTCTGCGTATCTTGTCTTGGTTACTCGATAGCCGTCTTTTGTTTTCTTCAGATACATGACCCCTGGATAACTTCCACCAGAGTAGTTCTTTAACAGACTTCCATAACGATAATATGTTTCACTCCAGAAGTTCGCATAAACTTCTGCTCCGGATTTTGTTTCAACGATCTTATAAATATTCAGCATTGGGATTGTAACAAGTCCTTCTTCTTTATCTTCGTCAGATCTCTTTTTTGTCTCATCAAAGACTGCCTTGATCCTCAAGTCTTTCCCTGTATATTCGTATTCTGGAAGTTGGGTATTAAGTTTTATTTTGTCGGATGTTTTAAGATTTACCATTTCACTTTGTATGTCTGGCTGGTTTTCTTTTCCTGATAAAGTATATAGTTTTAGGCCGTCTTTGTCTACCACTAACACCGATTGTTTTCTGATTCCTTTGGAATCTTTCCACTGATATGCATACTTACTTGATGAGACATCCATTGCACGGATCTTATCTCCGATCTTTCCAGGTATGCTGTCCGATTCTTTTTGTGTATATTTATGATCTTTGATGATCGTCTGATACAATTTGTCTTTTTCACTGATCTGTTTGGATGGCGTGATTTTTGCAAATTTCATGTTATCACACCGTTTGAGCGAATATGCATAAATATTTCCGTTTACTTTTCCTTGTAATTGATTGTAAATGATCATCCATTTCTGATCTTTTGACACCTTTATAGCCGTCTCAAGTCCTGGATTTTCTTCATCTCCTTCACTGTAGAAATGATCACATCCGATTTTGTCAAGATCTACCGCAGCAATGACTTTCTTCTTTGTTCTATCATAGATCACACTTCCAACAGAGTCTGAAAATACGGCAAGGTTATCTGAGCAATACGACAATTCTATTCCTTCATTCTGAAACAACCTATTATTTTTTGCCCTGTAAGAAAGCCAGGCACAGATCTGTGCTGCAGATGCTGACTGATCGCTTTTTTTGATCGTTGCATAGACTTCATTTTTCTGTGCCTGACTACTCTTACCCTTCCCACACCCTGTAAACAACGATGTTGCCATAACAGCACTCATCAATAGTAAAGTACCTTTTCCACACTTTCTCATCTTTGTTCCTCCTTATTCTCTTATTGTCTCCTATCTTATTGTTTTCAACTTTATTATACAAAGAAAAAGCATCAAAAAAGAAAACAAAATCTTAAGATTCTTCTACATAATTCTTAATGATTTTGTTTTCTTCTTGTATACATTATAATTCTATGATCTTGCCATCACAGATCGTATATTTTACTTTTCCTTTTAATTTCCATCCTGTAAATGGAGAGTTCGTTGCTTTGGATTTATATTCCTTGACTTCCCATTCTTCCTCTGGATCAAACAAGACAACATCCGCAGGTTTCCCTTCCTGCAATCTTCCTTGTTCCATATTATATAGTTTTGCTGGATTGACCGTCATCTTCTCCAGAAGCTGCATCATAGAAAGATATCCTTTCTCCACAAGTTCTGTGACTCCAAGTGCCAGCGATGTCTCGATTCCTGTAATGCCACTTGGTGCCTGATCTAATGGTTTGTCTTTCTCTTCTTTGGAGTGTGGGGCGTGGTCTGTCGCAATGATCTCGATCGTACCTTCCTGTAATCCTTTGATGATCCTCTGACGGTCTTCTTCTGTTCGAAGTGGCGGGTTCATTCTTGCCAGTGTTCCGTATTTTAATACGGCCTCTTCTGTCAACGTGAAATGGTGTGGAGACGCCTCTGCGTAAACATTCGCACCTTTTTCTTTGGCTTCTTTCACGTAATCTACCGCAACACCAGAGCTGATATGCTGAATATCGACTTTCGCTCCTGTTTTGACTGCTAATTCACAGTCTCTCTTTACCATCACGGCTTCTGCCAGGTAAGAAGCTCCACCATAATTTAACTGTTCGGAGACTTTTCCCTGGTTCACTCCTGGCTGTTTAATATATGCAGGATCTTCTTCATGAAGACTGATCGGTACATCTAATTCTTTGGCTTTCTTCATGGCTTCTTCTACGAGCTTCTCATCCATCAGTGGAATTCCATCGTCTGTAAATCCACGAACCCCTGCTTCATAGAGTGCATCCATGTCTGTTAATTCTTTTCCTTCAAATCCTTTGGACACAGCTGCTGCCTGCCATACTTTGATCGGAAGTTGTTCACATCTGTCTTCGATCTCTTTGTAAATATCCACAGAATCCACGACAGGCTTTGTATTTGCCATACATACTACCGTCGTAAATCCACCAGCTGCTGCCGCAGCAGAACCTGTCTGTAAATCTTCCTTATATGTAAATCCCGGATCGCGGAAATGTACATGTACATCAATCAATCCAGGGGCTGCGATCATCCCGGAAGCATCAATGACCTGTTCAATGCCAGAGACATCATCTACCTTACCGATCTGTCTGATCCTCTTCCCGTCTAATAAAATATCTGTTACCTGATCGAATCCGCTTTCTGGATCCATCACTCTTGCATTCTTAATTAAAATCATCTCTGCCTCCACGATCATATGTTTTATTTTACCTGTTCTTTCACTGCTTCAGCGACAGTTTCTAAATTATCTTGTGTCAGTTCTTTTTCTGATTTCACGACAATAACATAGTTATTTCCGCTCTTTGATGTGATCGTCCCAAATGCATTGTATGCTGTCTCATCATCAATTTCTTTTGTCATTGGTACAAACGCTACTTCTTCTGTCTCGATCGTATCTCCGATCTCGTAATTATGTCCTTTTTCTTCCAGTGCCATTACCTCATTAGAGATTGTTTCATCTAGATCTTCTTCCATGATCTCCTCAGATTTTCCTTCACACTGCTGAATGCTGACATTCATTCCATTGACTTCAAAACTGTGATCAGAAGCTTTGGTCGTGATCTTCTGTTTGATCGCAAATCCTCCTGCTACAGATAAGCAGATTCCTACAATGGCTAAAAACTTTTTGTTAAAAATAATTTTTCTCATGGTTCTATCCCTCCTTGAATGCTGGCATTTTAGTCAGATATAGTATACCCTATTTTATAGATAAATTGCGAGCTATTTTTTTCTTAATTTTTTCTTTCCAAAAAATATTCCCTTTACCTGATAGAAAAAATTTTGTTTTTGTGTCTTCTCTTTTGGAGCAAGTCTTTTTGCTTCATTTAAAAAGTGGATCTGTGAATTCATATTATCTTCACGTTTTTTCTTAGTTGTATATTCTCCGTTGGAAAGCAGTACCTGTGCCTGAATGTTATCCTGCTTCATCACATTGATCATCTTCAGGATTCTTTGTTTTAACCTTGGATCATAGATCGGTGCTGCGACTTCAACTCTTCTTCTTGTATTCCTTGTCATCATATCCGCAGATGAAATATAAATCTCTGTATCATCTCCAACTCCAAATGCATAAATCCTTGAATGTTCCAGAAATCTTCCGACAATGCTTTCTACACGGATATTCTCTGTCTTCCCTGGGATTCCAGGACGAATACAGCAGATTCCACGAATCAGCAGAAATATCGGAACTCCTGCATTTGACGCCTTCGATAACTCATCGATGATCTTACGATCTGTTAAAGAGTTCATTTTCATAAAGATCCCACATGGCTGAAAGCTTTCTGCTTTCATTTTTTCACGTTCAATCCTTTTTATGATCCCATCCTGAAGACTTGATGGTGCCACAAGAAGATGTTTATACGTTCCTTGAAGATTAAATGTTGCCATATTGTGAAAGAAAACAGATGCATCATGTCCAATTTCTTCGGATGCTGTCATAAGGCTTAAATCTGTATATAATTTCGATGTACTTTCATTGTAATTTCCTGTTCCGATCTGTGTGATGTAATAAATTCCACGACTGTTTTTCTTCGTGATCAGACAAACTTTAGAATGAACTTTGTAATCTTCCATTCCATACATAACCTTACAACCAGCTTCTTCTAAGATTTCAGAATAATTGATGTTATTTTCTTCATCAAATCTTGCCCTAAGTTCCATCAATACAAGAACTTCTTTTCCATTTTCCGCTGCCTCACATAGATATTTGACGATCCTTGCCTGCCTTGCCAAACGATAAATGGTGATCTTGATAGAAAGAGTTTCTTTATCCTTTGCACTTTCTTTCAATAATTCAATAAATGTATCCATGCTGTCAAACGGAAAGGATAATAATTTATCTTCCTCAAGAATCTGTTTTGTCACACTGACTCCTGGAATAAAATCTCTGTTTAACGCTGGTACAAATGGACGATAGCATCCATTTTTTCTCTCTTCTTTTGACACTTTATCTGTCAGCTTATAAACATATTTTAAATCCAATGGCGCCTGGCTTTTAAAGATGTCCTGTTCTGAAATATTTAAACGTTCTGAGAGGTATTTTTTAATCTCTTTATGACGATTGCCCTCAATTTCTAAGCGAACTGGTTTTAATCTGGCCCTCATCTTAATGATCTTCTTCATATGTGTACGATAATCATCTGTTGATTCATAAATCTCATCATCTGGATTGATATCAGCACTTCTTGTAATACATAAAACTGCCTTTTCTTCTACCGTATAATTCTCAAATAATTCATCGCAGAAATACAAAATGATGTCTTCTAAAAGTACATATCTTCTTCCTTCCCCTGATAGAAAGATCATACGCTCCACATCTTTTGGAAGTCCAATGATCCCAAAAGAGATCTTTTCTTTCTTCTTTAAGATCAATCCGATCTGCAATACTTTATTCGGAATATGAGGAAATGGATGCTGTTTCCCGATCACGATCGGAGAAAGTACTGGCAGTATCATCGCCTCATAATATGTCTTTAATCTTTTCTTTTCCTCTTTTTCTAATTCCTCGATCTGACAGCGTTTGATCTTCTTGTCTGCTAGTTCTCCGGATACTTTTGCAAAGATCTTATCTCTTAATTCATACAGTGGTCTGACATGTTTTGCGATCTCATCTAACTGTTCTTCTGGGGTCAGATCCGAACGGATATCTCTGTGATTATCATGGATCAGACTCATTTCATGAATGCTGCCCACTCTGACCATAAAAAATTCATCCAGATTGTTCGTAAATATCTCTAAAAATTTCAGACGTTCAAAAATAGGAACGTTTTTTTTATCTGCTTCTCTTAAAACACGCTCATTAAATTTCAACCAGGATAATTCCCTGTCCTGTGTGTAAGAAAAATCATAGTTTTTGTTCATCATCCTGCCCTCCATCATTCATTCTATTTCCTATGAAAAAATCCGGAGAGATATTGATATTCCCCCGGATTCTCATTCTTATTAATATGCAAATTTTTCTGCAAAATATGCTTTCAGATCTTCAATCTTAACACGTTCCTGTTCCATTGTGTCACGGTCACGAACTGTAACAGCTCCATCTTCTAAAGAATCGAAATCGAATGTTACACAGTAAGGTGTTCCAATCTCATCCTGTCTTCTATAACGCTTACCAATATTACCACGTTCGTCGAATTCACAGTTATATTCTTTCGCTAATTCTTCATAAACCTTCATAGCACCATCGCTTAACTTCTTAGATAATGGTAAGATACCGATCTTAACAGGTGCTAATGCTGGATGGAAATGAAGAACTGTTCTTGTATCTCCGCCTTCTAATTCTTCTTCATCATATGCAGAGCATAAGAATGCAAGTGTTACACGGTCTGCTCCAAGAGAAGGTTCGATCACATATGGGATGTAACGTTCTTTGTTCACATCATCAAAATATGTTAAATCTTCACCAGATGTATTCTGATGCTGAGTTAAGTCATAATCTGTACGGTCTGCGATACCCCATAATTCACCCCATCCGAATGGGAACATAAATTCAATGTCGGATGTTGCTTTAGAATAGTGAGATAACTCTTCTTTCTCGTGGTCACGCACTCTCATCTCATCTTCTTTGATTCCAAGTGTCTGTAACCAGTTGATGCAGTAATTCTTCCAATATTCAAACCATTCTAAATCTTTGTCTGGTTCACAGAAGAATTCTAATTCCATCTGTTCGAACTCACGAGTACGGAATGTGAAGTTTCCTGGTGTGATCTCGTTACGGAAAGATTTACCGATCTGTCCGATTCCAAATGGGATCTTCTTTCTTGATGTTCTCTGAACATTCTTGAAGTTTACAAAAATTCCCTGTGCTGTCTCAGGACGTAAGTAAACTGTATTCTTCGCATCTTCTGTAACACCCTGGAATGTCTTGAACATCAGGTTGAACTGACGGATCTCTGTAAAGTTCTTCTTTCCACAAGTTGGGCATACAACATCATGCTCATTGATGAAGCTTTCCATCTCTTCTTTGGACCATGCATCCACAGATCCTTCGATCTCCATTCCATGTTCCTGCATATAATCTTCGATCAGTTTATCTGCACGGAAACGTTCATGACATTCTTTACAATCCATTAATGGATCTGAGAAGTTACCAAGATGTCCTGATGCAACCCATGTCTGAGGGTTCATTAAGATTGCAGCATCAATTCCTACATTATATGGACTTTCCTGAATGAACTTCTTCCACCAAGCTTTCTTTACATTGTTCTTAAGTTCTACACCAAGGTTTCCATAGTCCCATGTATTAGCAAGTCCTCCATAAATTTCTGAACCGCTATATACAAATCCACGTACCTTGGCAAGGTTAACGATTTTCTCCATTGATAATTTCATAATAGCCTTTACCTCTTCAAATTTTTGTATTATTATAATATTGTATCTTGTAATAAGTAATTTTTCAAGGTATATTTCAAAAGCTTCACACTTGAAAATATATCAAATATACTGAATGAATATTACTTTTTATAATTTTTTATATTATAATACTTAATGTTATTACTATATGAGATATGAAGAAAGGGAATTTATAACCATGTATCAAATTGACTATACCAATGTTGGTAAAAGAATGAAAACTCTGCGTAAGCAGGCAGGGTACACTCAAGAACAGATCGCTGATGCACTCGATGTAACAGTTGCATTCATCAGCAACATTGAAAATGACCGCGTAAAGATGAACCTTCGTGTACTATCTTATTACGCAAAACTTCTGAATGTATCTATTGATTATCTTCTTCGTCCAGAATCAGATGAAAATGGTGAAAAAGATGATGTACTGAACAAAGAAATTCTTCGTCTATTGGAAAAATTCTCTACAGACGACAAAGAAAAATTTGTTAAAGTTCTTCGCATTTTATGCAAATAGATTACATATCTCAGACATAAAAAGAGCCGGATGACCGGCTCTTTTTTTATTCACTCTTTTTCGTTAAAATCTGATCTTATAAAAATGACAAAGATTTAAATTCATGATTCACATGATAACGCATATATTCGCGAATGATCTTTTTTAATTCCCATAAAACATCCGCACTGACTTTAAAGGTATAAAGCTTCTCGATCGAACTGTAAAGAATGTACTGAAGTGTATATAATGTTGCAGGACTTACTTTCACTTTCCCATGTTCACATTTGTTACATACCACTCCGCTTTCTCTTGCATCAAACCAGATCAGATCTTCCCTGCTCCCACATTTTACACATCTGGATGCTTCGATTCCGATTCCATATAATGCAAGAATCTTAATCTCATAAATACAGCGGACCAATTCAATATCAATCGTCTTTTTTTCTAATGCACGCAGTGTCTGATAGAGTAATTTTAAGATCTCTAACTCATCGTTATTCTCCCTTGTCAGGTAGGATGCAAGTTCACAAAAATAACTCGCATAATAAATGAGATCCAGGTCTTTTTTCAGAGTATCAAAATAATTCTCAACCCCTGCCCACATCAGATTAAAAGAATTTTTTCCCTCATATAAAGAAAACTCTCCAAACGTAAATGGCTGACAGGCTGCCGCATACTGGCTGGTTGCTTTTTTAGCACCTCTTGCAAATGCCGAGATCCTTCCACGTTCTTTTGTAAGAAGTACGATCCGCTTATCATACTCCCCAATATTGCCAGCCTGTAAGACCATTCCCGTCACTTTGATCTCTTGTGACATCTTTATACTTCTTTCTTATCATATCCATAGTTCTTAAGCAGCATATCGCTGTCTCTCCAGTCTTTCTTGACTTTAACCCATAACTGAAGATTTACTTTCATATCCAGAAGATTTTCCATCTCGATCCTTGCCTGTGTACCGATCTTCTTAAGCATAGATCCCTGCTTTCCGATAATGATTCCTTTATGAGAATCTCTCTCGCATACGATCGTTGCATCGATATCCACGATATGTCCATGACGTCTGACTTTCATCGCATCAATGACAACAGCGATCCCATGCGGGATCTCCTGACTTAACAGACGAAGAGCTTTCTCACGGATCAATTCCGCACAGATCTGTCTCTCTGGCTGATCTGTGATCGTATCTTCATCAAAGTACATTGGACCTTCATCTAAATATTTATAAATACTGTCGATGACATCATCCGTATTCTTGCCTTTCAATGCAGATACCGGGATGATCTCTGCAAATTCACATACATCTTTGTATGTATCGATCGCTTCTAAGATGTCTTTTTCTTCTACTGTATCAATCTTGTTGATGACTAAAATGATCGGTGTTTTGATCTTAGATAACTGTTCAATGATATATTTTTCACCACCACCGATGAACGTACTTGGTTCTACTAACCAAAGTACGACATCGACTTCATTTAATGTTCGTTCTGCAACCTGTAACATATAGTTTCCAAGTTTATTTTTCGCCTTGTTGATCCCTGGTGTATCAAGGAAGATGATCTGCCCTCTTTCATCGGTGTACACTGTCTGGATACGATTTCTTGTTGTCTGCGGTTTACTTGATGTGATCGCGATCTTCTGTCCGATCAGACGGTTCATTAATGTTGACTTTCCAACGTTTGGTCGTCCGATAAATGTTACAAAACCGGATTTAAATTCATTTGCCATAAATTGTCCTTTCCCTGTTTTCTCTATAGTACATGTTTTACTTCATCAAAATATTCTTTATTCTGATCGATCTTCTCTTCATTTCCAATACAGCAGCGGTTTCCTGCTTCTACTACTGCTTTAACGATCGGTGCTAACGCTCTGATATCTTCCTGTGTACAGGATAATACCTGATCTCTGACCTTCTGAAGATCAGCTTCTGTCTTGCCTAAGAAATATGCATGAAAACTTCTTGCCCCCATATCAACAGCTTCCATTGGCATATCCATGCTTCCGATCGTTCCAATAATATATTTCTTCATATCACGATCATCTGCATCAAAATCTGCCACATAATCTGCTGCCTCATCGTATACTTTATAAGATTCAGAAAGGTTTGGATCACGGTATGTCACAAACATAGAATCTCCCTGATCTGAGAAACTGCACATGCATCCATACGCACCACCTTTGACACGGATCTGAATCCACAGATATTCATAGGAGAAGATCATCTGAAGCACTTTTAACGCTCCTGTATACTCAAGTCCTGCATCCTTAAAGTTTCCAGCGCATGCCACATACTGAACACCACCTGCAGTTGCAAATCCTTCATTGCTCTTTGTGCATGTAACTTTGACTTTCTCACCTTGTTTCTGGTCTTCATATAATCCTTCGATAAAGCTTTCCACTTCTGCTTTCATGAACTCAGGTGCTTCTTCTTTTCCTGTATAACTGATCGTCATATTTTGTTTTTCAAAGATCATTTTTGCAGCTTCTTTTAAACCATTGACGATATTGTCATATTCTTCATCGAAATCTTCATACCATTTCTTCACAGTCTCATACATCGTGATCCCCTGAATTGCTTCACGGTATGCTGCATATTCTGAGAAATAAGACATTGCACGGTTTGCCGCACTCTTGTGTCCTGTCTCTGTCAATGTGATCTTAAGGTTTGTATAAATCTGTCCGATGATCTCTTTTAGTCGTTTCTTATTATCTAATTTGCTTTCAAATGCCACTTCTTTTAATAGATCAAATGCTTTTTCGATATTAGAGTAGAAGCATTTTGTCTTTAAGATAAACATTGGAAGAAATTCATGCACATCCGTTGGCATAACATCCATTGTTGCGCTGATGCCACCTGTCTCAATGCTGATCTCGTTTCCTAATTCCTGATAACTATAGTGTGTTGTATCAACGATCGTTAAGATCTCTGCTAAAAATGATGCATATGGCACGAGATCCATTGGCACATGACTCATATCAAATGCGAGCTTGACGTAAGCGATCTTGTTTGTAAAATACTGATGCCATAATACTTTCACACCACCAAGTTCAGATTCCACATTGGATAATGGTTTGACATCTTTTCTGATATCTTCAATGTCGATCACTGGAATCTTCTCTAATTCTTCTTTTGTAGATGCTTCTTCCTGTGATGCTTTTAACTGTTTCGTCTCTTCGACTAATTTCTTTACTTCTTCTTCGGATAAAGAATCTTTGTAAGCCTTTAATTTATCCGCTTCTTCCTGATCTTTGATCTTCTGTAAGCCTTTCTTTGGCTTCATCACCACGATCGTTTTATGGTTATTATCGATCAGATATTCTTTGATCAGATTCTCAAAATAGCCATTCTCGATCTCTTCTCTTAACTGTTTGAAGATCTCATTTGTCTTGATATGGATAAATGGTTTCTCATCGTCATATAACCAGCTGTCGTACATCTGAAGTCCATACATCAATCCCTTTGGAAAACGTCCAAAGTTTGCTTCTCTGTATTTGAATTCATAGTAATTAAATGCTGCTAAAAGATTTCTTCTTGGAATTCCTTCTTTTGCGATCTTGGCTAAGTTCTTTTCTAAAATCTTAACAAATTCATCTTCCTGATCATCCCTTGCTTCCTGTGCGATCACAGAAAATACTGGCTGCATGATCCCATTATCATAAGAACTTTGAATATCTTTTCCAATCTGTGCATCCATCAAAGCTTTCTTCACTGGTGCTCCAGGTGCATCGAATAATACTCTGTTTAAGATCTCAAATCCTAAGTAAAGTTTTGCATCCAAGCTGTCTCCGATCACTGCATTGTAGGATAAATAAGTCTTTTCTTCTTCGGAGTCATTCTCCCCGACTGGATAATATTCTTCCACTCGTTTTACTTCTGTAAATGGTTCTTGTTTCTCCCATGATGAATCGATCTGTTTCTTATCGAAATCTTTTAAATAATGTTCATCGATAAATGTCAGGTATTCATCAACATCCATATCTCCATACAGATAAATATAGCTGTTGGATGGATGGTAATAAGTCTTGTGGAAATCAAGGAACATCTCATAAGTTAAATCTGGGATTGCCTTTGGATCTCCGCCTGATTCAAATCCATATGGTGTGTCTTCCAATAAAGACTTCTGAATGACACGTGCAAGCTGCTGGTCTGGAGATGAGAAGACTCCTTTCATCTCGTTAAACACAACTCCGTTATACGTCAGAGGAGCATCTTCGCTTAACAGATCATAATGCCATCCTTCCTGCTTTAAGATCTCTGGCTTCTTATAGATATTTGGATAAAATACAGCATCCAGATAAACATGCACCAGGTTAAAGAAATCTTTATCATTCTGGCTTGCAACCGGATAAACAGTCTTATCTGGATAAGTCATTGCATTTAAAAATGTATTCAGTGATCCTTTGACCAATTCCACAAATGGATCCTTCATTGGGAACTCTCTTGATCCGCAAAGTACAGAATGCTCTAAGATATGAGGAACTCCTGTATCATCTTTTGGTGGTGTACGGAATCCGATCTGGAATACCTTGTTATCATCTTCATTGGAGATCACAACCACTCTGGCTCCCGTCTTATCATGCTTTAAAATATATCCTGTTCCATTTAATTCTTCAATAGATTCTTGTTTGATGATCGTATATTTATTATTCATAAACCTTTAACAAAATCTCCTTTTTTCTATTCATTGATATCCTTTATGCTACTACAAATGGAACAGATTGAAAAGGGGGTCGGTTTGATTTTTGCATAAAAATACGGCACCGAAAGCTTATTCTCATGCTTTCGATGCCGCATTGATATTTTTTATCGTTTGATCGATCTTACTTTGGAAAAACTGCTGTATCTGTACTTGCCGGATACTTTTTTCATTGTGCGGACCTTAAAATAATATTTCTTTCCTTTTTTTAGTTTTCCTTTGGTATAAGATGATTTCTTAGAGGAAAGTGTTGCGATCTTTTTATATCCTGATTTCTTCTTTGTGGACATATAGATCTGGTATCCACTGACTCCTGAAACCTTCTTATATGTGATCTTGATCGCTTTCTTTCCACTCTTCCTTAAGCTCTTGATCGTTGTTGCTTTGGGTTTAACAACAACTGTTTTCTTTGCTGAACTGTATCCTGCATAAGTCCAGTTTCCGATCTTATAATTTAAATCAACTTTTTCTGAAATTCCAGGGATCACACCTTGTGTTGAATACTGCCACATATGATAACTTCCCCGATATGTACATTTGTTACTATGTTGTGCGATCCATTTTGGGTAATCAGAAAATACAGATGCTGTCAGTTTCGTTTCAAATAAGTATTTGTTACTGTAAACTGCGACATTTTTATATCCATAAGATTCCATCGTATTCAAAAATGTTTTTGCAATATTTCCGATCTGTGTGCTGCTTAACTGATTTAACATATCAGCTTCCATATCATAATAAATCGGATATGTTAAATTCTTTCCCTGTAAAAGTCTGACAACATGTTCTGCTTCGCTTTTTGCTTTCGCTGTTGTATCAGCTCCAGAATACAGGTAAGTTCCATAAGGGATCCCCAGTCTCTCACATTCACTGGAATTGTAGTCCCAATACTTATCATCTTTATCTGTTTGATTTACACCATATCCACATCGGATGATCGCATAATCTGCCAAAGCACTGTTCTTTACCTGTTCCCAATCGATCTTGCCTTGATGCGAACTTACATCAATTCCCTGCTGTGTTGCATTGGCTGGTTTCTCTGCACCCCAGACTTTGCATGTTGTCTGAAATATCATAAACACGCTGATCAGCAATAAGAGTACCCCAACAACCAATCCAGTAAACATTCCTAGTTTTTCACTTCTCTTCATTTTCATCTCTGCCTCCTAAGTATGATCGTTTCCTTATTTTTTCTTCCACATTTATCATATCATATTTTTTTCGGCAGAAAGTGAACATTTTCTTAATTTTTCTGTAAATTTATACACATCCCATCTTGATCATCTCTCTTTTCAGGCGTTTGATGATCTTTTTCTCCAGTCTTGATATGTAAGATTGTGAAATTCCAAGCATATCAGCGACTTCTTTCTGTGTTTTTTCTTTTCCTTCTTTTTGGTTGATCCCAAACCTTAATTCAATGATCATTTTCTCGCGGTCCGTAAGGATCGTCATGGCTCTTGTCAGAAGTTTCTTATCTACTTCATGTTCTAAGTCCTTGTAAATGATATCTTCGTCGGTTCCAAGGATATCGGATAATAATAATTCATTTCCATCCCAGTCTACATTTAATGGCTCATCGATGGAAACTTCCATTTTTGTCTTGTTATTTCTTCTTAAATACATCAAAATTTCATTTTCGATACATCTGGATGCATAAGTCGCAAGTTTGATCTTCTTTGCTGGGTTAAATGTATTGATTGCTTTGATCAGACCGATCGTACCAATCGAAATCAGATCTTCCACACCGATTCCCGTGTTGTCAAATTTCTTTGCTATGTATACAACCAATCGTAGATTTCTCTCGATCAGCATGCTTCTTGCCGTTTCTTCATTGACAGTTCCTAACATATGGATCATTTTCTGCTCCTCCGCTGTATCAAGCGGTGCTGGAAGTATCTCCGTTCCCCCAATATAATGAATCTCATTTCCTCTTCCAAAAAATGTCCTTCTTCCACTTACCAAGCTCAACTTTAACACAATCATTACCTCCCATTTTTGATCAGATCCGGATGTAGTAACATTTCGTAAGCTCCCCATTTGGAAAGGGATACTTTGGATATGGCGATCACTGCCTTTTTGTGTTCTATTATCCGGTCCTCTTTCGTGATTTTCATATCATTTGCCATCACTGCCGGCATCATCCCATGTTCCCTTCCAACACTTTGATATGGGATCATGCGGATGCCCTCTGCTTCCTGTTTTTCTATCATCTTGAACAACGGCTCATGAAAATACTTCAAAAATGTTTCTTCTTCCAGAATACATACTGGCATTTGACTGACTGGTTCATATAAGAAATTTCCTGTATCCAAGAATGCACAAACCTCTAATTTCTTATGCAGGATCGTAAATTCCACTTGATAAAAAGATTCTTTGTCGTGATTCATATCTTTTACGGCTGATACATACAAATACCTTACAAGCATGCAGCTGGCTGTCGCAAGGATCAGCCACGGCAGAATGATCTGGCTTTTTATCATTGTAAAGATTCCACCAGTAAATAAACTCAACACCAGAAGATACACGCTGTATTTCCATGCTTTTTTCATTGGAAATGCACAAGATATCTTTACCGTCATAACAATGGAAATGATCATCAATCCCAATTTCAGTCCATGATCTTCGTCAAAAAGCTGAAGTATAAGACATCCTGAAAAACTTCCAAAGATGGATGCGGCAAATATTTTATAAAATTTCATCTTTTTATGTATGATCCATTCCAGTAATTTTAGCTGGAACGCGATCATGATCCATTGTTCCAAAAACATTTCGATGAAATACATAATGCAATTATAGAAAATTTCTAAAAAATATTTTGTCATACCATGACGGTAACGCCCTGCAAGTTTTTACAGTTTCTGACGAAAACTTTCTTCTGTCTGCATCATCTGATAAAATAGAAGTTGAAATTTGTAGAAAAATACGATAAGAAAGGAAATTTTGAAATGACTCATGTGATTCATGAAATCCCTCCCGTATATGATGACCGATCAAAGATCCTGATCCTTGGTTCTTTTCCTTCTGTAAAGTCTAGAGAGGGACAGTTTTTTTATCATCATAAGCAAAACCGTTTCTGGAAGGTTCTTGCTGCAGTCTTTGAGGATACTCTGCCTGAAACGATCGAGGAGAAAAAAAAGTTTTTATTAAGACACAACATTGCCATCTGGGATGTGATCGCTTCCTGCGATATTGAAGGTTCCAGCGACAGCAGTATTAAAAATGCAGTGCCAAATGATTTTTCATTCATTTTAAAAACAGCCCCAATTCGCCAGATTTATACCAACGGTGGGACTGCTTATAAGCTTTATCATAAATATTGTGAAAAAGTGACTGGATTTGAAGCTGTGAAACTGCCTTCCACAAGCCCTGCGAATGCTTCTTATTCGTTAGAACGGCTGATCAGTCAGTGGAATCAGATTTCAAATACCTGACCTGCACCTGTGATATCTCTGACGATATCCTTCCATCTGCGCCCATCTTCACAGTTTAAATAATGATGGTTGATCTTGTAATGCTCAAAGCAATGCATTGGGAATACAACTTTACTGTCCGTATGTTCTAAGAAATAATTCATTCCCCAACAGTACTTATCTTCCTGTCTTGGATCAAGGAGCATAAATGCAAGATCGATCTTCTTTCCTTCCAGATATTTCATCTCATCCTGGAAGGTCTTCTTGTAATATTCATTATCTTCCTCTGGTTCTCCATTCCAATGCCACCAGTTAAGATCCCCTGCATGGTAGATTGTCTTTCCTTCCACTTTCACAAGAAATGCTACTCCCATGTCATTTGATCTTAAAGTTTCTATTTCGATTCCGGCAACTTCCTTTTTTTCATGTGCTTTCATAACGACTGCACCTTCGTTATCCTTGATATCATCAGAAAGAATATAATGAATATCTCTATACTGTTCTTTTAGTTTCCAGATTGCTGGATCATAATGATCGGCATGGCTGTGTGATGCAAAGACATAGAGAGTCTTACTGCCGTCAAATGATGGGATTTCTCCCTGATAGTAATCAAACAGCAGTACATTTTGTTCCATCTCAACCATAAAACCACTATGTTCAATAAATGTTACTTTCATTTCTGGTTATCCTCCAAAATCTTTTCCTTCATCTGCGGATCAAATTGTTCCTGTTTTAACATCTCAATCTCATATTTGTATGGCGGATAGGATTTCTTGCTGTCTTCCGCTTTAATGTATGGTGTTTCTAAAATCTTAGGTACCTGTTCAAAGTCTTTGTGATGTACGATGTGATTTAACGTCTCAAATCCGATCGTTCCAAATCCAAGATTTTCATGACGGTCTTTTCCTGCACCGATCACATTCTTACTGTCATTGATATGAAAGACTGCGATCTGGTCTTTGCCGATCGTCTTATCAAACTGGTCAATGACATTTTCAAATCCTTCTCCAGACAGATCTAAGCCGCTGTCGCTCACATGACAAGTATCGAAGCAGACTCTTAATTTCTCTGGATATTTTACACCATCATAGATTCTTTTTAGTTCTTCAAACTCACGCCCGATCTCGCTTCCTTTTCCTGCCATTGTCTCCAGTGCGATATGAACCGGCATATCCTGATACATGACCTGATTTAATCCTTCGATGATACGATCAATTCCTTTGTCAACACCAGCTCCAACATGAGAACCTGGATGCAGGACCAACGTATGACTTCCCATAGCTTTGGTACGTTCTACTTCAACTTCTAAGAATTCCACTGCTAACTCAAACGTCTCAGGTTTCGTCGTATTCGCAAGATTGATGATATATGGTGCATGAACAACAAACGTTTCCATTCCATGTTCTTTCATTAATTTTGTTCCATCTTCAATTCTTAATTCCTCAATCTTTTTTCTTCTTGTATTCTGTGGTGCACCAGTGTACACCATAAAAGTATTCGCTCCATAAGATAATGCTTCTTTGACAGATCCTAGAAACATGTCCTTTCCTTTCATCCCTACATGAGAACCAATCAGCATAATTTTCCCTCCGATTAAAAATTTTTCTTCTTTTTTGTGTGTCATTCTGTTGCAGATTATACCGAAAATATGCTGTAAAATCCATATTTTGATACTTAATTTAATTTTTTTGAACTTTTTTTCGTTTTTTTATTGACACAAGTTCCATATAGTGATATCATAACGGTGTTGCGCAGTTGTGGCGGAATTGGCATACGCGCTAGACTAAGGATCTAGTCCGGGTTAACTGGGTAGGGGTTCAAGTCCCCTCAACTGCACTTAAGCCGATGTGGCGGAATTGGCAGACGCGCTGTGTTCAGGTCGCAGTGAGCTTACGTTCGTGCGAGTTCGAATCTCGCCATCGGCATACCGAAGTTTGTGACTTCGGTTTTTTTATTTCATACAATAACTACAAAAAGGAGTCCTCAGACTCCTTCTTTCTTTCGACTCTTTAATAAATTATCTGCTAAGGTTGATACAGTATTCACAATAATCTCCTGCTCTACCGTCTCACATTGTTCCATGATCAGATCCATCTTCTTGCTGTAAAAATATTTTTTCTGTTTCTTGCTGTAACTGTCCACCAACAGTTCATCTATGGTAACACCTAGTGCATCTGCGATCAGCTTAAGTGCTGGCAGCGAAACGCTTACTGAAGCCGTCTCCACATTTGACATATGACTTAATGAAATATCTGCCATCTCGGCAAGTTGTTCCTGTGTTATATTTTCTTTTTTACGATATTCTTTAATTTTCGCTCCCAGAGCTTTATAATTAATGGGCTTCATAGCTCTCCACACTCCTTATATACTCTGATTTTATTATGAATCATTTTTTCAAATAACCGCCTGTGGCAATAGTTTCTATTGTAATGGACCGCTGGCCTTATTTCTGTTATGATAAAACCAACTAATTTATTGTTATCATTTATAAATAGGAGGTTTTTATGCATCTATTCATGAAATTTATTTTAGCACCTGTTCTTTTTGTTCTATCTGTTTTTGTGATCATACAAACTTATAGAAAATATAAGATCAAACATCTTTTGAAAAAATGGGAAAAGAAATATCACCCATTTCCATTGAAAAAGGAAGCCTGAGATTTAGGCTTCCTTTTTTTGATATGATGATTTGTTTGTATATTATTGAAAACATTTCATCTTTTCATTTCTTAACACTATCTTAGCATGCTATACTTGTATACACTACAGCTTGAAAAACTAGAAAAGAAAGGATACAAACTTTACATGAACCAAATCAAACCTATGTTACTAACCACACTGAAATCCTATGACCGATCACAATTTGTCAAAGATGTTACCGCTGGGATCATCGTTGCGATCATAGCTCTTCCATTATCCATTGCCTTAGCACTTGCTTCTGGTGTTGGACCACAAGCAGGTATCTTTACTGCGATCGTTGCTGGATTTGTGATTTCTGCTTTCGGTGGCAGCAGCGTACAGATTGCCGGACCAACCGCTGCTTTTGCAACCATTGTTGCTGGAATCGTTGCAAAGACGGGCTTGACGGTCTTGTGATCTCCACGATCCTTGCTGGTATCTTCTTGATCCTTATGGGACTTTGCCACTTTGGAAGTCTGATCAAATTTATTCCTTATACGATCACCACGGGATTCACTTCCGGGATCGCTGTTACGATCGTCATCGGACAGTTAAAAGATTTCTTTGGTGTTACTTATCCAAATGGTTTAAAACCAATTGAAACAATGGAAAAACTAAATGCATTTGCCCTTGGATTTTCATCTTTCCATGTTGATGCCCTGATTGTTGGCGGAGTCAGTCTTGCCATCCTGATCATCAGTCCATATATTTTTAAAAGAATTCCTGGATCATTGATCGCTGTGGTCATTGGTATTCTTATGGTAAAATTTCTGCCACTCCATGTTTCAACGATTGGAAACCTCTATACGATCACAAATGATCTGCCATCATTCCATATACCTGCAGTCAAATTTTCTATGGTGAAATCATCGATCCCAAATGCATTTACCATTGCGGTACTTGCTGCCATTGAATCTCTGTTATCCTGCGTTGTTGCTGATGGAATGATCAACGGCAAACATCGTTCTGATACAGAATTAGTTGCACAAGGGCTTGGAAATATCGCTTCTGCCCTATTTGGAGGTATTCCTGCAACTGGAGCGATCGCAAGAACTGCTGCCAATATCAAAAATGGAGGCCGCACTCCGGTTGCTGGTATGGTCCATTCCATTACTTTGGTCATCGTATTAGTCGTTTTAATGCCATTTGCTGGTATGATCCCAATGCCTACGATTGCGGCCATCCTTTTTGTTGTTGCTTACAATATGTGTCAGTGGAGAACTTTTGTACATATGTTAAAAACGGCTCCAAAAAGCGATATCATCGTGTTGATCGTCACATTCATTTTAACGGTTGTCTTCGATCTTGTCGTTGCGATCGAAATCGGTATGGTCATTGCATGTCTGCTGTTTATCAAACGCATGAGTGAGGAAACCCATGTTGACAGCTGGGTCTATGTCGATGATGATACACCTGAAATTGATGATCATCTAGCACGGCTTCCTTTAGCGATCCGTGTTTATGAGATCACAGGACCTTTATTCTTTGGTGCTTCTGATGCGATCGAGCATATCGTTGTAAAGGATTTCACTAAATGTCTGATCCTGCGTATGCGAAGTGTTCCTGCACTTGACAGCACAGCATTAAATGCATTAAAAGATCTCGTTGATACTTGTGAGAAAAAAGGAATTACGATCGTATTTTCTCATGTCAATGAACAACCAATGAAGGTTATGAAGAAAGCTGGATTTATCGAGCTTGTTGGGAAAGAACATTTCTGTCCAAATATCGCTGCTGCACTAAAGCATGCAGAAGATTGTATTGATTAAATTCAGATCTCGCTCATGATCCTCTGCGTGATCTCATTCGCTTTTTCATAAATGTGAGCCGCATCTGTTCCAATAAAGAATTCGCCATCTTCATACAGAATCTTTCCTGCGACCATTGTCATCTTGACATTTTGCTTACTTCCACTGTATACCAGATTCTTTCTGATATTGTGGATTGGCTGCATATTTGGCTGATGCAGGTCGATCATTATAAGATCTGCCTGCTTTCCTTTGACTAACACATCACAGTCTGAAAGATTCATTACTTTTGCACCGCCTGTTGTTGCCATCTTTAATACCTCTGTTGCATCAACTGCACTCGCATCATTTTCCCGGTATTTGGCAAGTGCTGTGACAAGAAACATCTCGCGAAACATATCAAGACAGTTATTGCTTGCAGGTCCATCCGTTCCGATCGCCAGATCAATATTTCGTTTTAACATCTCCTCGATCGGAGCGATCCCGCTTGCTAATTTTAGATTCGAGGCTGGGTTGGTGATCACAGAAATCTGATGTCTCTTTACGACATCAAGATCTTCTTCGCTCATATGAACACAGTGGTACAACCCTCCTCCATATTCAAACAGCCCTAGCTGTTCCATATATACCGTTGGTGTCATACCTGTTCTCTCGACGCACTGTGCCACTTCTGAGGCACTTTCTGAGTTATGGGTATAGATAGGTGCATGGTACTTCTTAGAAAGCTCTGAGATGCCTTCTAAGATTTCTCTCTTGGTTGTATATTCTGCATGGAACCCCAGTTCATAACTGGTAAGTCCATCTTCTTTATGGTACTTCTCATACCAATTCTCTACTTCTTTCACAGACTGGGTAAAATCATTCACTGCTCCAATAACAGTCGTCCGAAAACCACAATCCTCAGATGCCTGGATCATCGTATCTGGTGTCAGATACATATCCGCATTGGCGGTGATCCCGCTTGTTAAATATTCCATGATGGCAAGTTTGGATAAATGATAGATATCATCCGGTGTTAACTTGGCTTCATATGGGAACACCTGATCATTTAACCAGGAAAGCAGCGGCATATCATCTGCATGAGATCTTAAAAATGTCATCGCGGAATGTGTATGGGCATTCTTAAATCCAGGCATGATCAGATTGCCTTTTGCATCAATCTGTCTCTCCCATGCGATCTTTGCCGCTTCTTCTTTATTCTCCGGTCCGACATACTGTATTTTATGATCTGAGATCCAAATCTCTCCATCAAAGATCTCTTGATCTTCCTGCATGGTTAAAATTCTTGCATGGTAGATTCTTATCATTTGATCACCTCTTATTTCTTCAGACTCTTCCCCATTCTACAGATGCATTCTGTTACTAGTTTCTGGAATTTTGGAGCTGCACGATCTGCACTTTGCTGAACTTCTTCGTGTGTCAGTGGTTTCTTACTGATTCCGGCAGCAGGATTCGCAATACACGAAATTCCACAGATCTTCATTCCCATATGATTTGCCGCGATTGCCTCACAGGCAGTACTCATTCCAACCGCATCTGCACCGATGGCTTTACACATCCTGATTTCTGCCGGAGATTCAAAATTAGGACCTGGAAGCTGGATATAAGTTCCTTCTTTAAGATCGATCTGCAGATGATCCGCACTTTTTCTGATCACTTCTTGTAATTCTTCATCATAAATATGACTCATATCCGGAAATCTTTCTCCATATTCTTCGATATTCGGCCCAATTAATGGAGATGGTACAAAACTTGCAATCTGATCCGTGATCATCATAAAGTCACCCGCTTCAAATCCACGATGAATCCCACCGGAGGCATTTGTCAAAAACAAGATCTCTGCTCCCATCATCTTCATCAGTCGAATCGGTAGTACAACATCACTCATGGAATATCCTTCATAATAGTGAACTCGTCCTTCCATGATCATTACTGGAATATCTTCTACGTAACCAAGTACAAATCTTCCTTTATGTCCCTGTACTGTAGAAACTGGAAATCCTTTGATCTCATGGTAATCGATCACAGTCTCAATCTTGATCTTCTCCGCATAATCTCCAAGACCGGAACCTAAGACCAATGCGATCTGTGGTTTAAACTCTGTCATTTCATTTACTTGTTTATAACCTCTCTTTACTTTATCATATATTTTATTCATATTATTGATCTCCTTCCTGCCAGTTCTTTTTCTTACATTATGACACATTTTTGTACAAAATGAAATGCATTCCACACACATCCTATTGTTTACAAAAATTATAGTTCCCATTTCTTGCTTTCCATTCATTTGCAAGTTATACTCAAAGGAACCCCAATTTCCCTACAACAAGGAGTACTAATATGAAGTTAGCAATCGTTGATGATAATAAATTAGAACAGGAGCTCATTTTCAACACTCTTCGTACTTATGAACATGAAAGAAACATCTCCCTTGATATTTCTTCTTATAGTGATGGTAATTCTTTTTTGAATACCTATGTCCCTGGAGATTTTGATCTGATCTTTATGGATATTTATCTAAATGAACTGAACGGGATCGATATTGTACGCAAGATCCGTCAGATGGATTCCAAAGTGATGATCGTATTCTTAACAACAAGTAAAGAACACATTTTTGAAGCTGCCCCTTTTCATTTTTTTGATTATATTTTAAAGCCTTTTGAATCCACACAGATCTTTCATGTACTTGATGATGCTTTACAGCTTCTTCCTGAGCAGGAAGCTGAATTATCTTTTGAATATCGTTCTTTTGATGTTCATTTTCCATTATCAAAGATTCAATATATTTACTCAATTAATCATGAGGTGATCATTCATACAACGAATGGAACACATGTTTTCCGGCTTCCTTTTTATTCTGTCACAGATCATCTAGATGATTCAAGATTTCTTCAGTGCAACCGTGGAATCATGTTGAATATGGACTATATTAAGACGATGGAATCCGATTACTTCGAAATGACAGATTCAAAGTGTTTTCCGATCAAAACGAAAGGACGCAAGCAAATCCGAGAGCAATATATCAAATACCAGTTTTTGAAACTTGAGGAGGCATGATCTTTTATGACTTTTTATGATATTTTTACATATTTATCTACATTTACAATCATCATTCCACTGGCAGTTTTTTGCCTGTTTCCAGTAATCAATCATCTAAAGACTCCGATCCGCCATCTGCTGATCAAGATCAGCCTTGTTTTTGTATGCTATTTTGTTCTGTTGATCATTCCGTATATGATCTTTCAACAGTATCTGGGCAATATTCTTGTATTCCTTGCTGTGCCTATGTTCTTTTATCTATTTCAAAAAGAAACGAACCTGCTGCTTCCTGCATCTCTCTTTGTGTTATGCTGACTGCATGTTGTCTTGGTTCTCTTTCTTATGTTATCTATCATACATTCGGTGTCATCTTTCATCCACATGGACAAAGTACAGAATTTTATCCAGAATCCATGATCGCACAACTGATCTTTCTGGTTTTCGCCGATATCATCTTATATAAACCTGCCAGAAAATATCTCGGCTGGATGGTTACGAATTTCCACAATGCCTTTGTCTGGCGGATTGCGTGTATTTTCCCATGCTGTTTTACTTTTCTCGTTTTTACTTATATTCCACACAATTATTATGATATTTATACCTATCATGATCTACATGTTTACTTTTCCATGATGCTCACTTTACTGGTCTTTGTATTTCTTTTATATGTCTTATTTTATACTATCATCCACAGTTATGTAGAAAATCAGTACATATTGGAAGAACAAAAGATTCTGGAGATTCAGGCAAAAGAATACTCCCAGCTTTCCCAACATGTACAAGAGACAAGAGAAATCCGCCATGATTTTCGTCATCAGATCACTGTTATCTCTGGATTGTTAAATCAAGGAAATTATGAAGAATTAAAGGAGTATCTGTCCCAATATGAATCATCTATTTCTTTACAGACTAAGATCTACTGCCGTCAGCCCGCTGTAAATGCCATTTTATCGCATTATGATCTTTTATGTGAACAAGATAAGATCAAAACAAAATTTGCCGTTGATTTTCCAACGCTCTCTCCAATCTCTTCCGTTGATTTTTGTATTGTTCTTGGAAATCTTTTAGAAAATGCTTACCTTGAATGTAAGACATTACAGAAGTATGAGAAATTCATCCATCTCAAAGCCAGACAGACTTCTCCTGGTGCTTTTGTTCTGCTCATCGAGAGCCCTTATGAGCATGAGATCAAAAAAACAGACAGTGGCTTCTTCTTATCCTCTCGCCGCAAAAACTGCGTCGGTACAGGTCTTAAATCAGTCACTGCCATATGTAAAAAATACGATGGCCATCTGTCTATTAAGACTGATAACCACCGCTTTAAAGTCAAGATGTTTTTACAATGTTAATTCTATTGATTAAGCTAATTTTTCTTTTGCTACGTCAACTAAAGCTTTGAATGCTTCTGGTTCGCTGATCGCCATCTCAGATAACATTTTTCTGTTGATGTCAACACCTGCTAATTTTAATCCGTGCATGAATTTGCTGTAAGAAAGTCCGTTCATTCTTGTAGCAGCGTTGATACGTGCGATCCATAACTGTCTGAACTGACGTTTTCTCTGTTTTCTTCCTGCGTAAGAACTTGTTAAAGCTCTCATAACAGACTGTTTTGCTACTCTATACTGTTTAGATCTAGCTCCTCTATATCCTTTAGCCAGTTTTAATACTCTATTGTGTTTTTTCTTTGCGTTCATTCCGCCTTTGATTCTTGCCATTGCTTACATTCCCTCCTTAACGATCCATCTTACAGATATGGTAAAATCTTCTTCATGTTCTTTTCATTTGTTGCATCTGTCATTGCAGCTTTTCTTAAATTTCTCTTTCTCTTAGGAGATTTCTTTGTTAAGATATGGCTTTTGTATGCCTTATTTCTTTTTAATTTTCCTGTTCCTGTCTTTTTAAATCTTTTTGCAGCTGCTCTACATGTCTTCATTTTTGGCATGGTTATTTCCTCCTTAATCCTGCTTGTATCTACTCATATTTGAATATCTTAAACTCCTAGTTGTTCTTTGGAGCTAAAAACATTGTCATGCTTCTTCCTTCAAACTTTGGTTTCTTATCGATGGTGGCTACATCTTCTAATGCTTTCGCAAAATCATCTAGGATATACTTGCTTGCATTCACATGAGCAAGTTCTCTTCCTCTGAATCGAAGTGTGACTTTCACTCTCGCACCTTTTGCAAGGAATTTCTTTGCATGATTAATCTTTGTGTTTAAGTCGTTTGTGTCAATGTTTGGTGACATGCGGACTTCTTTCACATCGATGACTTTCTGTTTCTTCTTTGCCAGCTTTTCTTTTCTTGTCTGCTCGTATTTGTACTTACCGTAATCAATAATCTTACAAACCGGTGGTTTTGCCTTTGGTGAGATCTTGACAAGATCTAATCCTGCTTCATCTGCTAACTTCTGTGCTTCCCTTGCGGACATAACTCCAAGCTGCTCGCCATCATTCGCGATCAGACGTACTTCTTTATCTCTGATCTGTCCGTTAATCATTAAATCGCTAATAATTACACCTCCATGATAATAAAAAAAGTGGATAGTTATAAGACTATCCACATAAAATTCAAGCATGATCACGAAATATCATATTCTTAAATATTAACCCAAGTCACTTCCTAATCTATCATATGTGCTAAGGTGAGAGTGGATACTCTTCTTTGTTGTTTCTGTTGTTCTTCACAACTTTTGATATTATATCATGCTTTCATTTTTATTGTCAAGTATTTTTCTTATCTTTTTATTTTTCTACATTGAATGTCACTTTGTTATTCAACGCTTTATAAAATGTCAGCTGATATCTCTGGGCATCCGCTAATACATCATAATCTTCGCCAGTTTCAATGATCTTGAAATTAATGATGTTCGCCTTTCTCGCACTGTCTTTGCTCACTGCTACACCATTACGTTCGTCTGCAAATCCTTTGACATTCGCCAGCATATTAAATTCTGTTTTGATGCTATCCACTTTATAAGAATATTGTTTTCCTGTTTGACTTGTAAAATAGATTGTGACAGATCTCCAGTTTGGATTAAATGTAAATGTTGTCTTGCTTCCAGATGTTTCACTGCATACATCATCAAATCCATCATATACAAAAACATCAACATCTTTTGTGCAGATCTTTCCTGATCTTGCAGTGGTAGAAATCTGAATTCTGCTGTATCCGCCTTTTTTAGCTGTCACTTTTCCTTTGCTGTTAACCACTGCTACCTGTGGATTACTGCTCTTATAAGTCAGAGTTTTTGATGCCATCTGTTTTCCTCCAGGTAAAGCTGTTGCTTTGATCTGGGCAGTGTTTCCTGTCTTGTAGAAATTGATCGTCTGTGCAGATGAAAGTTTGATCCCTGTCGCTGCTTTTCTTACATATACAGTGATCTTCTTTGTTTTCACTCCAGAAGCTTTCATTGTGATCTTGGCAGTTCCGTATTTCTTTCCTTTGATCACACCATTTTTATTTACTGTCGCTACAGATTTTTTTGATGTCTTATATGTGATCTTTTTCTTTTTCCCAACTGTTTTTGCATTTAATTTTAAAGTTTTTCCAACAAAAACCGTTGCCTTGCTTCCTGTTGATGTTTTGATATATGCTTTTTTGGCAGCTTTCGCATTTGTTGGCATGATCATACAGGAAACTGCAAGCAACATCAGCATCGTCATTATCTTTTTCTTCATGTTCCTGATCCTTCTTAAATAGAAAATTCTTTTATAGAAAAAGAATCCTGGAGGAAAGCTCCTCCAAGATTCCTTTATCACTCAGCAATTGATTATTTTGCTACATACTGTGTAATTGTTAAATCTTTTGCTTTATCTGCTGGTAATTTTACTGTGTATTTACCATCTTTTGCTGTTGCAGAAGCAATAACTTTTCCAGCTGCATCTTTTACTACGATGTTTGTAGCGTTTTTGTCGCTTGTTACAACGTATTTAGCACTTGTAGCTGTTACTGTACCGTCTTTTGCTACTGTAACTTTGATGTTGTGGTTCTGACCTTTTTCAGATTTTGCTACAACAGCGTATTCTGTATCAGATACTTTTGTAACTGTTGCTGTGTATTTTCCATCATAGTTAGATGTACCTTTGATCGTAGCTGTCTTTGTAGCACCTTTACCAGTAGCTGATAATACACCTAATGTAAAGTTTTCTTTGCTTTCCCATGCTTTGAATCCAGCTGCTGGATCAGCAATATATCCTAATGCTTCTTTAACCTGTGCTGCAGAGATCTCAACTGTCTGTTTTCCACGAGTTAAAACGTATTTGTCAGCATTAGCAACTAATCCTGTATATTCAGCTGTGTTATCTTTTACAACTGGTTTTACAATTTCAGGTGTTACAACTTTTGCAGGTGCTGGAGCTGCTTTTACTGTTACTGTAAATTTAGCTTTCTTACCTTTTGCATCTTTACATGTTGCTGTAATTGTTACTTTACCAGCTTTCTTTGCAGTTACTTTACCTTTAGAAGTTACTGTAGCTACTTTCTTGTTGCTAGATTTGAAAGTTACAGCTTTTGTAGAAGCTTTCTTTGGTGAGTAAGTTGGGTGAAGAGTGAATTTCTTTCCAGCTGTTACTGTTTTCTTTTTTCCCTCTTTGAATTTTAAAGTTTTAACAACTTTACCAACTGTAACCTTTGTTGTAGCCTTTGCTTTTTTGTTGTTTTTAGCAATTGCTGTGATTGTTACTGTACCTTTTTTCTTTGCACGGATGATACCATTCTTAGAAATAGTAGCAATCTTTTTGTTGCTTGTTTTGTACTTTAACTTATAAGTTTTAGCACTTTTTGGTGAGAATTTCAGGCGTGTCTTTGCATTCATCCAGTGTCCTGGTACACTAATCACATACCCTTTCTTCTTAAAAGATAATTTCTTTACCTTTTTTGTTGCTGCACTAACATTAGCTGTTTTTGGTGCTTCTGTTACTGCGACAAGCCCGAAAGCCATAACTGCGGATAATCCACAAGCTGCTGCTTTCTTGATGATTTTGTTACTCATACTTACATTCCTCCTTATTAAGTATTTGGATGATTTTTTTCCGTATCTGACTCACCGTAATATGAATATGAATATTTATACTCATAATTACCATAAGCACCGATACGCTCATCAACTTTATTTAATACAGCCCCAAGGATACGAACCTCGCCCCTCTTCAACTGCTTGATGACATCTTGAACGATCTTACGTTTGATCACTCCCTGCTCGATCACGATGACTGCTCCATCTGTATATTTACCGATGATCACAGCATCAATAACAACACCTAGCGGTGGTGCATCAATGATCACATAATCAAACATATCCCTAACATTCTCAATGAATTGTTCAAACTGCTCAGAATCCAAAATGCTTGTTGGATCTGGTGACAGCGGACCAGCTACTGTAATACAAAGTCCCTCAACTTCTGTCTCGTAGATGATATCCTCCACTTCTGCCTGTCCTGTCAGATAATGGCTTAATCCTTTATCGATTCCCTGTATATGATATCTGGCTGCCATTACTGATTTTCTTAAGTCAGCATCCACCATCAGTATCTTCTTTCCACTTTCTGCAAGTGTTCTTGAAAGGCTCAGAGAAATAGAACTCTTTCCTTCATTCGGAACACTGCTTGTCATTGTGATCACTTTAATATCTTTTCCGCAGAAGGCTAAGTTCGTCTTTAACTGGTTTAGTCCTTCTACCATACGATAATCATTGATCTCTGGAAGATCCATTACTAATTTCTTCATCTTATTCCCTCGCCCTCTTTACTTTCTTTGTTCGCTTTGTAGTTCCCTTTACCAAAGGTAATTGCGCTAAAGTAATAATTCCAAGATATTTCTCAATATCTTCTTCTTTCAGGATCGTATCGTTCATCAGATACTGGATCACAATGGCTGCTGCCATCAATATAAATCCAAGAACTGCTCCGATCAATACGTTCTTCTTAAGACTTGGGCTGTCTGGTTTATCTGCCTTATATGCCTTTTCGATGATCGTTGGTGATTTCACGTCCATCTTCTCTGCAACTGTCTTCGCTGTTACTTCTGCAAGATCCTGTGTGATGCTCTGTGCAAGTGCTGCATCCTTATCTGTTATCGTAATCTGCATGATACGTGTATCAGATGGATTCTCCACCGTGATCTTCTTCTCTAATTCTTTATAATCCATATCAAGCTTCAGATCTGCGATCACCTGTTCAAGGACTGGTCTTGTCTTAACAATTACCATATAATCCTGTGTTAACTGAGTACCCATTGTAAGATCTGTAAGCTGTGAAAGTCCACCCTTTGAAACAACATAAAGCTGTGCTGTAGAAGAATAGATCGGTGTCATCGCAAACTTCGTGATCAATCCTGATGCACCTGCAAAGACGATTGCTGTCAACAAAATCCAAACGATCTTCTTCTTCAATGCCAAAAACAATTCCCTTAAATCAATCTCGATCTCATCATCATTCTCTAACTCGTACATAGATGTTTTTATCCCTTCTTTAATTAAATACTTTTCCCCTCAAGCATCTTTCTTGGATTCTCATAAAGAATCTGGTCCGCATGCTTCTTCCGTACAACTTCTGCTGCCGGTTTCATATTTGGTCTTCTTGTCCGGAAATCGTGACAATCCGTTCCAAGGAAATGAACCAGTCCTTCTTTCATAATCTTCTTACAAAAAGATGCTCGTTTATCAAAAATTCCTCCGATCAGGCTTTCCGCATTTATCTGAATATATGCACCTGTTTCGACCAGTTCGACAATCTTGTCTACATGTCCGAAAACTGCTTTGTATCGCTCTACATGCGCAAGGATTGGAATATATCCTGCATATACAAAATCCTGAACCGCGCGATATATATGCGAATAGGCATCTGATGTCGCAAACTCCACTAAAACATAACGGGTCCCATTCATCGTCAATGCTTTCCCTTGTTTCAGATCTGAAACTGTCCCTTGCTGATAATATAATTCGCTCCCAAGGTATAGCTGAATCTCTGGATAATACTTGTATGCCTTCTCTCTGATCGCCTCAAACTTCTCTCTCAATACTTCTGTATCCGGATGTCCAAACTTCGGACCGTAATGCGGAGTCAGTATTACCTGATCCACGCCTTGTTCCCGTTCTTCATCCAACAGTCCCATTGAATCATTGATGTCCTTTGCTCCATCATCAACTCCATATAATATATGTGTATGAATATCTATCAACGCCATAACAATCTCTTTTCTAAGTCTGATATTTATATTATTTTTGATAACTTAAGAAATATACTAATATAATATACCATCTTTATTCTCAAGTTACAATGCTTTTTCTTATCAAAAAGAAATACAATTTATACTATTCTTTGCTGAACTCAACTAACTCTAATCCCTCATTACGATCAAGTACAAACTGGATTCCCCATTCATTCTTAAATAACAACAGTGGATTTCCTCGCATATCTTTGACTTTCTTAACTTCAGATACACCACGTAATTTGTTCATATCCGTGTTGCGGTCTTTGATCCAGCGGATTGCCTGATATGGCAATGGTTCTAAACGGATCTCGCAGTTGTATTCATTTTCCAGACGGTATTTTAAGACATCAAACTGAAGTGTTCCTACAACTCCGACGATGATCTCTGCAAATCCTGCTTCATGTTCCTGGAAGATCTGGATAGCACCTTCCTGTGCAATCTGTTCTACACCTTTCACAAACTGCTTACGCTTCATAGAATCTAACTGGATGACTCTTGCAAAATGTTCTGGTGCGAATGTTGGGATTCCTTCATATTCAAAGTCATCTTTTGGAAGGCAGACAGTGTCTCCGATAGAGAAGATTCCCGGGTCAAATACTCCGATGATATCTCCTGCATACGCCTCTTCTACGATCTTACGTTCCTGTGCCATGATCTGCTGTGGCTGGGAAAGCCTCATCTTTTTCTTACTCTGTACATGTTTTACTTCCATGTTCGCTTCGAATTTACCGGAACAGATTCTCATAAATGCAATTCTGTCACGGTGATTTTTGTTCATATTTGCCTGAATCTTAAAGACAAACGCTGAAAAACCATTTTCCACAGGATCTACTTCTTCTCCCTTGGATGTTCTTGCAAGTGGTCTGTTTGTCATCTTCAGGAAATGCTCTAAGAATGGTTCTACACCAAAGTTTGTAAGTGCTGATCCAAAGAATACTGGAGATAGTTTTCCCTGATGTACTTTCTCCATATCAAGATCTGCTGCCGCACCATCTAATAATTCAATTTCTTCCATCAGATTCTCATAGAAATCTTCTCCGATCAAATCTGCTGCATTATCATCATCTGCTGAAATGATCGTTTCTTTTGCTTCTTTTGCACCACCTGTGGAGACTGCCTCGAATCGTAAGATATTTCTTGATGCACGCTCGTATACACCCTTAAATTCTTTTCCACATCCGATCGGCCAGTTGATCGGACATGTCTCGATCCCTAAGACTTTCTCGATATCGTCTAACAGATCGAAAGTATCCTTAGCTTCACGGTCCATCTTATTGATAAATGTAAAGATCGGGATATGTCTCATAACACAGACCTTAAATAACTTGATCGTCTGTGGCTCCACACCCTTGGAAGCATCGATCACCATGACGGCACAATCCGCTGCCATCAGTGTACGATACGTATCTTCTGAGAAATCCTCATGTCCTGGTGTATCAAGGATATTGATACATTTTCCTTCGTATTCAAACTGTAATACAGAAGAAGTGACAGAGATACCTCTTTCTTTTTCAATCTCCATCCAGTCAGATACTGCATGTTTGGAGTTTGCCTTTCCTTTCACAGACCCCGCTGTATTGATTGCTCCTCCATATAAAAGGAACTTCTCAGTCAACGTTGTCTTACCGGCATCCGGATGAGAAATGATCGCAAAGGTTCTTCTGCGGCCGATCTCCTGCTCAATACTGTTTGCCATAATCTTTTTCCTCTTTTCTATTTTTATCTATTATTTTACATTTCTACGCATACTTAGTCATATTATCACACCACTTCTTAAATTTCTACTGATTCTTTATAAAAAATATGCTTTTAACTATTGCTTTTCCCAAGAAACACAAGTGTTTTTCGATGTTAATTCGTGGTATAATGATTCTATATTAAATCTAGGAGGATATCTCATGAGCAATACAATCTTACGCAATGAAAATGTATCTGTCACTTTAAAATCTCTTGGTGGGGAACTGACTTCTATCAAAGATGCTTCTGGTACGGAATATCTCTGGCAGGGAAATCCTGACTTCTGGAGTGGACAGGCACCTGTCTTATTTCCGATCGTTGGGTGTTTAAGAAATGGAACTGCAACCATCGGTGATTCTAAGACTTGTTCTTTTGGCCGTCATGGTCTTGCAAGAAAATTAGAATTTACTTTGGTTTCTTCTTCTGAAACTTGTGCTGTTTATTCTTTGAAAGCGGATGATTCTACGAAAGAACAGTATCCTTATGATTTTGAACTCCAGATGATCTATGAATTAACGGATCATGGAGTGAAAGTCAGTCATAAGGTGATCAATCATGGGGACATCGTTATGCCTTACTGTATTGGCGGTCATCCTGCATTTAACTGTCCAGTGTATGAAGGGGAGAATTTTGAAGATTATATCGTGGAATTTGAACAACCGGAAACTGCTGCCTGTGCACAGCTTATAGATGATGGTTTGATCAATAACAACGATCGTATTCCTGTTCTTGATCATGAAACTGTGATCCATGTAAAACATTCTTTATTTTACAAGGATGCTTTGATCTTTGATCAGTTGAAATCACGCACGGTTGCATTAAAACATAAGGAAAGCGGTCATGGTATCTTAGTTACTTTCCCTGATTTTGATTATCTGGGTGTATGGTCTAGTGCAAATGATGGACCTTTTGTTGCTTTGGAACCTTGGAGTGGAACTTCTACCTGCAGTGATGAGGATGATGTGTTTGAACATAAAAGAGGGGTGCGATTCTTGGAGCCTGGAGAACATGAAACTTTGAGTTTTGTGATTGAGATTTTATAGTACGTGATAATGTTATGAACATTTTGTGACTTGAAAACGCTGGAATTTCCACATTTTTCGTGCTATCTTGTAGATAACAAACTTGTAGTTAGGAGTTATGATCATATGAATTGGCATGGAAAACGTTATTATTCGTTTGATAGTTTTTTAAAGAATTATTTTGGTGAGAAAATTTATAAAGTATCCTTAGATGGTGGTTTTACCTGTCCAAACAGAGATGGAACACTTGGAACTGGTGGTTGTATCTTTTGCAGTGAGGGCGGTTCCGGGGATTTTGCTTCTTCGGCTGCTTTGTCTGTGACAGATCAGATCACCGCTGGAATTGAGATGGTTTCTAGAAAGATCGAGAATGGGAAGTATATTGCTTATTTTCAGGCTCATACCAATACATATGCTCCTGTTTCTGTTTTAAAAGAAAAATATGAAAGTGTATTAAATATTGATGATGTTATTGGAATAGCTATTGCTACTAGAGCAGATTGCATTAGTGATGAATGTCTTAATTATCTAAAAGAACTTAATAAAAAAACTTTTCTTAGTGTTGAATTAGGACTTCAAACAATTCATGATGATACTGCCAAACTTATTAATAGATGTCATACTTTGAAACAATTTGAAGATACGTATAAAAAACTTAAAAATGCTGGGATTGAGGTTGTTGTCCATATTATTAATGGACTTCCATTTGAAAATGAAGATATGATGCTAGAAACTGCTAAATATATTAACAAAATAGACGTTGATGGTGTTAAAATACATATGTTAAATATTGTTAAAGATACGGCTTTGGAAAAACTTTATAAACAAACTGGATTTCATCTACTTACAAAAGATGAATATATAGATATTGTTATTAAACAACTAGAGTTACTTAATGAAGATATTGTTATACATAGAATTACTTCTGATCCTGATCCTAAAAACTTAGTAGCTCCCGACTTTCTTGTTAAAAAGTTTTGTTTGCTAAATGATATAGATAAAGAGATGAAAAAAAGAGATACTTATCAAGGAATCAAAGTATCTTCTAAATAATGGTCTAGATAATATCAAAAGATATATTACTAGGCTTTTATTTTTGGAGATTATTTATTAAATCTTCTTCTAATTTAGATATATCATTAGGACTCATAAAAGCAAAAACAGTATTTTTATAATTAGATAATTTTTCTGCCTCATCTATATTTATATGATGAGCAGTTTCAACCTTAGAAATAATCATATCTGATGTTACTTCTGGATAATCTTCTTGCTTTTCTCTAGCAGGATGAATATCTAAAATATATGAGGCATCTATACTATTAAATATATTGATATAATCATTAGCAAATTCTTTAGTTCTTGTAAAGGTATGAGGTTGAAAAATTGCTACTACTGATTTATCTGGATATTTTTGACGAATAGCATCTAGTGTTGCCTTTATTTCATTAGGATGATGAGCATAGTCGTCAATTATGATATTGTCCCCTACTTCTTTTAAAGTAAATCTTCTTTTAGCACCTTTAAACTCTTTTAAATTATTATATACTTCTTTATAATCAATTCTTTCTAAATAACAAACTGTTATAACAGCTAGAGCATCTAATAATTGATGGTTTCCATATATAGGTAAATCAAAATGACCATAACCATTCACATCAAAACTAATCCCCTCTTTACTATATTCTATATTAGTTGCTCTAATATCGTTATTTTCTTCTATTCCATAAAAAACTACATCACGTTTTAATTTCATTTGTCTTGTATAAGGACTATCACCACATGCTATAACCATTTTACTGGCTTTATTAGCAAATTCAGTGTATGCACTTATAACATCATTTATATCTTTATAATAATCAACATGATCTAAATCAATATTAGTAATAACAGCATAATATGGATAATATGCTAAAAAGTGACGTTGATATTCACAAGATTCTAGAGCAAAATATCTGTTTTCTCTTAAAGCACTTCCAGTTCCATCTCCTATTAAATAGTTAATTCCTTGATTCCTAAGGGCAAGGGATAACATATTAGTTGTTGTTGTTTTTCCATGACATCCAGCGATACAAATAGTTGCAAATTCTTTAGATAGTAGCCCAACCATTTCATTATATTCTAAAATTTTTAAATCCATTTGACGAGCCTTTTTTAATTCAACATTATCCTCATGAATACTAGCACCTTTTATAATAGTAACGCCACTTTTTTCAAAATCTTCTTTTATATTGTCCTCATTGTAGATATAAACAGGAATATTATTTTTTATAAGTCCTTCTTCTGTAAAGAAATGCTTCTCTACATCACTTCCACTAACTTTATTTCCTAATTGCTTTAAAATAACAGCTAAAGCACTCATTCCAGTTCCTTTTATTCCAATAAAATAATACATATTTATCTCTTCCTTCCTCTATATTCATCTTCTTCTAGGTAATATAAATCATCTAAAATAGTTCTTCTTTTATCATTAATTATATTATATAATTTTATTCTTAATTGATTAATTATAATTTGAATTTTTTTCAAAGTTAAACTTTGATAAGTATTTCCTAAATATTTACGATATTCATTCAAAATCATTAATTTTAATCTCTCAGCATCCATCAAACTTTGTCTTACTCCATCTTCATCAGTTGAACCACTATTATCTATATCTTCTAAATACTTAAGTAGATTTTTTAATTTTATGCTTATTTTTTTCTTAATTATTTTTTCACTTAAGCTTGGATTTACAAATACTATCTTATTTACTGTTATAGCATCATAAATATTACTTTTGGGAGTAATATTGTATCCTTTGATTTTATCATATTCTAAATATATAACTTCACCAGTTTTTTTATCTTTTTTTAGATAATAGTTCTTTTTACTCATGATATTTTTCCTTTCTCATGTTCGTTAGTTTTATCTGCATTTCTCTTCGGTATTTAGCTATATTAGCATGATGTCCTGATAATAATACCTCAGGAACTTTTAATCCTCTATACTCTGCTGGCTTTGTGTAGACGGGATAATCTAATAAGCCGTCATCATTAAATGATTCACTAGCTAAACTTTCTTTATTTATAACGCCATCTATCAAACGTATCAAACACGAGATCCCCGACAACTATAAT
>OKRY01000318.1_pt1 | contig 37010 bp, 43 predicted proteins | sample 1601121 | NCBI WGS metagenome assembly OKRY01 (sample SAMEA3541546, study PRJEB24748) | human gut metagenome | biome: human gut; feature: human-associated habitat; material: faeces | place: China | collected 2012
TGTGCTTCCGCCGCCGGCATATTGGGATACATAGTAATCTGCATCCTGCGGGGTGTCTCTGCCCGTGCTCAGCGTGTTGATGAGTGCGCTCAGATCGTGGGTGTGGGTCTTATCGGCCTTTTTCTCCAGCGCGTCACCGGTGGCCTTTGCATCGGCAGGAGCATCGGGGATGGACAGTGTCTTGTCCGTTCCGGCCCGTGTCCCGGCAAGCTCTGCGGCATCCTCTGCGGCTTTCTGAGCCTTTTCTGCGCCTTTCTGAGCCTTTTCTGCCGCCTGACGGTTGGTGGATGCTTCACCGGCCTTGGTGGAGGCGGTGGAAGCGCTCCCCGCAGCGGCGGTGGCCTGCTGGGTGGCGGTTTCTGCCGCAGCGGTGGCTGTCCTGGTGGAGTTGGCCACGTCGTTCAGGGCTGTGGTGCGGACCCGTGCGATATCCTGCAAGGCGGCGGTGTGCTCCGTTTTCGTGTCCTGCAGGGCCTGCTGGGCGGCAGTCTCGCTGGTCTTGGCGTTCTTCTCGCTGGCGGCGGACTTGATCTCGCTGCTCTTGGCGGCGGCAGCACTGGTCTCGGCCGCAGCGGCGCTGGTGGTGGCTTTCTCCTCCAGTGCGTTGATGCGCTCCCTGGCAGCGGCCAGCAGCTCGTCGGTGGGGATGCCGGTCACGCCGTCCCGCACGATGCCGCAGAGCTTCTCGTCCAGCCGTGTGTCGGTGATTTGGCCGGTGGTGACGGCGGTGGAGCCTGCCGGGCGGGTAATCTCGGCAAGGCAGAGGTCGTAGATCAGCTCAGTGCGGGAGATGGCCGGGGCCGTGGGTGTGCTGGATGCCGTGCCCTGCAGCACCTGCAGGCTGGCGGCTCTGGCACCGGCATCATAGCGCATGACGATGCGGTCGATGCGGGGGAGAGACGGGTCGGCCAGCGGCAGGGTCAGGGTGTCGGCCTCCCGCTTTGTGATGGAGTAGCCGGTGAAACGGCTGGGGTGCACCCAGCCACGGCCCGCGCCCACGGTGACCTTCAGCCCGTCTGCGGCTGTCACCGGGAAGTCCTCAGCGGAGCTGAACACACCGCTGGTGAGGCCCGCAAGGTAGGCCGCCACGTCTGCGGCATCGAAGTCGTAGCCGTCGGCGGGGTATAAAACGATTTTGCTCAAAAGATCATCTCCTTACAGCTTGCGCCAGACCGGTGTGCCCAGCCGCGCGGTGCGGGTGGTGCTGTCGCTCTGGCTTTGGGTGATGACATCGGCCACCCGGACGGTGGCCTTGTAGCCCAGCTCCGGGATGGTGCAGAAGGCCACGTCGCCGGGGGAAAGCCCCTCGGCATCGATGGTCAGCTCAATGGAGCCGGTGCGCAGCTGTTCCAGCAGCTTGTTGGTGCCCCGGGCCATGAGCCGCTCGAGGTAGGCTTCGCTCTTGTTGCTCTCGCCCTTTTCCTCGTCCGGCTGCACGTCCCGGGCATCCACATAGAGCTCCCGCCGGTCGGCTCCGGTGGCATCCGTCAGGCCCACGGTCACGGTGGCCCGGGCATCGCCCTCACCGGCCCCCTGAACAACGGCAACGTTGGCATAGTCGCTGTCCCCAAAGGCCCAACTGGCCCCGGTCAGGTTGCCCCACTTGGTACTGAACCTGTTGTTGGGGTCGGCGGTGGGCCGGTAGACCTCGAACAGCAGCTTCTTATCTGCGTTCTTGCCTGCCAGCCGTACCCGGAAGCCTAGGTCGCAGGCCGCGCCGATGGTCATCAGGTAGTCTATGATGCTGCCGCCGGAGGTCTGTGCGGTGTAGGTGGTGTCAAAGCCCACCAGCTCTCCAAGCTCCAGCTTGGGCCACGGCTCCATGGAATTGACCAGCCTGCGCATGGCCTGCTCCGCGTTCTCGCTCTTCACGATGACGGTGCAGACCCGCTTGGTGAAGATCCACGTTCCCGGGAAGCCGGTGACCACTAGATTGCTGTCGGTGTTCTCGTTGCTCCGGTGGCAGATGCGCATGGGCACGTCGCTGTCACTGCGGCGCAGCCAGCGGCCCTCCCGCAGCAGGGACAGGTTCTCTTCGGTGGGTCTGACTTCGAGGGTGAACTCACCCTCGGTGTTGTAGGGCTCGTCCCAGTAAAGGCTCACCCAGACCTCCACCCGGCCCAGCCGGGCAAGGGTCGTCTCATCCAAAACATCCAGCGTCATGCAATCACCTCCGGCAGAATGCCTGAAACCATGGGATAAAATTGCACCGTGACCTGCAGGAGGGTCTCGCCGCTGTCGGCGGTGGCCTTGAGCAGGTTGTCTCCGGGAGCCAGCTCCAGCAGGTCGCTGTCCTCGTCAAGCAGGGAGAAGATGTTCTCCTCCGTGCCGTCCTCTGTCCGCTTGACGGCCAGCTTGTCGGTGGTGGTGCGGTAGATCTCGATGACCTGCCCCGGGGTCAGGGTGGTCAGGATGCGGATGCTCTGGCCCGTGATGATGTTCAGCACGCAGGGGTTGACCACCGCACCGTCACTTTTGAGGGTGGCCGTGAAGGGTACAGCCAGCGCCCCGGGGTTGACCGCGTTCTGCCAGCCAAACGAGGTGCGCACGCCGAACCGGTGGGGCTTGGAGTAGTTGACCGGCAGCCTGAAGCTGGGCACAAAGCCGTTGATGCAGAAGCTCTGAGCGGTCAGATCGTACCAGAAGGGCTTCGGGCAGAAGAACATCATGTCAAGGACCGGGTATGGGTGGATGCTCTTTGTGTAGGGGGTCTTGGAAAGCACAAAGCGGCAGAAATACTTGTCCTCAAAGTACATGGTGCCGCTGGTGAAGTAGGGGAGTTTTTCCAGCAGCAGGGCGGCATCCGCATCGCCGTGGGGGCTGTGGCAGTGGATGATGAGTTCACGGCTCACCCCGGCCACGCTCTGTTTCTCCACCGTGTTGCCGATCTGGTTCACGCCCTGTGCGGTCTGCAGATCTACGTTCACACCATTGATGGGATCGAGGGAGTAGGGCGTGCCGTAGTCCCACCCGATGTCGAGAGCGGCCCCGGCATCCGTCACGAGCCGCAAATGGTCTTTGCGAAATGGCATTCAGAGCCCTCCTTTCATCGTTTCTGGGCCTTGGCCCGGTCGGCTTCCCAGCGTGCTTCCCGCTGGAGGTCTGCCGCCGTCTGGGCCTTGCTGTAAATGTTCTGGGTGATGTTGGTGTCGCCCTCCCGGTGGTACTGGTTGGCGGCTGCGGCCACCTTTGCCGTGCCGGAAACGGCCACACTGCGAGAGATGGCCATGTTGTCCGACAGCACCAGACTGTCTGCCTGCCGCACCATCTCGGCCAGCTTGCTGTTTGCGGCCAGCAGGGCCTCGGTGTTGTCCCGGATGGCATCGGTATTATCCTTATCCGGCGTAGTCCCGGGGGTGCCGGGGTCCGTCGAGGCATCAGGCTTCTCCGGCTCGGCGGGGGTGCCGGGCTTGTATTTTTCTTCCAGGTCTCGGAGGGTCTTTTCGTAGTCCAGCTGCAGCAGTTCCCGCTCAAGGTCGCCCATCCGCAGGGTGTTCTCGGCCTCGACAAGCTGCTTTTCCAGATCCGCCAGCGCGGTTGCATCGGCAGCAGTCTTTTTGCCGATCTGCGCCGACTGCTTCTTGTACTCGGCATCCAGCAGTTTCTTTTCGAGGTCGGCAACGGATTTTTTATAGTCCGCAGCAGCCACGGCCTTTTCGGCATCCAGCATACCGGGGTCATCCTCGGTAAGCTTCGCCCGGGCAAGTTCGGCAGCCTTTTTAGCGTACTCGGCATCCAGCTGCTTTTTCTCGGCATCGCCGGACTGACGGGCATACTCCGCATCCAGCTCGGCCTGCTCCTGCTTGGCGAGGCGGGCGTTCTTGCGGTCCTCACGCTCCTTCTGGATCTTCTTGGCATAGTCCCATGCGGGGTTGGACACATAGTCGATGTGGCCGCCCCAAAGCTGTGCGACGAGATTGTAGGCACCGATCAGCGTATTGATCTCGATGACAAACTGCTCCACAAACAAGCCAAGGACGTACATCAGGCCCTCAAAAATGTAAGACATGAAATCGGCCACGCCCGACCATACATCGTTCATGCCGTTTGCGACGTTTTTGTTTGTGCTGGCAAAGTTGAGCAGTGCGCCCACCAACATGCCGATCAGAGAAATCACCAGCAGGATGGGGTTGGCATCCATGGCAACGTTAAGCCCCTCCTGCGCACCGGTGGCCGTCGTTGCAGCGGGCACGAACTTTGCAACCAGACTGGATGCAAGAGCTGCCAGCTTGTTGCCAACGCCGGACAACGCATTGCCGAGCTGGTCCAGCGCACCCTGCGCGATGGCTGTGATCTGCTCCCTCTGTTTATCCGTGCACGCCTGCCAGAAGTAGGAGGCCGCCCAGAAGCCCAGCTGTTCCAGATCGCCGTTTTTCAGCGCATTGGCAAGGGTCTTGATGGCACCGACCGCGTCGGTCTGGATGTCCTTCTTGATGCTCTTCCAGCCATCTTCCAGCTTGGTGCGCAGCTGAGTGGTCAACAGCTCTCCGGCACTGGCATACTGCGGTCCGGCATCCTCAATGGTCTTGACCGTGGTCTCCACACCGTCGGCGGTCTTGGTGGTCACGGTCTTGACGGTGCGCTCTACGCCCTCGATGACCTCGGTGCCGGTGCGGGTAGTCACGGTGGACACCCGCTCGCTGCCATCAGTCAGGGTCTCGGTGGTCTTTTCCACCGTGACCTGCGCACCGCCCACGATGCTGGTTTGGGTGTCCTTGACCGTGGTCTGTACGGACACCTTGACGTCCTCCATGGTCTGCTTGACAGTCTTGGTGCCGTCCGCAGCAACCTCTGTGATGGTCTTGACATCCTTCAGCACACCATCCACCATCTGCCGGGAAGTCTCGGTGATGGTCTGTTTCTGCTGCTTTTTGCCGTTGGACAAGGTCTCATTGACCGTTTCCACCGTCCGGGTCACGCCGTCCTTTACGGTGGTCGTGGTGTCCGAGATGGATTTGACTACAGTGGCAGTGGCCTGCTTGGTGGCCTTTGCGGCCTTACCCGCATTGTTTGTGATGATGCCGGTTGCGTTCGTGGATGCGGCTGCAGCAGCTTCGGCCGCGGCCTTTTCCTCCTGCGCCTGCTTCACACGTTCATCGTGGAGCTTTTGGCGGCGGGTGCGGTCGGCATCGGTGACGGTGCTGCCCTTGCGGGAAGGTACATCTGTGGTTTCCTCGGTGATGCCGGAAACAGCGGCATTGCTGGCCGTGCCAACGAGGTTGGCAATCAGGCCGGACACCCACGAGGTGAGCTTGCCCCACATGCCTGCAATGCCGTTGATGATGCCCTGAACGATGTTCTCACCAATATGACCGAACTCGTCCATGTTTCCGTCCCAGACACCCACCAGCTTTGCTACGCAGGCGAGGGCGGCTTCGGCCAGATTTTCGATGCTGCGGATGATACCGTCCACCAGCGTGGTCAGCATAGTTGCACCGCACTTGAGGATGTCCGGCAGGTGGGCGATCAGGGCAGCTGCCCATTTGGCAATCAGGCCAGCCGCCGACGTGATGAGCTGGGGCAGTGCTGCGGTGATGCCGGTGATAATACTCTCAACGAATTGGACACCCTTATCCATGATGTCGTCAGCGTGGTCGCCGAGGTAGTTCACCAGCTCGGAGATAATGCGTGCTGCGCAGACGATCAGCTCCGGCAGGTTGTCGATGATGCCCTGCGCCAGAGTGCCTAGCACTTCGCCTGCGGTGTCCAGCATGGCAGGCATGGCGTTGGTCAGGCTCTGGGTCAGCTGAGTGATGATCTCCACGCCGGTCTGCATCAGGCCGGGCAGCTGTGCCGCGATGCCTGCCGCCAGATCGGAGATGATCTCTCCGGCAGCGGCCAGCATAGCTTCCGGCCCGCCCTCAGACAGGGCAGTGGTCAGGGTGCTGATGCAGTCGGTGCCCCACTGAGCAACATCGCCCAGAGTAGGCTCCAGCGAATCATACAGGGTGATGCTGAAGTTCTGGGCAGCCGTCTGCATGGTCTCCACCTTGTGCTGAAAGGTGTCGGTCATGGTCTCGTAGGCGGTCTCGGTAGCGCCTGCGCTGTTCTGCATCTGGCTGAGCACATCGTTGAAATGTTCAGCGCCGCCGGATGCCAAAGACAATGCGCCGGTGCCTGCTTCCACACTCGACCACAGACCTGCAAAGGCAGTGCTGCTGCCGCCGACGCTCTTATACAAGATCTGGAGAACGTCGCCCAGGCTCTTGCCCTCAGCATTCAGCTGAGCAAAGCTCTTGCCAGTCTGTTTCTGCAAAATTTTGCCGACAGTAGAACCGGCATCGCCCAGTTCGTTGAGCATGGACTTGGTGTAGGTGGTGGCTTCTGCCGTGGCAATACCATTTGCGGTCATGACGGCCAGACCACTGGACAGATTTTCGACGGTCACGCCATACGCTGCAGCCAGAGGAATGACCTTGCCCATGCTGGACGAAAGCTCATCCACGCTGGTTTTGCCCAGATTCTGGGTGGTCAGCAGCACATCCGATACATGGATGGCCTGATCTGCACTCAGGCCATAGGCATTCAGCGCGGTGGTCAGGATATCGACCGCCGAACTGCTGGAAGTGAAGCCAGCAGCAGCCAGCTTGGAAGCCTGTCCGGCAAAAGCTACGGCGTTTGCCGTGTCCTGTCCGGCACTGATGGCCTGATAGGCTGCTTCGGCAATGTCTGCAGCGGCAACGCCCATGCTGCCGGATGTATCAAGGATCTGCTTGTTCAGATCGCCCACAGAGACCTTGCTCGTGTCGGCGATGGTGCTGACCTTGGCAAGGGCTGTCTCGAACGATGCACCAATATCGACCGAGGAAGTCACCAGCTCGGCCATTTTGCTGCTGGCCGATTTTACAAAGTCAGCAATCAGATTACCAGCAGCCACCGTCATGCTGGAAATGCCATTGGTAAAACCGCTGGTATCCAGTTTGGTGTTGCCGGTGATCGAATAATCGAATGCCACTTGTGTCCACCTCTCTCCATTCCAAAAGAGCGCGGGCACAAGGGCACAGGCTGTTATAACTTGATTTCTACCTCCCGCTTACAGGCGGGATTTTTGCATTTGACCCACACACCGTGAGCGCTGGCGGAAGCTTCTGCCCAGGCAGGCAGCGGCTTGCTGCAATACGGGCAGCGCACCGGCACGCGGGTACTGTCCTCAGCGGAACCGCGCGAGGAATGCGGCATCATGCTGCTGCGGGGTAACATCGCGCGCACCTCCTTTCAGCTCCGGCGGCAGGGCGTACCGCTCCTTTGCCGCTTCGTATCGCTGTCGGGTTGCTGGGTCCATCTCGCTGGTATCCGTGGTGCGGATCTGCAGGATCTGCGACAGCGCGGTCTCCTGAGGCAGTGCCTGCATCAGCGCCATAAAACGCCACCAGTGCACCTTGTCAATGGTCAGATTGATGCCGTAGGCCTGCTGGAATGCGCCAAGAACATAGGCTGCATCGCAGTGGTAGTCCAGCGTGATCTCACCGGCACCGGCATCGGCCTCCGGCGGCTCTCCACCGGGAGCGTCGTCCGCACAACCGCGGAAAAAGCGCATCAGGGACGCAAAAGCATCCGGCAGCTGCGGGTCTGAAACCGGTTCTGCAAAGAACCGCTCTGCTGCGTCGCGCATCAGCTGGACCTTTTCTTCGTCAGTTTCTGCCCGGCGGTAGGTGTTCAGCAGCCAGACCATATGCCGGAAATCCGGGTCGATGCGTCTGCCCTCCCAAACGGTAGGCAGGGCATCCGTCAGCAGGTCAGTCATTTTCCAGAGCAGCCAGTTCGGCCAGCAGGGCCTTACGGCGGGCAGCTTTGTCCACACGCTCCACCATCTGAGCGGCAGGCGGCTGTGCGGGGAAGCTTACAGGCTGCTGACTGACGATGTGGCCTGCCGTCTGGGTGCGCTGCCGTGCCTTCTTCTCCGCCCGGCGCTGGGCGCGGTTCATGGGCTGCGGCTTCGGGATACGGTCGGCGTAGTGCTGTTTTTCAGCCTTGCAGGCCTCGTTGAGGGCATCCAGCACATCGTAGATAGGTGCTGCGTTGTTCTCGTCCAGGCCCAGACGGTCGGATGCACCTGCACCGAGGATCTCGTCGATGCAGTGCATGACAATCCTTGCCTGTGCGCGCATATAGTCACCCAGACGCACACCGCCATGGTTGAAGCGCTCAGTTTCGGCCCTGCCGGCCTGCTGCATCTGTTCGTTGGCATCTTCAAAGCGGTCCATATCGTTGGCGTTCAAAATGGAAAACTCAAATTCCTGTCCACAAATAAACATTTTCTGGCTCCTTTCGTTGCGCCGTGCCCCGGTACTGCCCCGGAGAAACCTGTTTCACGGCATAAAAAATCCCGTTCCGGTCCCGGAACGGGAAAGCGGATATCAGGCCTTGACCGCCTTGCCGGGCGCTGCCTGCGTCTGCATGTCGGGGTCGTCCAGGTAATCGTACTCCGACGGGGTGCCAATGCCCTTGACATCGCAGGCAAAGCCTGCAGCGGCACCGGCGGCACCGCTGGTATCGCTGGTGACGATGAATGCCGCCTGGCCCTTTTCGCCCTTGCCGGTCTTGACGCTGAAGTAGACGTAGGGGAAGATCACGCTCTGGCCGGAGCCGAACTTGACCTTGTGGCTCAGCAGGAAATCCTGCGCAGCGTCACCCACGCAGCGGTTGCCGTTCAGGGCAAAGGTGCGCTGAACCTCGCCCTTCTCGGTCACAGTGCCGGCGCGGATATACGAGTTGTCCTCGGTGGTGGCGTTCAGAGCACCGGAGTGCTCCTTGACGCGCTCTGCACATACGATCCAGTCACCGACCTTGTTCTGCTCGGCGCTGGTCTGAATGGCAAAAATAAAGTCATCGGCGCGCTCTACGCCGGTGTAGTCGGCTTTCGGCTCGATACCCTTATCGGTCTTGAGCTTAGCCAGAGTTTCAGAAACAGTCATATCAAAACTCCTTTCATTTGGGCATGTAGTAGGTCAGGCGCAGCTGCATCTGCATCCGGCAGCTGCCCGCGCTGCTGGTGACGATGTAGCCGGTGGAGGTGACGGACACGCTGAGGGATTGTTTGTCCCTGCCGCATTCCGAGAGATCGGGCAGATGGCCGCAGTCATTCTGCGCCAGCACCCAGTCGGTCAGCTGCTCAAAAAAGCCGCTGTTCTGGATGGCCAGAACGTCCGCCTCGCCGTACTCCCGCCGGGAGAGAAACAGGTAATTCTTTGCCATGTCTCGCCCGGAGAGATACTCGGTGAGCACCGGGTCGCCGGGGCTGTCCTCGATGGAAAAGGCGGTGGCCTCTTCGTCCAGTCCGGCAATGCGGAAGGCCGCGCCGGTGGCTTCCTGCTCGTCGGCGATCAGCGGGCAGGTCTTGAGCCACGCCCGCAGGGCGGCAATGGTGGGCTTTACTTCGGACATGGTCAACCTCCCCAGAATGTGGTGACGGCCTGTGTGGCAATGTAGGCAATGGCTTCACCGTAATCGGCCAGAGCACGCTGTCCCCAGTAAGAGCCGCGCAGCCCATTTTCACCGTGCAGACATTCGCCTTCAGGGTGAAGATAGAACTGCCTGCGTGCATAAGGCGTGTTATAGACCAGCAAGCCTTCGTCAAACTTGCTGGCCTGGTTCACGCTGTTTTTCAATGTGCCGGTATCGAAGGGCACGTACTGGTCGATGAGAGCGGCGGCTTTCTGCGCGGTGGCGAACTGTGCTTTCTGCAAAGCAGCGGTTTTCTCTGCGCCGAAATTTGCCCGCCAGTCCAGAGACATCTGCACGCCCTCTGCCCGGAAGCGATATCCGGCAGGCTGTTCAAAAATGGGCTTGCTCACAGTCTCAGCTCCCTTCCACGTGCCAGTGGGGCAACAGCGGCTCTCGGTCGTCCGAGATAGCCGACACGGTGCAGCACAGGTGCGTTTTTTCGAGGTGTGCGTACTCTTCGGCGGTCAGGGTGCGCACCGCGCCCTGCACCAGCTTCCAGCCGCGTTTCAGGGTCCAGTGCTTGGCCTTTTCCGCCGCAGACAGCGCCGCCCACTGGGCGTAGGGCAGATAGCCCATGGTGCACACGCTGGCCGGGATGCGGATGTGGGTGGTGCGCTCCGGGTCTTTGGCGGTGCCGGAGCCGGAGGTGGAGCGGCATTCCCGCCAGCTGCACCCGGGGAACACCCAGCACACCGGCCTGTCCGTCTCGGTGGTCACATCGTGGATGAGGTTCACCACAGTAATGGCTGTCTGCATCACAAAATCCCCCTGTACAGCAGGCCGTGCGGGTCAGCACCGAGGGCCGTGCGGATGATTTCATAGGCTTCCTGCCGGGTGGCTGCGGTCATACTGGCATTGCTGCCAAAGGTGACGCTGTAGCCGTCGTTGGAGACGCTGGCAGCGCCCGGCACAGCGCTCACCGCAGACGCAGCGGCCAGCAGGCCGACGATCTGGGCGCAGGCGTCCGCCAATGCTTCCCGGCAGGCCTCGCACCCGGCAGCGTGGGGTTCTGCCCGGCCAAAGGTGGCGGCATCGATCATGCGGGAAGCCCGGCTGCACAGCACCCCGAAGGCCGCTTCCGGCACCGTGCCGCCCGCCGTGAGGTATTCGTCGTAGGTACAGTACAGCATGGCGGCTCCTTACGCTGCGACGGCAGCGGCGGTCAGGAACGCGAACGGAACCTTGGAGCGGTCGGCATTCAGGCGGGTTGCAGGGTTCGGCAGTGCCCAGCCCATGCGCATGACCACACGCAGGGCCACCATATCCTGCTGGGCGAGGTTGTAAACGATCTCCTTGGTGGAAGGATCCTGAATAACGCCCTGATCCAGCAGCTTCACGGTGACATCCTGACGGATGGAGTACACCAGCTTCTTGAAGTTGCCTGCGATCAGCTGGGCCTTAGAAGCATCAAAGCCGCCGTTCTCCGGGAAGTACATCGGGGCACCGTCCAGCGCGTAGGTGGTTGCACCCTGCATATCGGAACGGAACAGAGGACGGCCCGTGGTATCCACAAGGCCGCGCAGTTCTGCCTTTGCGGTCAGATCGCCGACCACGGCATCCACACCAAAGCCGCCAGCCTCAACCTTGGAGAACAGACCGTCCTTGCCCAGCAGCTTTGCGTAGTCGATGGGGCCGGTGACTTTGTTCTTGGCCGCAAGGGTCAGAACATCGGTCGTCCACTCGGTGGGGCGCTCGCCGCCGAACAGGATGGCGTTGTCGATTTTTGCGCCCATGGCTTCCCGGACGCGGGGCTGTACCTCGCCCATGATGTCAAAGCTGGAATCTGCCAGCACAGCTTCGGGCACGGGCACAATGACGGCCAGCTCTGCGGCGGTCATATAGACATTGTCCCATTCCTGCTTGCTGGTCTTTTTCATGCCGGTGTCACCGTTGACCCAGTAAGCCAGCGGCAGCATGGACAGCACGGGGATCTTGGTCTGGTTAGAGGTCATATTGGCAAGGCGGGTGCCCAGCTGCATGACGGTGGAGCTTTTGGGCACGTCCTGCTGGATGGTGTTCACCAGCTGCTCCCGGATCAGGGCCTCAGCCTTATTGCGAGCGATTGCATCAATAGCCATAAGAATCAACCTTTCTGGCCGAACGCTGCGCGGAATGCAGCATTTGCGGCCTCATGTGTGTTTGCGGGCTGGCCGGGTGCGCCGGTCGCCGATGCGGAAAAACGTGCCATGCCGCCGTCCGGCAGGATAGCACTGGGATCACTCTCTTTGAAAGCCTTGACATAATCATCAAAGCCCAGAATCTCGCCGTCCTTCATGGCAAAATTCTGGGACTTGGCATCTGTCAGAAATGCCTTGCGGGCACTCTCGCTGGAAAATTTCAGGCCGGATGCCTTGCGTTCCAGAGCGTAGCCCTTTTCGAGGGCAGCGATCTGAGCCGCAGCATCGGCCTTGGCCTGCTCGGCCTTGGCCTTCCACTCAGGGTCGTAGCCTTCCAGTTTGCTGTTTGCAGTGGACAGCTGTTCGGTCAGGGTGGTTTTCTCGGCCTTGAGGGTGGTGATCTCGTTCACCTTGGCCGTGATATCCGCGCCATGCAGGTTCATGATGCTGTCCAGCTGGTCCGAGGTGATACCCGGAATGATCTTGCTCACATCTTCGCGTTTCACTTGCGATGTGCTCCTTTCTTTTGTCTGTTGGGTGGATAAGTCCCTGCTGTTTTGTATCGCGGTTCTCATTCCGCACGGGACAAGACGGGGTACGCGCCGCCTTCCGCTGTGGTGCCGCTTGCGGGAGTTGAACCCGCCACCCCCGGATTAAAAGTCCGGTGCTCTGCCAACATGAGCTAAAACGGCATGAAAAAACCACTATGAAGCCTTTTTTCGGGGCACATAGTGGTTAAAATGGGGAATTTCCGTGAATGACTTTTACGGCTTGACCTCTACGCTCGGCAGTACGTCCGTGTGGAAATAGAGCTTGTAGTGGTAGGGGTCGGTATGGGTGCCGGTGATGTCCTCCACCACATACATGGTGTAGTCGTTCAGATAGATGTAGTTCTTGCGGTAGGAATCCGGGCCGACCTTCACCGTGCAGACAAGCTCATTGTTTGAGTTGTTGGAGATGGACATGTAGCCCTCGGCTTCCATGATCACCTTGTCGGTGCGGGCGTTGTAGACGGTGATCTTGCGCTCACTCTCGAAGTAATCTGCCTGCTTGGAGATGTTGTAGTTGGCCTTTTCGGCTTCGCTGGAACAGCCACACAGCAGAATGGATGCGGCCAGCGCAAGGGCGAGAAGAATCTTTTTCATGGTTCGTTCCTTTCTGTAAAAATGGGCAAAAGAAAACCACCGTCCGGGTGGATGGTGGTTAAGGTTATTCGATGCCGGGCGGGAGCTTTCCAAGTTCTTTCAAAATACTGTAGCAGTCACGAGCATACATCTGACGGTGTACAGTTCTGTCCCACCCATCGTAAAATGAGTTGCAAATATCGTCATATGCCGGGTCTACAGGAGTTTCCAGAAGAACCTGCTGCATTTCCCTGACTTCCTGTTCTGTGTAAGAAGGTTTATTCGTAGAATTTGGCACCATTTTTCTGCAACTCCTTTATGCAGTCCGAAATAACCCCTTCTGCCTTTTCAAGAACCTGTTCATCCGTCAGCGTGGACTTGAGCAATTCATCAATTGCGCAATCCATTTTCCGAATGGCCTGTTTCGCGGAGCTTTCTTGAAAAGTAGAAGTCTTTTCGATTGCGTAAATATGCCCATCATGCCCAAGAGCAGTAAGCAACTTCAAATTTGCGTTTCGCGTAAATTGCCGCAGATCACCATTTGAAAAGCTACCGCATGCAGGATGGGTATGAATCGCAATATAGGGTACATCCGGGTTTGGTAGCTGAACAGAATGACCATCCGGCAAGCCGATGATATCTTTCGTCAGCGGCTTCATCTTGATGTCGAACACCCTGCCCACTTCAACATTTTCCGGCTGCTTTGAAGCGACCATGAGAAGGCGCTTGTGGGCGTTTTTCAGCTGTTGCTGCCCGGCGGCATCCAGTGTGTCACAGCTGAACGCCTTAACATTTGCGATTGACTGCATTGTAACAGGTTTCGCCTTTGTGTTCAAGCTGCTGTATGTAGAGGATGCCTTCCGCACCTGTGCGCTTGCTCTGCTGGCTTCGCTCCTGCCGAACTTGGGCACGCTGGTGCGGGCGCTGTCCACACGGCCGCCGGTGGCCTGTGCAAACTCTGCAAGGCTCTGGCGGGCCGCTTTCAGGCGCACAGCGGCATCGGTGGTATCCAGCCCGGCGGCATCCTCGGCCAGATACCGCTTTTTCCAGCGGCGGACGTTCCGCTCCCGGGCACGCTGCATCTGGGATATCTCGTAAGCGGTGTACTTTTTGCCGTTCCACTCGATGTTCCGGGCGTTCAGGGCTTCCAGCTGCTCACGCGTCCACGCGGGCGGGTCGCCCAGCTCCGGGAAGCAGGCAAAGAACTGGTGTCGGCAGTTCCAGCCGCAAAGCCCTGCTCCCGTGCCGTAGCCGGTGGCGGCTTCAAAGTCCGGGTAGTGCTTGCCCTTGTAATCGACCGCGCCGCCCCGGTGGAACTGCCTGCCCTGCCACTCAGCGTGGGAAGGTCGTGCCCCGCCGTGGGCGGTGGTCTCGAAGAACTCCACGCCCATCTCGTCGGCGCGGGCCACCTGCAGCTTGCCAGCTGTCTGGTTGACACCGGTCAGGATGGCACGCCGTGCGGCCACCTCGATGCTGTCGGTGTGGCCGCTGGGATAGGTGACCATGGGCATGTCGTCTGCAAGGCTGTCCACGGCCTGTTTGACGGCGGTTTTGTAGTCGAAGGCACCGGTGCTCACCTTGAGCCATGCAGCGTCCAGCGTGCGCTCAAAGGCCCCTGTGACGGTGTTTGCCGTGGTGGCGGTCAGATTCTGCCATGTGCCGCAGGTCTGCCGCGCACCGGCATCCAGCAAATTGTTCAGGGCGGCGCTCTCTTCAAAGGGGGTCGGCTCCATATCGTAGTGGTAGTAGATCGCATCTTCCCGCTCCATGGCTTCGGTCGCAGCCTGCAAAAGCAGCTTGCGGATGGCCGTTTCGCTCTTGCCGGTGTACTTGGCCAGCAGCTTCACCACATCATTGCGCACCGCTTCGGTCTGCTGGTAGCGCCACAGCTGCCAGTTTGCAGTAGCGGTCACTTTGTCCATCTTGCCGATGCGCCGGGCAACGTCCTGCAGGATCTGCTCTTCGACCTGCTGCCAGAGCTGCACAAAGGCATCCGGCATCTGGTCGAGGGTAGACGGCGGCAGCATCAGGCACCCCCGAAGGTGAGGGCTTCAGGGCTGCGGTTCTCGGCATCCGCTTCGGCGGCAATTGCCTTGGCATCGTCCTCGCTGTAGCCCTCAAACTCCACCAGATACCGCCAGAACGGGAACTTGCCTGCGGTAACGTAGCCCCAATACATCTGCTTGCGCTCTTTGGGGTCGGAGATGATGCTATCGTCAAAGTCAAAGGTCACGTTGCAGTCGCCCGGCGGGGAAACGGCTGCGCCGCTGTTCCACTGGGCATCCAGCAGCTTGCTGATGGAGTATACCAGATCGGTCAGCGCATTGCCCAGCGCCCGCTGCAGATCCTTGACGGTAGTGTAGCTGCGCTGCTTGCTGCTCCTGATCTCCTCGGCGGTCTTGTCCACGTTCTGCGGGTCGGACAGGGTGCCGTAGGCAAGGCCGCACTGGAACTCCACCCGCTTGAGCATGGTGTCAAGCCCCCGACGATAACTTTCATCGCGCAGGGCAGGGGCAAACACCTCGTAAAGGTTCCGGCCATTGGCCCCGGAGCTGCCGTTCAACCAGTTACGGTAAAGGCGCTGCTCACGCTGCGGCATAACGCTCTCGCCGTTGATGTCGGGCCGCAGGGCGGTCTGGTCAACGTCAAGGGCCAGCTGCCCGCCGTCATACTCCCACAGAAGCCGCCCATACTGTTCATCGGCATCATGGATGGTGTCAACAGCAGCGGCATAGACACTTACGCCCAGCGGGGAGTGCCGATCAGTGGAATTGCCGCTGGACACTCTGAAATAGCCCCAAAGCGGGCGGTCTACACCGGAAAACTCAGTGTGTGGGGAAATCGCGGCCCACTCCGGCACATCGGTCAACGGGACCTCGATGCCGAGATCTGTACTGGTCATGGAGCGGAATGCCTTGACCGTGATGCTGTGCGTGCTGCCGGAAAACTCGTGATCTTCCAGACGGGTATAAATGCGGTTGCCGCGCACCAGATGGTCATAAAAAATAGCCCCGGTCATGCGGCCAGAGCTATCAAAGCGGGTAGGGCAGAAGCAGTCACCCTGCACAGCATCGATCTGGATGCGTCCCTCTGCATCGAGGAAAGGCCGGAACAGGATGCCGCCCAGCGCACAGCCGTATTCCACCGGGGTGCGCAGATCTGCAATGAAAGGCTGCAGCATGGTGTTGATGCTGTCGGCGCGGGCGCTGCCGGAAACAAGGCATTCCATTTCCAGCGTGGTCAGACGGGCCAGCTCCGATGCAACACTCTGGGCCAGCTTCAGGCTGTGCAGGGCGTTCTTGCCGCCGTGGCACCACGGCCCGCCGGTATCGTACATCTGCGCCCACAGGATGATCGCATTCTCCATGCTGTAGGACACGCTGGCGCTGACGGTGGTATTTTCACCGAACAGCAGCCGCGCTTTCTCCCGCAGCCAGAAAAGCAGTCTATCAAACATTATTTTCGTCTCCAGTCTGCCCAGCGGATCAGCGGGGCCAGTATCGTATAGCAGAAATAGCGGATGTCGTCCATGGCGTGGTCGTTCTCCTTCACGACGCGGTCCTCTTTGGCTTTGTCGTCCCACGAGTACAGGCCGAACTCCCGGCGGGATGCCGCGCAGCTCTCGTGAATGGTCACAAGCCCGGCCTGCATCAGGGATGCCACGCAGCGGATGCCGTTCAGCACGTCGTTATCAGCGGGGATCACAAGATACTTGCCGTGCCGCCGGATGGTCTCGATGAAGGAAGCGGCGGACGGGTCAACCACCACCGCCTGAATGTAATAGCCCTTGGTCAGGCGTTCCAGCTCGGCATAGTGCTCTTCGTCCGTGCGCTGCACACGCTCTGCACGGCTGTCAAAATAGCTTTCCTTGATTCGCAGGGCCTTGCCATCATGAATGACCCACAGGCCCATGCTGCAGGGGTTGTGGGTGCCGTAGTCGATGGACACGTAAAACTGCCCATCGATGTGGGAAGCATCACCGTGAAAAAGGTAGGTGTCCTGCCCGGCGGAGAAGAAAGGGTATACAAGGCCCTCGGCAGCTTTCCTTTTTCCAAGGATGTCACGGGCATACCAGACCGTGCTGCGGTCGTAGGTTGCAAGCACAGCCCGGAGCTGGTCGTCCGAAATGCTCATGTTATCGGCAATTGTGAAATGCCCATAGTTGAAGCCGTATTCTGGGTTCTCGTTCTGCTTCTTTTCGTGCAGATTCAGGATATTTTCATAGTACCAGTGACCCTCTGCCTTGGGATTCAGGTCGTGAAATACCTTTCTGTCCGGGCTGGACAGGGTACGGTCGAATACTTCCTTGATGAAAGTTTCGCTGCATTCATTGGCTTCGGTGATGTACGCGGTGCCGTAGGTGTTGCCCTTGATCAACTTTTCGTCACCGGCTTTGCCACCACCGGACACCAGCACCACCTTTTCACCGGTGGCAGTCTGGATGTACAGACAGTCGCGGTTCTGGTAGGTGCCCTCACGGCAGCGGCCCTCAAAATAGTTTTTCAGGCCGAAGCCGTCACAGTCCAGAATGTTCAGCCTGGCCGTCGCAGTGGATACGCCCGCAATGAGGTGTATTCTGCTGGGATGCTTTTCCAGAATGGTGCAGTAGGCCATAGTAATAAGCACGTTCTTGCCGCCGCGTTTGCCGCCCTCAGCCACATTGAACCAGTGGTCGAAGCAGTTCCAGAAGAAACGCATCTGGTTTTGTGAAAAAGGTGCAGGTATGTTCATGTCTCAAAGTCCTTGATGTCACGGTCTGGCACAGGGTGCTGCAGCAGATCAGCAAGGGTCTGCATGTCGTTATTTTGAGCAGAGGCATTTTCTTTTTCGGATGCGTCTTTGTACATGCCCAGATGCTTGCCCAACAGGTCAAGTGCTCGGAGCTTATCTGCAAGTTTGACCTCGTGTTCCAAACCGTCCTCGCCAAAGCTCTTGACCTTGATGGACTGGATTGCGGCCAGATCATCCCGGGAGGCATCCAGTTTGACAGAAGCAGTCTCCGGGTCGATCAGGTCGCTGGCGTTGGCAAATGCAATCTTGGCAAGCTCTCGAACGACACGATCAGCAGATACACCGGTCCGGCGGCTCTGCTCAGCCTGCAGCTGGGCAATGCGATTTTGAATGCTAACATTTGCTAACAGCCGGGGTGCCTGTTCTCTTGCGGTTTTGGGGCTGTATCCGGCGCGGATGGCCGCTTGAGTGGCGTTCAGGTCGATCATATATTCTTCACAGAAACGATCCTGCTTGTCGGTCATCCTCACCACCTCTCTTGCCGTAAAATCAAAAAGCCGCCCGGATGGACGGCTTGGGAATATCAAAAAAGCCAGCACGTTTCCATGCTGGCGGTTGACGCACATCCTGCCGGGAAACTTCACAAACCGGCTTGCGGATTCTGTGACCTCCGTTGTGTGCAGAGTCTGCTCGGGCTGGTAAGAAGGTCAACCACCACTCTGCACACAGCCACGAGCGGGCATGTCGGCCCATGCGTCAGGCGTTTGCCGTGACGGGGCACGGCATTGTGGAGCCGCCCTTGGAATCGAACCAGCCGTGTCTACACACACGCGCCGCGCTCCAAATTGCGCTCAGGCGGCATAATAGAAGCAGCCCGCGCACCGTGCTGTCGAGCAGCGGGGACACGGTGCGGAGACTGCGTATATCGGTGGGCCTTTCCGGCTCTGCCGATGGTACCACGATAACACAGATGCCGATAACAAGTAAATGCCAGAGCGTGTAAAAACAATACTCTCTGACATTGTGCAAAATGTACAGGTTTAACTAAGATTCAGTTCATTCGTGAGTTCTGCCAGTTGCGCCAGACCTTCAGAAATGGCCCTTGAAACCTGAGACGGATTGGAATAACCGACTTCAGGCGCGATCTCGGCATGTCGCTTGCCTTCCACAAAAGACAGGATCAGACACCGGCTACGTTTGATCGATACCGGATCAGCATGAAGCAGGTAAGCCACATCAATGGCATCTTTCTGCATCTCGGCATACTGGCATTTCAGTTCGGCCAGTTTTGTTTCCGCGTCCATGGCTGCATCGCTGTTGGTGCCAACTTTGTCACTGGTGCCGGAATGGCCCGGCGCACCGGAGTTGCTGGAGGTAGTCGTGGTGGCGGCGCTGCGCAGGCTTTCGATGTGTTCCTGCTGCTGCCGGATCAGCGCCCGCATCCGGGGCAGGCGTTCAAACCACGACCGGATTTCCTGCACACCACTGATCTCTCCCGGCTTTAGGATATCGCTTTCAGGTGTCCATGTTCTGATATCTGCCATTCCCAGCATGATCTCCTTCCAATTTTTTCAGCAGCCCATCCACGTCATACCGCCAGTGGACCCGCAGCAGGTGCTGCTCCACCTCAATGCCGTTGAGGGCGGCCCACTGCCACGGGATACTTTTGCGGGTCTGGGTCTGCATGTACTCCAGCACAGCGCTGGCGGGCACGGCAAAGGTGCGGTTCACCTTGCCGCGGTAGTTTATCACCACATGGGCCGTCTGGCCCTTGAAGGAAGCCGCAGCGGCCATGTCGGTGATATGTTTGAGCTTGTGATATTTCTGTTTGTCCCGGTCAAAGCTACCAAAGATCTTCGTCAGCGGGATGCTGGGTGTTTCGATGGTCTTGAGTTCAAAATAGTGGTGCATGGGGTAACGGTAGACATCGAAGTCACAGATGTTGTCCACAGAGAAGCTCAAGTTTTCGTTGCCGCCGTAGTAGGTAGCGGCGCTGTCCTTCAGCCGATAGCACCAGGCATCCGGCGGCATGGACTTCTTCCAGTCCGCTTCAAACTGTTTTCCGGTATTCAAACGGTTCTCCTTTCTGCGCAGCTGACAGAGGGCGGCACCCGCCGTCGGGTCCGGGTAGTGTTCAGGGTTCCGATACATCGGATGCGTCCTCCTTTGCTGCTTCCTTTTTTATCAGCGGCCTGCGCCGCGTGGCATTCTTCAGCCAGTCATTCCCGCTGGGTTCGGTTCGGTCTACACGTTTATTCCGTCCGGCACCGATCGGATTCGTCAGGCGGTATTCCTCGGCGGACCTGCACCCTTGCGATTCAGCTTCTGCCAGCGCCTTGCGGACATAGGCCCAGCTGTGCCCGCCCAGATCAGAACACTTCAGGATCACGGCAGATACCAGTTCTGAACCCAGCCGTTCCGCGTAGGCCATCAGCTCAGCTTTACTGGTGGCACTCAGCTTGCAGATACAGGATTCAAATTCATCCACTGCGGGATGGGTCGTCGTCCTCGTCCCGGCAGTCTCGCGCGCACGCGCAGACGACGATTGTTTTAATGGTTTCTTTGTTATATTTGTTAAGTTGTTGTCGGCAGCCTGTCGGTTGCCTGTCGCCTGACTGTCACTTTGCCTGTCAGCACCAACGAGTAAATTATAATTATTGATTGAAACAACGCTGTATTTTGTCCCGGTTCTGACTGTCACATAGCCTGTCGCCTGCAAGTGCTCCAAAGCAGTCCGAACATTCCGAATTGACAAATTCAGCTGTTTTGCCAGCTGAGATTGGCTTGTAACCAGTTCTCCGGGGTGGATGGTGATGCCCTGCCACTGCTTCTCCTGCCAGTTGGCCGTGAGCAGCAGATGAAAGAACAGGCGGGCAGTGTTGGGTTCTGTGTACCACTCCCAGTCGATCAGACCGCGGGGAAATGCTACGAAGCCGCGTGTTGTGTCGATGCCCACAGCCCGACCTCCTTTCGTGTGAAATGCCCGTATAGCCGGATAGCACAGCTTGCGAGGTCAGAACGGCAGGTCGTCGGCATCATCGTTGATGGGGTCATACTCAGCAGAAGGGGCCGCTTCCGGAGCGCTGGTGCTGTGCGGCGCGTAGTCTGCAAGGCTTTCGCCGGGGTACATCTGCGCACCCTGCAGATCTGCCGGGTGTGCTGCCGGTTCTGCAGGTTCCGGCGGAGGGCCGGGCTGCGCCATCAGGTCGATCATCTGCTGCAGCCAGCGGAATGTCACCAGCCCGCCGGGCTGAACATCATCCGCGTCCACGTCGTAATAGATCTTGCCGTTATACTCCCGCTCCTTCAGCTTTTGAGCAAAAACTGTGACCTGATCGCCTTTCTGCAGCATCCCATCCCACTGGTCGATGCCGTGCCAGAGGTTCACGCCCACAAAGAAGCTCTGCCATTTTCCAGTCTCGTCCTGTGTGCGGCTGGCTTTCAGGTCGAATTTCAGAACCCGTTTCTGACCGGCATCCCGAAGTACCGGGTCTTTGGCGATCTCACCGTGCAGCATGATGCCGTTCTTGGTCTGGACGATCATGCATCATCACCGCCAAACGGATCATCGGCGTTTTCCTCTGCAGAGGGTGCATCCGGGGCAGGGATCAGGGTGCCTGCCGTCTTGCGGTAACGGTGGGAACCTGCGTAAGGATCCAGCACCGGCAGTTCTTCAGGCGGCACCTCGCGGGCGGTGCTTTCGGCGTCCACACGCACCTCGCTCTCATCGCACAGAGCGCCAAATGTGGACGGGAACGCTTCACGAAGGGCGTGCACCAGCGCTACCTTGCGGATCATGGTGGCCTTTTTGCCGTTCCAGAGGGATTTGCCGGTGTCGTATTCACTGAGCTTGACTTCCTCGTAGCTGGCGCGGGTGCGGTCCTTGCGGTAGACCTTTGCCCAGCCGCCGATAAGGGTCTCGCCGCCGTCTCCATCATAGACGATAGATCCCTCACGGTTCAGCAGCTGGCCATCTGCGGTCAGGACGATCACGCCGGCTTCAAAGCCGTCAAAGTTGGGGTTGCGCTCGGCCATCTGCATGTAGCAGTTCTTGCCCAGCACGATGGTGCTGGCGGTGTCATCGTTCTTGTTGTCGTAGTGGATCAGGTAAGCCTCTTTGGTAAAGGGGTTCAGCTTGTACTGCTTGCAGGTCTCCAGAAAGATCTTGCACTCGGTGTCGGTGGCTTTGTCGCAAATAAAACGCCGTACTTCGTCAAAACTGACGACGAGGTGCTGGCCATCGGCAGCAGTGATCTCCACCGGAACGGACGGGGATGCGGCCTGCATAGCAGTGCTGCCTGTACGGTTGGCGTTCTGGATGGAACGGTTTGCCAGAGCCTGTGCGTTGGAAACGGACGAAGTAGGCGCGGGTGCGCCGGGACGAGTAAATGCCATAAGTAAGCACCTCCAAAATTATTTGATAGAACCATAGCGGAAGCCGCGCTCTGCGGCTCCCTGCTTGAACCATGCGATATCCTCGCGGGTGAACTCTACCCAGAAACGATACTGCTTGCGGGCAGGAGCTTCCGGCTGGGCAGGTGCTGCAAAGCGCTGCAGCACTTCACAGTCCAGCCGTCCGGAAGCAGTGATAAAGGCGTTGCGTTGGGCGCTCTGTTCAGCTTCCGCCTTGAGCTGACGCTCTTCCTCGGTGGGAGGGATGATCACCGGTGCGGCTGCGCGGGCACGTTCTGCGGCCTGCCTTTCTGCTTCTGCGCGGCGCAGCTTTTCCCGGTTGTCCTGCAGGCGCAGGTGTTCGGCAAGCGCGGCGTTCAGATCCAGCACACGAAGGTATCCCAGCTTGCAGGCTTCAGCATCTTCGCCGCAGGTGTCCTGAATGATTTTCAACTCTTTCCGCCGTGTTTCAACATCCCGGCGCAGCTCCCGGCTGGCCTTTGCCAGATCATAGGTCTTGTTCAGCCACTGGGACACAAGCAGGCGGTCAAAGGGGATAAGCTCCCGCAGTTCTCCGATGCAGTCGGCATAGACAGCCCGCAGCGCATCCTGCTTATCCTGCCGTTCGGCTTCCTCCACAGCCTTGACCTGCTGGTCAATGGCACCGGAGACAGTCTTGCACTGACCCTGCATCTGCTTGGCACTCTGCAAGAAATCTTCCAACGGCTTCATGTAAAAAGCCTTGGCGCTGCGGGCGGCATCGCTGAGCTGCTTGTCCAGCTTGTTCACGGCGGCGCGGTCAGCCTTGGCATCCTTGATGGTGTCCGGGGTGTAGACGCGGCCGGTGTAGACGGCCAGCATCTCGGCCAGATTCTGCTGCACCTCGGTCTCGTTCCACCGGATCGCGGGCAGTTCCGGGTGCTCCACCCGGACGGTCAATTCATTCGTCATTTTCGGGATCCTCCTGTTCTGCTTCCTGTTCGCGTGGCAAAAAGTAATAGTTGTCGGGCGGCTCAAGCGGCGGGCCGTAGCCGTCCAGCGCAAGATCATACATCGGGTTCATCAGCTGCACCTCCGTCATAATCTGCGGGCTGACGGCAGAGCAGGGAAGCTTCTTCCATGATGCTGTTCAGTGCGCCGCACAGGGTCTGAAAGGTGCTCTCCAGATCTTCACCGGTCAGGCGGGAATAGCTGCCTTTGCAGGTGTCCCATGCCGAACGGAACAGGCTGGCGCAATAGTTAGCGGTCTCAAAATCGGCCTGTGTATTGTCATTGGCGCGGGCTTGGAGTATGGCCAGCTGTTTGCGCAGGGCAGTGTTATCCTTGGCAAGTTCAGAATTCCGGGCATCTGCAAGGCCCCAGGCCTTTTCTGCTGCCAGACGGTCCAGTTCTTCCTCATCCCACTGGTGAGCCAGAGCTTTGGCCCGCCGGTCTACCTCTTCCTCATCCACCACGGCGGCGATGGGCTGCTTTTTCAGGGCCGCATTTTCTTCCTGCAGCTTGTCCGCCCGGTGCTTTGCCGCTTCGGCCACCTGCCGGGAGCCGGAAAGCTGGCCCTCAGCGTTCTTGGCCCGGGCTTCGGCCTTGCCCTGCATCTTCCATGCTTCCTCTTCCCGGGCTTCGGCAGAGTCGGCGCGCTCTTTCAGCTGGGCGTTCTGCTCTTTCAGACCGTTGATATCGGCAAGAGCGGATTCGTAGCGGCTTTCTGCTTCTTCCCGCTTTTCTGCGTCCTTATGGGTCTGAGCTTCGGCGCTTTTCACCAGCTCCTTGAAATAGGCATTTTCCTTGCGGGCGTTCTGAGCGGACTTCTCGGCGGCATCCGCACGGTCTTTTTCGGCTTTGAGTTGGGCCATAAGCTCCTGATACTCTTTGTAAGTAGTGATGTCACCGGTAAAAACGGCTTGCTTGACCACCTCCGGGGTGCTGGGCTTGGCCGCAGCATACAGCAGTTTCAGGGGCTGCACGTCCAGAATGGACTTGCCCTCAATCTGGATATTGCCGCACTGTGCGGCAATATTTACAAGGCGGTCACCGGTATCCCGGCTGATGCCGACGGTTGCACACCATTTGCCCCATGTGCCATTTTTGTTGTTAGCGCACAGGTCATGGGCGTGTTTCGCGGCCATGATACGGGCGGTAGTGCTAACGATAAAGGTCTGCGCGTCCTGCAACAGTAGGGCGTTTGTCTGGTCGTCTGCACCAAAGTCAAAGGTGGGTGCGGCGGAATTACTCAAAGAACTGCCGGAACCAGCGGATAGTGCAGCATTTTTTCCGGTTGCATTGCCTGGAGCATCGGAGACGCTGGCAGCATCTGCCTTCTCCGTCGTAGGGCTTGACCCCTCCGGCGCTGTCGGGGATGCCGCAGTTTGGCTTTCCGCAGCAGTGGCAGCATCCGAACACCGCGCGGATGGGGTAGGGTGTTCTTCCATCGGTTCAATGGGCGCATTCTTGCAGGGCTTGGCATTTTCTAACGCATCCAGCATTGCGCAGTCGATTTCGTACTCGTCCAGTGGGGCGAACTCCGCGCCGTTGGTCAGGAATGCCTGCGGGGTCAGCTTCATATCTGCTGCCTTGGCCCGCTCGAATTTCTGCGTCATGAGATGGCTTTCTTTCCAAATGCTGCCGTTCCAGCGCCAGAACCGGCCACGGTAACAGGCATAAACCGTCTCGTTGGAAAGCTTGGAACTGATGGTGTAGTCCGTCATACCCGCACCTCCGTGTCCTTGAGGCGGTCCAGCATCTCGGCCTGCACATCCTTGCTCATGGGCTGGATGTTGTTGCCCTTCCAGCCGTAGCAGAGGATGGGCCCGTAAAGCTGACGGCCCCGGTACGTCCGATTCAGCAGGCTGGCGGGCTGGATTGGGCCATCGTACCGGCCCACGAACAGCACCGCCGGGGTGCGGGGCAGTACGATCATCTCACTGCGGGTGCCCAGCCGGTTCTCAATGGCCCACAGGCTGTCCGGCAGGGTGGTGACTACCGGTTCTTTGCCCGGTTCGATCAAAATTCCTTTCATTGTAAAACCTCCGATTTTGTGATATCATCGGGGTGATGAAGTCGTTCAAACTCATCATCCCTTGCAGCTCGTCGGTGTTGGCGCACCGGCGGGCTTTTTTTTTGTATAGTGCGTACCGGCGGCAGGCTGTCCACCTCGCTGCGGTCGATACGTTCCCGCGCAAATGTGTACTTGTAAGTTCGATGGCTGCCGCTGAGCTCATGGCTGACGGCAGACGCAAAGCTGTTCGCGCTCTTGTAGCCCAGCCGCCGGGCACACATCTCGGACGTGCCAGATGCCAGCAGATCGCCGGTCTTTGCGTCCCAGACGGTGTACCACATGACGCGGGCAGGTTTTTCATTATGCGCCCTGTAATCCCTGCAATATTGGTTGTGGCGCTCTCTGCGGCAGGAAGCGCAAAAGCGCAGGTTGCCAGCAACATTTTCCATCACCTTGCCGCAGTCCAAACAGACGCGGGTAAAGTGCTTTCCTTTATTCATGGGTGGTGTCAGCCCGCTTTCCTTCCGCTCTTCACGGTGTTGCGTGGCTGCTGGTGAACCTTGTGGCGGCGTTTCTCACGTGCTTTGGCGGCAAAGCCCAGCCGCATGAAGAAGATTGCCAGCAGGATCAGCACCATTGCTGTGATGAATGCACCGTCCGAGACGGTGCCCAGTGCCTGGGCAGTGCCCTCAACGCCTATGCCGTACAGCAGGCCCACCACAAAGCAGGCCATTGCCAGCCAGTACCATACGCCGGATTTGATCTTCATTGGTGGGTTTCCTCCATTCTGTCCATAAGATCGGCGGCAGCTGTCATGATGTTGATGATTGTCTCTGCTGGGTCTTTGCTGTCCATACAGATTCCCGCGACCAATGCGGTGCAAAGAGCCGCTTGTTCCATCTGTGTGCCGCAGGCGTAAATTTGGGGGTTGCCATCCGATCCCAGCTGGATTTTCAACTGAGCGTTCGGGTTGATTTTCATGCTTCCGCCTCCTGATAGTCGATTTCAGGGCCGCAGCTGTCCAATGTCCATCCAATGACCGGGTGCCATTCGCCATCTGCAAAAATCTGCAGGCCGGTGTGGTTTTCGTCCTTGACCTGCCCGCCCAGCTGATAGCAGCCGGATGCCCGGCTTCCATCCCAGCGGAACCACTTGTTCCAGAACGTCGGTGCTACGTATGCGCATCCGGTGGGTGCATCGGCCCGCTCGGATGCAAGGGTGTAAGGTTTGCTCATGCGGATGCTCCTTTCTCAACAGTAGGGAAGAACAGCTCCCCGATTTCATCCTGCGGGATATCAAGCGTCTTGCAAATTTCTGCGATCTCAGTGCTTGTCCAAGGCTGCTTCCCGTTCATCCGCTTGCTCATTGTGTCAGTTCCGATGCCGATTGCATTTGCAATCTCCTGATCCCGGAACCCGCAGCTGTGGAACCGTCCCCGCAGCTTCCAGTACGGAATCTGCCGGAAGGTGCCGCGAATGGTTGATGTGTTCAACATTTTATTCCTCCTTCTTGGCGGGCAATGTGCCGATGACGGCGTTCATGATCTCGTCGAAGCCGGGCAGGCCAAAGGCCACGATGCTCAGCTGGTCGATGCGGCTGTCCAGATTGGACTGCGCTTTGGCCACAAGGCATTCCGCCTGCCGCAGGCTGTCGCAGATCTTGCCGTAATCGGTTTTGGCCTGCATATACCGGGCTTTGTAGTTGTCGCGGTGCTTGATGAAGTCGTTGCGCAGATTGATGACGTCGGCCAGCTCTGCTTTTGCGCTGCCTACTGCCTGAATGGCGGCGTTCAGCCGGGTGTTGGTGGCTTCCAACTGCTCAATGTGCTGCTGTGCCTGAAAGCTCTCGTAAGCGCCTATTTTGCGGATGGCGGGCAGCACCTCGCTGGTCACCCAGCGCTTGAAAGCCTTTGCCTTGGGCATCTTGCTGCTCAGGATCAGGCTGTACAGGCCGCTTTCGTTGATAATGAGCATCTCCTGCTCACCGGAGGGGGTGACTGTTTTGGTCACCCCTTTGTCCTCGGCATCAACATGGTCGCGGATAGCACGCTGGGGATTCTTGTACCCCAGCGCCACGGCAACGTCCTTGCCGACGAGCCACGGTGTGCCGTCGATCTCGACGGTGCGCACCTGCCCGAACTCGGGATTAGTGAATGTGGTCAAGTCGTTCATGGTGAAGATGTACCTCCTTGTGGGTGGCTCCCTTCTGCGGTAGAATAGAGGTGCGAAAGGGAGGTGTAAAAATGGAACGAAAAGAACAGTGTGAGCGGATTGTACTGACAAAAAAGGAAAAAGAGTTGCTAAAACAGATTCAAAAAAATCCAGATATGAAGTGTAATCAAGATGATGTATGGCAGCTTTATCTTTATGGGCTGATAAGACCAATGGAAACCGAAAAAGGTCTTAATATGCATCACTTCCATATCGCGGATTTTTATGACACATATAGAGATTACCGGCGTGAAAAAAGAAAAAATCAGTTTTTTGAATCGCTCTGGCTTCCTATCGCTGTCAGTGTTGTTACCAACCTAGCAATAAACGGATTACAATGGTTGTGGCCGCTGCTAGTGCAATGGTGTGCCAGTTCTCATCAATAAAGCGTTTCAGCGCCCAGCGTTCCGGTTCCAGCGGTTCGCCGGGCTTTTTATTGTTGTTCATGTGGTTCACCTCCTTGTGTGCACCTCGCTCCTGCGGTATACTGGGGCGGAAGGGAGATGCTGAAATGCCTGAAACAAAATTTAGATGTCCGTATTGCGGGGTTGAATTCATCGAGAAAAGCGATAATACAAAACTCCGAACGATTGATTTCGGCCGAGATGCGGACGAATTAGCGGTAACTGGCTACATATGGCTTAATCATGGAATCCAAGCCCGCTACCACTGCTGCCCGGCGTGTGAAGGATATTCCGTTCAAATCACCGGATTCGACAATGCTTTCTCGTTGACGTATCCTCCGTATACGGGAATAGTTCTGCCGGATTATATCCCGGAACCCATCAAAACAGACTATCTAGAAGCTTGTGCTATTCTGGATGCTAGTCCAAGGGCGGCTGCTACGTTGGCTCGCCGCTGTTTGCAGGGTATGATTCGGGACTATTGGAGAGTTAAAGCGGGAAACCTTGCGAGCGAGATCGATTTAATCAAAGATAAAATTTCAGTCGACGAGTATCGCGTCCTCAACGGTATTCGCCGCTTAGGAAATATTGGCGCTCACATGGAGAAAGATGTAAATCTGATCGTTGATATCGACCCCGGCGAGGCTCAGAAGCTCGTTAAGGTTCTGGAATTGCTTCTCAAAGATTGGTACATTGCCCGGCATGACCGCAACGAACTGTATCAAGAAATTTTTGAGATAGATCAGGATAAGCAGGAACAGCGTCGTTCATCTTGAACAATCATCACTCTTGGTAAAATCCTGAATCTCGTAGCATCCGAAATGGCCAATCTGCAAAGATACGTTGATGCAATTGTTTGACAGGTGATGTTCTATGACTTTTACGTCGTTGCGCTTTACCAGTTCTTTCAAAAGCTGTCCGGTCGAAAGGTCGCTTAGATTCTGCTCCATTTCGAGAGAGCCTGGTTTCGCCAACAGCTTTCCGTCCAGAGTCCAGTACTGGTGAACTTCATAGACCGGATTCGCATCCGTACCATCGCCCGCCAGAGAAACGGTCTCAATGACCTGCATCACTCTGGCGGATTTTGTTTCCTGCAAATTAGGCTTTTTCATCTTCTTCACCCTCCTTGAAATGTAACCTGTCAAGTTACTTAATGGCCAAAAAATACGGCCTGCGGATTGTCGATACTCAAAAGTTCCACAATCTTTGAGGCTTCATCTGTACCAAAAACACGTTTCTTGAGCTTGCGTGTTAAGGTCTGCTCAGAAATTCCAAGTTCCTGAGCCAACATTTTTTGAGTGTAGCCTGCTTTGACCATATACGACTTGAGCAAATTGACGTTTACCACACTTTTCACCTCCAAACGGCCCCTGTGTAACTTATGAGGTCACAAGTATAATAGCATCATATTTGTAACCTGTCAAGTTATTTTTGATAATTGAATTAAAAATATTGTAAACTGGTGGTTTATCTGCTATACTATAGACATCAAAGGAGGTGCTCACGGTGACTGTAGGCGATCGCATTCGACAGGTACGTCAAGAGCAAGATGTAACCCAACAGGAGCTTGCCGATTACATCGGCGTATCAAAGCAGGCTGTATATAAGTATGAAAATAATATTGTAACCAATATACCGACAGACAAGGTTGACGCTATTGCCAAACGGCTGAAAGTATCCCCCGCCTACCTGATGGGCTGGGAAGAACAGCCGGAGCCCAAGAAGCCCACCATCCCCCCGGGCTTTGAGCCGATGCCAAAGATGAAGAAGATCCCGCTGATCGGAGCCATTGCCTGCGGGGAACCCATCACGGCAGAGCAGAACATTGAAAAAATGGTGGATGTGCCGGAGAACATCCGGTGCGATTTTTCCCTGACCTGCCACGGTGACAGCATGGTGGATGCCGGCATTCACGATAAAGACGTGGTGTATATCCGCATCCAGCCGGAGGTGGAGAACGGCGAGATCGCAGCGGTGCGCATTGATGGCGAAGCCACCCTCAAGCGGGTATATTACAACCCCGGCACGCTGACCCTGATGCCCGCAAACCCGGCTTATGCGCCTATGGTCTACACCGGCCCCCAGCTGGAAGAGGTGCACATTGAGGGCAAAGCTGTAGGCTGGACGCACTGGGTGGGGTAATTTTGGATTATTGGAGTCATTCCAGTCTATATAGCGAAGGAGTGTTATGTATGAAGAAAACTATGAAAAAGACCGCTGCAGCACTGTGCATTGCCGCAACGCTTGTATCTGTGGCAGCGCCGGCAATGGCTGTCAGCCCAGCAGAATATATGAGCACAGCCGCTCTTGAAGAATGCAATACTGCGACGGTAGCGCAGGTGGAAAGCCTGATCAACCAAATCGGAACCGTCACGACTGCCCGCCGCCCGGCAATTGTGGCTGCTGTAAATGCTTATAACGAATTGGACGATGCAAGCAAGGCGCAGGTCAGTAACTTTGCGGTTCTGGCTGAAGCCCAGCAGGTGCTGGGACTGAAAGACGCTCTTGCAAAGCTGAAAATCAGTTATGATAAGGTCGAGGACGCAAGAAGCTATGTGTCACCCACGGAAGACCGACTGAGCAATCAAGGCAAAAGCTATATACTGCCCTTCTTTGTAAATGGCAGCACCAATGATCCGTCAATGTTTTTCATGGTTCTGTGTAGCGGCAACAAATATGTGTACTTGGACACGATCACGATTCGCGCGGGCGAGTATAAATATACCTACACGATCGATTGGACGGATGTGGATCGTGGCTATGATGGAAAGCAGTATTGGGAACTGACGTCTTTTATGGGCGACGATGAAGATATCCAGTGGTTTAAGAATATTTTGAGCGCTGATGAAATCATTATCCGATACAGCGGCGATGGTGGCAGCATCGACCACACAGTCTCCCCCGAAGAGCGTCAGGCGATTACGGATGTTTTGAACGCATATGATCTGTTCAAGGCAGCAAGCCCGACTGTGCGCGCAAAGGCTTTGAATAACTGATGTAAACTAAACAAAAACTCCCCCGGCGCGCCAACGCCGGGAGAATCAACAAGAATACAGGAGGACAAAATCATGGGCTTTATGGATACTTTACAGAAAGAATCTTCTTACTCTACCGCATCCGGCAATTCGTACCAGTATGTGGTGCTGCAGGTGACCTTGAAGGAAAAATTTATCGGTACCGGCTCTGGCAACTTGACGGAGCTGGAGAATGCCATCAACGAGCAGGCAGCCAAGGGTTACCGGCTGCATACCATCACCACGGCCAACGGCGGCAGCAAGGGTCTGATGGGCGGCGACCGAATTCAGGCCACAATGGTCTTTGAAAAGGTAGTATAAACAAAAACTCCCGCCCATGCTGGAACATGGACGGGTAGCAATAAAAAACTCCCCCAGTGCGCCAACGCAAAGCATGGTGCTTGCGGATCAGCAGCTGGAGGAGAAGGTCATTGAAGGGCTGGCGGTAGGGTGTTGCCGTGGGTAGGTGTGAAAGGATAGAGGATGGAAAATAACTTTCAGTTTTTGATATATCGCTCTGCGGAGGAAGATGTTTCAATCAATGCCGTTGTGAAGGACGAAAGCATCTGGCTGACACAGCAGGGCATGGCCGAATTGTTCGGCGTACAGAAACCTGCTATCAGTAAACATCTTAAAAATATTTTTGAAGAAGGCGAATTGGACGAAAAAGTGGTTGTTTCCAAAATGGAAACAACCACACATCACGGTGCTCTGGACGATAAGACGCAGACCAGAGAAACAAACTTCTACAACCTCGATGCCATTATCTCTGTGGGATACCGTGTCAACTCCCGCCGGGCTACGCAGTTCCGTATCTGGGCTACCGGCATTCTCAAAGAGTATATGACCAAGGGCTTTGTGCTGGATGACGAGCGCTTGAAGCAGGGCAAGGACGCTTTCGGTAAGGATTATTTCCGTGAGTTGTTGGAGCGTGTTCGATCCATCCGCGCCAGTGAGCGCCGGATCTGGCAGCAGGTGACGGATATCTTTGCAGAGTGCAGCATCGACTATGACCGCAACGCGCCGGTGACCAGGGACTTCTATGCCATGGTGCAGAACAAGTTCCACTATGCGATCACCGGCCAGACGGCGGCAGAGATCGTGTACAGCAAGGCCGACCACACCAAGGAGCACATGGGGCTAACCACATGGAAGTACGCACCAGAGGGGCGTGTGCTCAAATCGGATGTGTCCATTGCAAAAAATTACCTGTCCGAGAAGCAGATCCGGCAGCTGGAACGCACCGTTTCCGGTTACTTTGACTATATCGAGGATCTGATCGAGCGGGAAAATACCTTCACTATGGAACAGTTTGCTGCCAGCATCAACGAGTTTTTGTCCTTCCGGCGGTACGATATTTTGCCGGACAAAGGCAAGATATCTGCCCGTCAGGCAAAGCAGAAAGCGGAAGCCGAGTATGATCTATTCAACCCCACGCAAAAGATCGTGTCGGATTTTGACCGGGCGGTGAAAAATCTGAAAAACTGAGGCAGTATACAAACTTTGCACATTGCTCAATAAAATAAATGCCGCTGCGTCACCAATGCAGCAGTTACGAAAGGAAGAAAATGGAAGAATATAATTTTCAGCTTGTTGAAAAAATCAACCAGCAAGTGCATGTTGTTCAGGTTCCCGATACCTGCTCGTTTTGGATGATCCGGACAAAGTCGGGTGCATACTACAGCGAATACATTCATAGTGGGTATATCGCAATTGGCTGGAATGCAGTTCTTCAAAGTAATATCACACAAGATACAGAAGAAAAATTGCGTCAAGCAGTAGAGCTAAATTACGCTGATAAACGGCCAGGTGCCGCTATAAACAAATGCTATAGTTTTGCGAGCGAAATGCAGGCTGGCGATCTGGTTATGATTTTGGGCGATAAAAGAGTCGCCTTCGGCATAATTGGAGAATACTTTGAAAAACAGGACATTCAGGATCCAATAAAAAAAGAATTAGAGGCAGACGCCCAAATTGCTGCGGGCTTTCATAAGCAAAATAGAATTGAATGTCCTTATGTGAAGCGTCGAAAAGTTCAAATTATAAAAGAAGTCGAAGAGCTCAGACTGACACCAATGCTGGCGCGTGCAATGCTGAACCACCATAGTTTGTCCACAATCAGCGACTATGCTATTCCAGTTTTAAACACTTGTTTTGATTTGTATGTTTACAACGGAGAAACCCATGCCGTTTTTCGCGTGAATACAAAAAGAAAAATAAAAGGTCGTGATTTTGCGACATTTTGTTATTACATAACTGAGATTTTTTCTGTTCTTAATGAAGATGAAGACATTTCAATAACAACGAATTTGAATTCTCCGGGAGACTATGTTGTTGCATTCTCTCAGGGAATGGATTTTATTCAGGAACATTGGTTTGCGTTCTTATTTATCTTTGCGGTGCTTTTTGGCGGTAGCTATGAAGTGTCAGGGCTGAAAATTGATATTCCGTCTGTTAGAGGGTTGATCAAATGGGTATGCAACCACAAACATGATAACAGCATTAAAAGTTTGGAAGCAGAAAAGTTAAAAAAAGAAATCAGCGGAATTGATCTGGATAATGAATTAAAACGTATTCAGATTGCCAGAGAAAAGGAAGAAAGTGTTCTTCAAAAAATGCCAACAGACCAGGAATTGGAAAAGCTGCAAAAAGCAAGTCGAGCTCTTGAACTTCAAGAGCCCGACTCTAACGTGGTTATTTTTCCTTCGTCCAATGAGGGAAATCATAGGGACGGTAGTTCTTGAGAAGAATCAACGAAAAAATAACAAGTAAAAGTTCAACTGTAAAAGGAATAAAATCGTGAAAAAAGAAAAAAGTGAGAAATTTACAAGAGGCCCCAAAAAGAATAGCAAGAAAAAGCACATAGGAAGTAATACGATATAGAATGTTCAACAGCTTCCACATAGGGCAGTCTCCTTTCTCCATGGTGATTGTATCATAAAGTAGTCACCATTGAAAGACGATTCACGATTTTCGCACATAGAGGGATTGTATGAGCTTTCAAAATAATCTTCGTGAGTTGAGGTCTGAAAAGAGGCTCACTCAACAGCAACTTGGTGAAATCTTTCATGTCAGCCGGACTACAATATCGAATTATGAAACAGGAAAAATGGAACCAAGCATTAAAATGATTCTGGATATTTCAAGATACTTTGAAGTTTCTGCGGATTGGTTGCTTAAATAAAAACCTCCCCCAGCGCGCTAACGCCGGGGGAGTTAAGATAAGCGGCTCACCCTTGCGGGGTCATCGCACACTCGACACTGCGATTATACCTCTTTTGGGCGGGCTTGTCAAAGTGTACCCTTTTGGAGGTGAAAACAATGAAAAAGAGAACAAACACAGCGTTTTGGGTCGAGAAGGAAAAGCGTTGGTGCATCGCGGTGCAGAAGAACGGCACCCGCAAGCGCTTTTATAGCAGCACACCCGGCCGCACCGGTCAGCGGGAAGCAAACGCAAAAGCGGATGCATGGCTTGATGACAGCATCCGGGACGGCAGGAAGAAGGTGGCTGCCCTCTATGCCCAGTGGGTAGAAGAACTGAAGCTCACCTGCGGCACATCCTATGTTACGCAATGCCAGCGTTACGGGGACTGCTATATCCTGCCGACCTGCGGGAACATCCGCATTGACGAGCTGACCGAGGGCGACCTTCAAAAGGCAATCGACGTTTCGTTTCGGAAGCGATCCCAGAAGAAGAACCAGCGCAAGCCGATTTCAGACAAGCCATTGAGCCGCAAAACGCTTATGACGATTCGGGCTGCGGAAACCGCCTTTGTCAAGTGGTGCCGAAGGAACAAGTACACGACACTCTACCCCGACCTGTCTATCCCGAAGAATGCCAGGATGGGGAAACGCACGATCTTGCAGCCCACCGCCCTGAAGGTTCTGTTTAGCGTAGATACCCGTACCTACTACGGAAAGCCGGTATTTGACGAGTACATCTACGCCTATCGCTTTGCCGTTTCCACCGGCCTTCGTCCCGGAGAGCTGATTGGCTTATGGTATGGAGACATCAAAGGGAACACGGTCAACCTTCGGCGCAGCATCAACGTGCACCGGGAACAGACGACCGGAAAAAATGAAAACGCAATCCGCTCTTTTGACATGGGCAAGGAAGCTCGCGAGGCATACGAGGCACAGGTGCAGCTTCTGAAGGCTCAAGGTATACTTCTGAACTACAATACCCCGCTGTTTCAGATCCCGTCAGAACACGCGCTCTATCGCCGCTGGGAATCCTATCAGGAAGCAAACGGGCTTGAGCCGAAAGTTTCACTTTACGAGCTGCGGCACACCTTTGTCAGTGTTGAATCCAGCGTCCTGACTGACAGCCAGCTGAAGATGCTCGTGGGCCATAGCAAGAACATGGACACTGCCGGAGTGTATCGGCACGAGCTTGACGGTCAGAGGGAAGATCTTGCTGCCGCTACCACCGCGGCATTCAAAAAGGCACAGGCCTGACTCTGGTAACAGTTTTGGTAACACTCTTTTTTGTAAACGTAGCAAAATACATGGGTTACAAACCAACCCCACTACATTTTTAGCAAGTGTTTAGGCGCGTTACAGATATGTTTTTGACGTCACTCAATCATTTTTTGTTGTTCGACTCCCATCGCCTCCACCAACAAAAAGCACCTGGATTCGTTGAAATCCGGGTGCTTTTCTTTTTGCTGAAACTGGTTTATAAAGCACTCTATAGCACAGAACGATTCGCTATTAGGGCGGCTTTTGTCACAATTTGTACGTATTTCCAGCAAAACAGAATGATTGTATAAAATTTATACACCCGCTAAAGTTTGTTTGTTGTCTGCGGCGGCGGCGCGGGGTATACTGTTGCCATAAGGACGGCGCAAGGATGCCGAAAAAAGCAATAAAAAGCAGGGAGGCTTTTCTATGTACTATTCCAGTGGCAACTATGAAGCATTTGCAACTCCTAAAAAGCCGGAGGGTGTCGATCATAAATCTGCATATATCATTGGTTCCGGTCTGGCCGCACTGACGGCTGCATGTTATCTGGTGCGTGACGGCCAGATGAAGGGCGAGCATGTGCATGTGTTTGAGAAAGACCCCATCCCCGGCGGTGCCTGCGACGGCTACAAATACGATATCGGTTACGTGATGCGCGGTGGCCGCGAGATGGATAACCACTTCGAGGTCATGTGGGATCTGCTGCGCTCCATTCCGTCTCTGGAGACCGAGGGTGCCAGTGTGCTGGATGAGTACTACTGGCTGAACAAGGAAGACCCCAACTATTCACTGTGCCGTGCTACCGTCAACCGCGGCGAGGATGCCCACACCGATGGCAAGTTCGGCCTGTCTGATAAGGGTGCTATGGAGATCATGAAGCTCTTCTTCACCCCCAACGAGCAGCTGCAGGATAAGAAGATCACCGATTTCTTTGATGATGAAGTGCTGAATTCCAACTTCTGGCTGTACTGGCGCACCATGTTTGCCTTTGAAAACTGGCACAGTGCTTTAGAAATGAAACTCTATTTCCAAAGATTTATTCATCATATATCAGGATTACCTGATTTTAGTGCTTTAAAATTTACAAGATATAATCAATATGAATCCCTTATTTTACCAATGAAAAAATACTTAGAAAAACATGATGTAGATTTTCAATTTAACAGCGAAGTAACAAATGTTATATTTGATACAACACCTGATAAAAAAGTAGCTAAAGTTATTGAATGTAAAGTAAATGGTAAAGACAAAAATATTCAATTAACTGAAAATGATTTAGTCTTTATTACAAATGGTAGTTGTGTAGAAGGAACAATCTATGGAGATCAAAATCATGCTCCTCAAGGAGATGCTAAAGTAGCAAAAAGTGGTTGTTGGGATTTATGGAAAAATATTGCTAAACAAGATGCTTCATTTGGATATCCTGAAAAATTCTGTAGTGATATTGAAAAAACAAATTGGGAATCAGCTACAATTACAACATTAGATGATAAAATTATTCCTTATATTACAAATATCTGTAAAAGAGATCCTCGTACTGGACATGTTGTAACAGGAGGAATTGTTAGTTGTAAAGATTCATCATGGCTTTTAAGTTGGACAATTAATCGCCAAGGACAATTTAAACAACAAGATAAAGAAAAAGTATGTGTTTGGGTCTATGGCTTATTTACAGATGTTCTTGGAGATTATGTAAAAAAACCAATGAAAGAATGTACAGGAAAAGAAATTACAATGGAATGGCTCTATCATCTTGGTGTACCAGAAAAATACATTGAAGACTATGCGACAAACAGTGCTATCTGTATACCAACAATGATGCCATATATCACTGCTTTCTTTATGCCAAGAAGAAAAGAAGATCGACCAGATGTTATTGTTGATGGCGCAGTTAACTTTGCTTTCTTAGGACAATTTGCTCATACACCTAGAGATACTGTCTTTACTACAGAATATTCTGTAAGAACAGCAATGGAAGCTGTTTATGGTTTATTAGGTGTAGATCGTGGTGTTCCTGAGGTATGGGGAAGTGTTTATGATATTAGAGAATTATTGGATAGTTCTGTTAAATTGATGGATGGTAAATCTCCTCTTGAAATAAACTTAGGTCCTTTA
>OKRY01000322.1_pt1 | contig 36813 bp, 20 predicted proteins | sample 1601121 | NCBI WGS metagenome assembly OKRY01 (sample SAMEA3541546, study PRJEB24748) | human gut metagenome | biome: human gut; feature: human-associated habitat; material: faeces | place: China | collected 2012
AAATCTTGCGTCTCACAAGGAGGAAAGGCATTTGTTCTCAGCGTATTCATCGCATACTTACATTGCAATGGATTGATCGGGAGACGCAAAATCTTGCGTCTCTACTGGGCTGACGCCATTAAGTATATTAGGAAAAATCAAGGATATTATAAGCGTTAAACAAAAGTAGAGACGCAAGATTTTGCGTCTCACAAGGAAAAAAGGCATTTGTTTGTCAGCGTATTCATCGCATGCGTATATTGCTATGGATTGATCGGGAGACGCAAAATCTTTCGTCTCTACTGGGCTTGCGCCGTCATTGTGATTGATTGTCTACTTCTTCATCCCTCTTACGCACTGATGCAGTCAGTTTGGTTTCCACTTATCCCGATGTAGCCCAAACATCTTCGATAAAGCAGAAACCAAACTGACTGCAGCAGTACGAAACACGGATGAAGTCTGACGACCCATTCCGGTTTGATTATAAGTCACGCATGAAAAGATACTGTTACTTACAATATTTTTCAAAAGAGACCTATCACAAGCATTTCACTAAAAGCTTATATTGACACCAAAGTTGACAACCCTTTGATTCATGTAGGCGTCGCCAGCAGAATTAGTCTGTATCTCCGGGTCCTGCTGATACTTCTTGTAGCTTGTCCACGTAAAGAGATTGTAGCAATTGGCGTACAGCCGAAGCCCGCTCATGAACTTAGGAATCCACTTGCGAGGGAAGTCATAAGACAGGTCGACGGTCTTAAGGCGTATGTACCATGCATCGATGAGCCAGAAGTCGGACATATAAGCCTCAGCCGAGTTTACGGTAGAAGGATTGCTGGTAAGGCGCGGGAACTCAATGTCCTCCCCATTCTGCCAACGCTCCAATGTCCAGCGTTTCTCGTGCAGAGGCTGGAACTGACTCTTGAAAGGTTCGATACCTGTTCCGACGATGCTGAAACTATAGTTGAACGAACCTTGGAACAGCACACTCAGGGTGAACCCTTTCCAACTGCCTCCGACGGTCCATCCCAAAGTGGTGTTGGGAAGATTGGGCTTGCCTATGGCGCACTTGTCATAGTCATTGATGATGCCGTCATGGTTCAGGTCCTTATATTTCAGGTCGCCTGCCTGTACAGGGATATCAGTGCTTGGCACTGCTGGAGCGTCAGGAGCTCCTGATTCAATCAATGCTATATCCTCGGGAGTATAATATCCCAGACATTTGTATCCGAACATCTGTCCAATAGGATGACCTGTGGCAGCCAACCATGGATATATCTGCTGAGCCTCAGCCTCATAGATAATCTTGTTTTTAGCATACGAGAACACGAAACTGGTATTGAAATCAAATTTGCCCCATCTGTCACGATAGCTTATCTGCCCGTCGAATCCCTGGTTGGATGTCCGCGCCACATTGACAGGTGAGGTGCCAATACCAAGAATAAGCGGAATGTCATTGCGGTAAACAAGCTGGTCGTAGCGTTTATCATAGAAATAATCGACGGTCAGTGAAATACAGTTCCACAGGTTCATGTCAAGACCGATGTCAAACTTACGCGCTTTCTCCCATGTCACATTGTCATTACCGAGCGCACCTTCACGATAGCCCTGAAAAATCTCCTGCTCGTAATCTCCAAAATTATATGAGTCTCCGCGTTCATACACCTGATTGTAAAGATAGCGGTTGCCCATGGCGACATCAGAACCTACCAGACCATATGAAGCGCGTATTTTCATTAAATCTACATTTTTAATATTGTTTCTGAACCAAGGTTCCTCAGAGATAGCCCAGCCAAGACCTACAGCAGGGAAAAAGCCGTAGCGGTGGCCTTTTTTGAACCTGTCGGAGCCATTGTATGCGACATTAAAATCAACAAGGTATTTGCTGGCGTACTTATAGCTCAGTTTCAATGTCGTGCCGAGAAACTTTGTGGGCACCTGCGGCGCATATGCTCCAGAGTTGCTGTTATACTCAACGGTGGTCTCCTCGCGGTTGTAAAGCAACATGGCATTGATGTCGTGTACCTCATTGAATACGCGGGCATAATTAACAGATGCCATAAGATTCAGGTCGGTGATACCACTATGCGGATCCACAGTGATGGCAGGGACACCCTTGGTGTAGACGTTGTCAGGGTTGATATTATAAATACCGGTGGCAGAGTTGTAGTGATACGTAGGATACTCAGAGCGCCACGCCGAGCGTGCGTTCTCATCGATGCTGGAGTAAGCCAAACGTACATTGGTGGACAAACCCGGTGTTATAAAATCCATCTTCCAATTTGCATTATAGAGAAGGTTGTTGTCGTTACGACGCGTACGGTTGTATCCCTCGTTTGCCAGGCGGGCGTTCAAGGTAGGGCGACGGCTGTTGGTGTCATACAGATAGGCGTATGACCCGTCAGGGTTGAGCACCGGAGCAGAGTAAGGATGCATTGACTCAAAATTATATATTTCGCCCGTGGTATTGATACCCCTCGGTTCGTTGATATTCATAAACCGGGATGTTATATCCAACCGCATGGAAAGATTCTTTGTTACCTGAAAATCCAAATTGGAACGGAAGTTGAATCTGCGGTAGCGATAATCACTATTCAATTCATCACCGGAATCGAAGTCACGCATAAGACTGTTCTGGCTGAAATAGCCGACGGAAATGAAGTATCTCAAACGGTCTGAGCCTCCTGATATATCTACGTTTGCATTGGACTGTTGAGCGGTGCTCTTGAATATTTCATCATACCAATTCACGTCTGGATGGCCATATGGGTCATCACCAGTACGGAAGTGTTCCAAATCCTCCTCTGTGAAGGCAGGCTGCAATCCGTCGTTGGCATAAGCCTCATTGACGAGTCTCGCGGTCTCATACGAACCGAGAAACTTCGGCTTACGTACAGGAGCCTGCAAGCCAGTCTCCAAACGAACGTTAATCTTCGGCACACCCTTCTCTCCGCGTCTTGTCTTCACCACCAACACTCCATTGGCACCTTTAATACCATAGACCGCAGTCGTGGAGGCGTCTTTAAGAATGGAAATACTTTCAATTTCATTGACATTGATTTGCGACAGCTGGTCATAGCCGTATTCTATATCATCGACAATAATCAGAGGCTTGTTGCCGTCGCCATTAAGCGAACTGACTCCACGAATGAAGAAATCAGAAGCATCCTTGCCGGGCTGGCCGCTGCGCTGCTGCGAGAAGAATCCCGGCAGCTTACCCGCAAGCGTGTTCTGCACACTGCTCACCGGCACTTTACGCAGTTCCGACCCATTGACAGCACTCACAGCACCTGTGTTGGTCAGACGCTTCACCTGTCCGTAGCCGACAACCACGACTTCGTTAAGGTTGCTGTTGTCCGGCTCCATAACAACATTCATACTCTCACTTGCAGCGACAGTCTTGTCCAGATATCCGATACACGAGAACAAGAGTTTCTCTCCGACACGTGCCTTCATATGGAAAACACCGTCTATATTTGTGATTGCCATATGACTTTTGTCGGAGCCTTTAATGGTGACTCCCACCATTTCCTCTCCGGTATCAGAAGAGGTGACCTTACCGCTTACACTAATCTCTTGTGCGAATGAGACAATGCAAACACAAAAGCAGGTTATAAAGAATATCAGTCGTTTCATAGTTTACCACTTAGGATTTTGTTTCATATTAACGTTCTTAGTAACTTCACTATAGGGGATAGGGTAAAGATAATACTTCGAATCGAAATCAGTCGTCATAAGGTTCTCACGAGAATAGACTGTCTGACCGTTTCCTACAGTTATATGCATTCCCTGAATGGGTTTGGAGAATACATCCTCCGCCATTCTCCAGCGGCGAATATCGTAGAACCGTTGCTCCTCAAATGCCATCTCGATACGGCGCTCATTACGTATGACCGTCCGCATCTCTTCTTTTGTCATATTTTCTTTCAAGCCATAGGTATATCCCTTCACATTGCCCTTCTTGATGCCTGCACGCTTGCGCAACTTAATGATAGCATTATATACTTCCTTGGATGGGGCGTCGAGAAGCTCGTTCTCAGCCTCCGCGAAGTTGAGCAAGATTTCTGCGTATCGGAAAATCACCCACAAATGCGTCTGATTGCTGTATGAGTCAGAGTTCTCGAATTTTCCCATGAATTTGCGCATATAATAGCCTGTACGTGAATAACGCGACCCGCCACTTGGATTGTTCGCTCCTCCCTGCCATGTCTGCAGTTTGGTGCCGAGCCAATCAGAGCCATTATACAGAATCGTATATTTAAGACGCGGATCACGGTTGTCATAAGGATGCTGCTCGTCATATTTGTATTCCGCATCAGTGGGGTCAGAAATTGAACGACCGTCAATCATCGGGAAAGCATCCACAAGATTCTGGGACGGACAAGTCTGACCATTGCCGAGATTTGTTCCGGTAAAGCCAAGAGGACCGTTAGTGCTCTCTATCGAATAGTTGCTGCCGCCTGCTCTAAAGAATATCAGCTCGGGATTCTTTGCATAATTATAAAAGTCAAGAAAAGCGTCACGGGGATCATCGTCCAGAATAACACTACCAGAACCATTGTCTCCAAATGTGTCGATGAACTCTCTTGCGGCATCGGCGGCAAGCTTCCAACGGTTAATGTCATAATCGGTGTATCCCACGAGGGCATTGCCTTTATCCATCGTATTACCATTAAAGAGCGGACTTGCGGCATAAAGCAATACTCTCGACTTAAAAGCCATACAAGCTTCTTTGGTAGGCACGTGTCCGAACTCAGCGGCATTGCTTATAGGCAGTGTACGGAGTGAGTCGCGGATAGAATCAAGTTCACCCACAATATAATCAACACAGTCTGCAAAGCTATTTCGCGGCAACTCAATATTGTCGTTAAGACCATACACTTTATCACCCATAAGAGGGACACCTCCATAGCGGCGGACAAGCTGAAAATAGAACCAGGCTCTAAGAAACCTTGCCTCCGCTTTCATCGACACGCCAAGCGGACGTTTTTCGCCAAGCGCATTAACATAAGTGGTACGGAACGGAACTCTGTCAATGCCACGTATAAACCGGTTGACCTTTCTAACACCATCATAGTATTGGCTCCACATCATGTCACCGGATACCATATTACTTGCCGTATAGAGACCTTTATAGATGCGATATACATCAGGCTCGTTATTGACATTCACACTTATGGCATCATCTGTTGAAGCGTCAAGATAATCACCACCGACACGATTATGACCATTCTCGAGAATACCATAAATGGAGTTGAGGAACTGCCGCGCCTGTGTTCCATTGGAATCAGTTCTGGAAAAAAGGTAATCCTCGGTAAACTCATCGGCAGGCAACGACTCGTAATGATCCATGCAGGATGTCACAACCAGCGTACAGCATGTCAGTACCAGAAAGATATATTTGTTATTTTTCATACTTCAGAAGTTTTAAAAATTAAGGCTTATACCTGTAAAGAAACATTTCTGGATTGGTGAAGACGTAAAACTCACTTCCGGATCAACCAAATCACACGAAGAGAAAGTGAGAGCGTTCTCAGCACTGACGAAGACCTTCACCCGCAGACCTCCAAGGATGTTGTTGCTCCAGTTCTCAGGGAGGTTGTATGCCAGTGTGATATTCTTAAGACGTATGAAGTTGCCCTTGTGCATCCATAATGAGGAGCCATACATGCCACCGTAGTTGTATGTGTTTCCACCAGCTGAAAGACGGGGATATTTAGCTGTAGCTGCCGTCTCAGGCGTCCAGCGCGCAAGCAGATTGCGATATGCCTGTCCATACGACTGCCCGTAAGTCTGGAAGCCCTCTACGAGAGTACGGTCACTGACGTAGATGTCACGGTTGTATACACCTTGCCAAAGCATGGAAAACTCTATTCCCATGTACTCAACGCCCATGTCTAATCCGAAATACTGTAAAGGCTTGTCACCGCCAATGACGGTGCGGTCATATTCGTCAATTACATTGTCGTTGTTTTTGTCTACATATTTCACATCACCGGATTGGGCTTCATAACCAGCCATTACAGGATAACCGTTTCTAATATCCTCTGCCGTAAGGAAACCGTCGCACTGTAAACCAAGTGTTACACCGAGCGGACGTCCTGTGAGACGCTGATAGGCGAACGGAGTGAGTTGCTCGTCCATGTAAATCATCTTGGTTTTCTCCAAAGTCCAGTTACCATTAACATAATAGTTAAGCGCGCCTATATGATCCTGCCATCCGAGTTCTATCTCAATACCGCTGCGGCGCTGTTTTCCGATGTTCTCTGTAGGATAAGAAGCACCAAGAAGGGCTATGCTCTTACCGCGAGTCTGGAGCACGTCGGAAAAGTTGTTGTTATAGAAATCCACAGTTCCGCTAAGTCTGCGGCCGAACATTGAAAAATCGATGCCGATATTCAATTTGTGTGCTTTTTCCCATGTGATGAAAGGGTTTGCCACAGGCGTCACCTCAATGGTAAAAATACCATTGCTCATAGATGTACCCTGAGGATAGCTCGTGGTGGCATTCTGTTGGAAAGTCTCACGATATCTATAGTAACCTGAGTTGTCGATTCCATTGCCTGTATAACCATACGTTGTGCGGAATTTAAGGTTGTCAAGCCAGCTAACATCTTTCATAAAATTCTCGTTAGTTATATTCCATCCTATTCCGGCAGCCCAGAAATCTCCCCAGCGTTTGCCTGGAGCATAGCGGTTAAAGTAACTCTGAATAAGAGCAAACTCGGCAAAGTAACGTTTAGCATAATTGTACTTTACATTCTCCATGACATTGCTGGGAATCATCGGAAGATCGTACTGCACAACCTCATGACGTGTATCTCCAAGCAGACTTGCCTTGAAGTCATGAGGTCCCCATTGACGTTGGTAATCTACAGCCAACTGACCATACAATTTCTGATAAGTCCCTACCTGACGGAAATTATTGCTCTGCGACTCAGACTTTCCGTATAGAGTATACGTTTCCTTACCGTCCTGATTTACCGAGTACCGGTATACAGGATTTTGCTTGGTACGGATGACAGCAGTCCTGTTTTGGTTTGCAACACTGCCTGTGAAACGTACGGACAGTCCTTTAACCAACCGGTTGAAGTCATATTTCATCCGTAACACGGCAAAGATATCCCGTGTATTATCTGTCATATATCCGGAATCCATAGATTTAGCCTCAAGGTTATTGGTGAACGATGCATTTCCACCATATGTGCCGTTGGGGTTTAAAATAGGATAGGCATTGTTAGGAGTCTGATATATGTCAAGAAGCAGGTCACTGTAACCAGACCCGTTTCCTCCCGGCTGGTTTCCTTTTATGACACGGGCGACGGCATCGAGCGAAGCTGTAAAATCACGGGTGATGTTTACATTTATCTTCGATGAAATCATGTATCGGTCTACTTTAAAGTTTGTATCGTAGTCATTCTGTCTGCCTTCACGAAAAAGTCCGTTCTCGTTATTATAACCCAAAGACACGATGAACTGCGCTGCTTTGCCACCACCAGAAACGTTGAGATTGTACGACTGTGAAAGCGCATTCTTCTTCAGAAGTTCGTCATACCAGTTGACATTCGGATTCATATAAGGCCGGCTACCATCACCAAATGCTCGAAAGTCATCAGAAGAATATATTGTCTTACTTCCATCATTAGAGAGAGCTTCATTAAGAAGCCATGAATATTCCTGCGCGTTAAGTGGTTTGGGAGTCTTTATGTTGCTATGAACGCCGTTTTTACCGGTAAAACTGAAATGGAGCTTGCCATTCGTAGGATTTTTTGTTGTGATGACAAGCGCACCGCGGGAACTCTTCATTCCAAGAAACAAAGAAGACAAAGCGTCTTTCTCTAAAGTTACAGATTCGATGTTCTCAGGATCCAGAGCAAAGAATTCACGCTCCACACCGTCCACAATGACAACAGGAGCCAAGCCACGTGCACCTAAAGTGAAGCGGGTGTTATCGCTAAAAGGCATCTGTCCATAGCTGGCAGGACGGTTACCGATGAGGTCACCTTTTGTATTAACGCTTGTACGTTGCAGGTCGAAGCCGCGATACTGGGAGATGTTGAATCCTGCCATGCGTCCTTGCAGGCCGGTGATAATGTCGGTGGAAAGATACTTTTGCAGGTCTCGTCCCATTACAGTGCTCACAGCACCAAGATTGTCATCGGCACTCTGGTACTCACTAAAATGGTTTGTATAGCCGGCAAGCTCATCCTTAAAGCGGTCTTTCAGACAAACGATGTAGTCTTTGCCTGCTTTTACTTTCACACGATTCTCTTTATATAGGTAACCTACATGGCTGAAGGTGAGAACATCGTCATCACCGTAATCAAGCGCGAATGCCCCGTCTGCGTCAGTCGTGGCGGTCTTGTTCTGCCCTTTAATGCTGACCACAACTCCAGGAACAGGCTGATTGTTCTCGTCATAGACCAGTATCCTGCCATGCTCTGCAGTCTGCGCCAATGCTGACTGCATGGACAGTGCAACCATCGCAATGGCTATAATATAATGATTCATTTTCATTGTCGTTCTCATTTAAGTTAATCACAGTTGAACCTGAAGTTGAAAGGCTCCTTCGTCTCCGGCAGAGGTGTGCCATTTTGGACATTGTCGTCATCCGACTGTGTTATTGTTTCTGTACCGTCGGCATTGGTAAACCAATAGTTGAATGATTCTATTTCCTCATCAGACGGTATGCCGAAAAAGCTGACCGGCCAGAAAGTCTTTGTGTAAGTCTTGCCCAGTGTGCCGACGCGCTTCATCAGAGTCGTACCGTCACGCCTGTTGACTCTGAATATACGACCGCTTTTTGTGATAGCTTCCCCTTTAAGATATATTTCATTATAAGCGTTAAGTCCGTTCGTCGCGATGTCACCCTCATAGCTCACTGTAAGGAGGTCGTTCTGCAGTGCTGTAAGCGGAGTGACCTTGTTATAATGCTTGTTGCAGAAATCAATGGTCATACCCTGTCCGCCTACTATCTCGAAACACTCGTTTGCAAACAGGCATTTGTAGCGACGGTCGTCGGTAGAGAATCCATCATCGGTATCATCAACGAAGAATCCCAGTTTGCAACGCAAGTTCTTTCTGCCGGCTTTTGCTTTGATGTATATGGTGTACTTTGGGGTCTGGTTGTTGAGAATGGTCCATTTTCTGGCAGTCTGGAAAACCACCCACTCCATATCTTCCAACACGTTCGGTCCCACTCCATAACGGTTCTGCAGGCATTGCTGCCACGTCTTTCCCCCTCCATTCTTGGGCAGAGAAGTGGAAGGCATTAATTCCATAGCAAGAAGCTCGTCCGGATTATCAGCTAAATCGTTTTTATATGTCACCACCGCATTGTCTGCGAAATTCCAGTCTTTTGGCACAAGCATGGCGAACACAAGGTTGCCTGTAACACCATTGTTATCCTGTGTGTTACATTCCAAATGACCGTTTACCGAAAATTCCATATTCTGTCCGGCGTAAGCGTAATACACCTCTTTGCCATTCTCGTCAATCTGTGCGATGTTGTATCCGTCGATAAACATACCGCATGACACAATAAGCAACACAGCCATCAATGCGACAAAGGCTGGCATCGTCCGCTTTTTTTGAAAGATTCTATTCATGGCATTTATTTATTGTTTGTTATGCTATTTGATTCACGTTGCAGTGTATAAGTGTAAGTGTTGTTTCCACAACCCGGTGACAGACTTACAATCATTGACCGTCGACCGTCTGTAATAGGATAGTTTATGTCAATGGTAGTACTGTCTGTTGCACCGTTTTCCATAAACGAGAGATGAAACGGATAACGGGCGTTGTCAACACTCCAACTGCCATCCTTCTCAACCACAAATGGAAGATAATTGTCAATATGGTATGTTCCATCAGGATTGATGTTCAGGGTGAACTGTGTGAAATCCATCTCATTTGTAATGTCTATGTCGTTTCTGGATACAGAAAGAAGTTTCCATACTCCGCTGATGTCCTTTGTCGCCTCACCGACTCCATACGGGTCGCTGTCATCATTAAAGGCACTGCATCCTACCATGAAAGCCACAGTAAAGATACATGCGAGGTTTCCTATAAAGTTTTTTACATTCATATGTATGTTTTTTATTTATTGGTATCCGCTGAATATCAGCAGAGGTTTTCATCATTAATCGTAATAAGGATTTTGTATGAGTTCCGGATTCTTGACAATCTCCGTATAGGGAATAGGCCAGAAGTACTCGGCTTTCCGGAAGACATGTTTGCGCACATCAATGGTCTTGCCTGAATAACCATCCTTGGTGCGGGTTATCTCAAAGCCATGCATGGTTTTGTTCTCTGTCTTGTCGGCAATCATCCAACGGCGTACATCAAAGAAGCGGAAACCTTCGAAGGCAAGTTCTATGCGACGTTCGTTTTGAATGGCTTCACGCATCTCTTCTTGTGTCATATTCGGTTTAAGTCCGTACATACCATCTTTACCGGCTTCTATGCCCGCGCGCCTCCTGATAAGCTTGAGCATCTCGTACGGACCTCCCATAATGCCGTTGCCTAAATCTTCGGAAAAGTCCGGACCGAAATATTCATTGCAACACTCCGCATAAGCCAGCATCACTTCAGCGAACCGTATCAGGGGATGTGACTGGATGGGGTCAATCCACCAGTTGCCGCTTGCACCGCGCGACATCATCTTACGTGTGTAGTAACCGGTAGGAGTTCCCGAGTGAATAGCGTCTTGCGTCTCATCCATGCCCTGATATGTATACACAGGTTTATAGTTTCCTTGATTATATATACTCAGACCATTGTAGATGATTGTATTGGCGAATCGCGGATCGCGGTTAGTCACCGGAATCAAAGGATTGTAAGTATATTTACTCTCACCGACAGGCTTACCGTCAATCATCGGGAATGCATCTGCTATGTCCGAATAGGCATATCCGCCGGAACCGTCACCGCCAGCCGAAGGCGGATCAAGATACCTGTTCGTCGTGGTGCTGAGCGGAAGCTTCCGCTGCAAGATTATTTCCTGATAAGGACCGTATGGATAAGTGAAATCTCCGTAGCTTGTACATTTGGTGACATACTCTCCCGCCACCTGAACGGCATAGAAGCCCCAGCCTTTTTCATCTCCAGCCTTGGGGAAGTCATAGCAGTAATGGTATTCGAAAAGACGGTAGTCACCCCTCATTGTCATTGCGGCGCGGGCGGCATCGTATGCCGTTCTCCAACGCTCCTTATCATAAACAGGATAACCGAGGAGTGCTCTTGTACCGTCTGTACCGAATCCGCTGCCGTTATGGAGCGGACTTGCAGCGTCAAGACAAGCGCGCATTATCAGGGCATGGCAGGCTGCGGCACTTATTCTGCCGTTGCTCCGTCCTGAAAAACGTGGAAGCAACGCACCGTCATCAAGGATAGCCTTGCACTCATTTACAACATAATTGACACAGGTCTCATAAGTGTCACGTGTTGCCTTAACCTTGTCGTTTGCCTTGTAGCATGTATCCCCTATAATGGGAATCCCTCCGTAGTGACGCAGCAGGATGTAATAATACCAGGCGCGGAGAAAGCGCGCTTCATCCTTATATTGACGCCTGATATTCACACCCATCGGCGCTTTGTCAATATTTGCCATAAACTTGTTGCAGCGACGGATGTTCGCATAGCATGTCGCCCACACATCATTTGTCACCGTCACCGGATTTACAGTGCCTGTGGCAAAGGCAAGACCGGTTGAGGATGTTGACTGCTGGCGTGGTTCCGCCTCGTCACATGCCACCTGCAAACCACCGGGATTGAATCTGTTGATGTCCACATCAAAGCCAATACTGCTGTAAATCTGGGTAAGAAATCCCGCCGCATATGCGCTGTCTGCGAAAACAGTCTCCTCATTCAAGTCAGTTGTAGCTGTCTGGTCAAGAAAACTGTCTTGACAGGATACCATAGCCAGCAAGACCATTACTGCCATAGGAAGAATATTTTTCCTCATATAGATTGTGTTTAATTTAGATTTTATTACTTATTATTCGAATACATCATAATTCAGTTTGTCCATTATGCAAAATGACTTAAAAGCATATCATCTTATATAATAAGACATATATATCATCAGATTGCCTAATATACTTTTCATCTGACTATAGGCTCGTCATATCTTTTCCACACCGCTGTCGTCATCCCGTTTCTCTCATTTGTCCGGTGTCATCCGACACTTATTAGGCAAAAGCGAGAAGCAGTCTGTCTGGCAGCAGCATGAAATACGTATGTAGTATATAATTTGTCAGGGGTTGTTTAATAGCCGTTTATGTTATAGCACCGACATCCATCTCAGATGTGTCACGCTGTCATTTCATGCTGTCATTTCATACGCACAAGCTTTATATTACGTGTTACGGGGCGGTTCACACGTCAATTCCCGTCCACTGTGCTCTTCAGGTATTTACCGTTTACCTTTCGCCTCACGCCATTGCATTTCCACGAACGTGCCGCTCTGGCGGAAGAACTTCTCGAAGAAGAGGAGATGATAGTCGATGGAGTTCGCCCAATACTGGCTTGTGTGTCCGCCGGGACGGGTGGTGAAGTCGTGGTCGATGCCAAGCCCGAGCAGGCGTTTGTGCAAGTCTTTGTTCACCTCAAGAAAGAAGTCAGACTCGCCGCAGTCGAACGTTATCCGCAAATCACCGTTCTTTATGCGCCCCAGCTGCCCCACGACAGTGTGCTCGTCCCACGACTGCTTGTTGGCGGACATCTCGCCCAGCACATCCGGAATGTTCCAGTTCTGCGGGAACGGTCTTATGTCCACTCCGCCGCTCATACTGCCGCAGGCTCCGAACATGTCCTTGTGGCGCATGGCGAGGAACAGCGCACCGTGTCCGCCCATGCTCAGACCGGTAATGGCACGTCCATCGCGCGAGGGCACCGTGTTGTAATGTGCGTCCACCCAAGGCACGAGCGTGCGGGTGTAGAATGTCTCATACTGGAAATCCTTAAGGACAGGACTGTCAAAATACCATGAATTGAGAGCTGCCATCGACACGAATATCATGCCCTTCTCGTCGGCTATGTCGGGCAGCTGCGGCTTTATCTCCAGCCACGAACGCTCGTTGCCGTAGGCTCCGTGCAGCAGATAGACCACCGGATAGCGCACATCCTTGGCGGCACCTTTCCTTTCAGGTGTAATCACCACCACAGGTATGTCGCGGTTCATCACGTCGCTGTGCAGCTTCAGCGTGTCCACCTTTCCGGCGAAAGCCCTGCCGGCGGACAGCAGAAGGAGCACACACAACAATCTTAACATTTTTATTCTAACCATAGTTCACTGTCGTTTATATTCGAACTTATTTGACAAAGCACCGTTGCCCGGCACGTCACAGACACCTGTCCGCAGCCACCTTACTTTACTGCCGTAAGCACAAAGCGGCGTGTGACGGGCTTGTTTATACTGTATATCTTGTCTACCAGAAGATCCATCATGGCTGTATAGGCGTCGCGCACATCCTTGTGTATCATCTTGTCGTAGATGTCGCGGCGCGCAGCCACCCATCCGTCCTTCGTCTCACCGTCGCGGAACACGCGCGCCGCATGCTCGTCGTTGGCATGGAGCAGACCTTTCTTCATGAAGAAGTCGTATTGCAGCCAGCCGTAGTCGCGGAACTTGCGCTCCAGTTCCCAGCGGTCCTCATTGAGTGCCATCACGGCGCACGCCTGCTGGTATTGCGGTGTGTGGCGGTATTCGGCAAGGTTCACGCCCTGTGCCAGACGCTGTGCCGGAATGGTGTCTATGACCACCCCGTCTATGGTAAAACGGTAGTTGCCCTTGAGTCCCGTAATTTTGAGCTGCTCGTTGCTTATGTCCTTGACCAGCGACGGCACCATCTTCACCGCCTGCGCCTGCGGACGCTTGAATCCCCATCCGTGCGCGATGGTGTCCAGCGGATAAGGCAGCGACTCCGCCAGATAGCTGAACGACAGTTCTCTCCTGCCTGCCGTCAAGTCGCTCACGGTGCAGTTCACGCTCCTTACCACCTTCTTTGAGCGCGCGTCTATCTGCACGTCTGCCACCGGCTTGCCTACCATTCCCTGAGCCTTGAGGAAGATGTACGCCATGACCATGTGCCCGTCGTTGTCAGGATGCACGCGGTCGTTGCCGCAGATTGTGAACGTGGGATCCTTCGCCTGCTGCTCTTCGTTGATTCTGAGCATCGGTGCGTTGAAGTCAACAAACTCCCAGTGGTCAGCCCTTGCGGCTGAGTCCTGAAACGCTATTATGCGGCGGATGGCATCGTTCTTTTTCCTGAACACGTTGTCGTTGAAGGTGGATGTCTGGTCGTAGGGCGACGTGCCTATCATGACCTTGCGTATGTCCGTAGCCTCCTTCAGACGCTTCTCTATCTCAAGGAAATACTTGCGGCTGTTCGCCACCTTACTGTCGGCGAACTTCTCCGGGTTGTCGCCGTTGTATTCGAAATAGCCGCTGTCGTTCATGCCGAACGAGAGTGTGAGCACATTCGGACGTTTGAGGAACACGTCGTCGTCAAGACGCGCCAGAATGTTTGAGCATTCGTCACCGCCAATGCCGCAGTTTGCCATCCACATACGCTCGTTGGGGAAGTGCGTCATGTAGTATAGCCAGATGTACGAATGATAGTGTCCGCCGTCTGTTATGCTGTTGCCCACAAACGCCACACGGTCGCCCGCCTTGAAGGGTGTCACCTGTTGTGCGGCTGTATGTAAGGTCCCCACGCACAGGGCAAGAGCCATTGTCACTATTTGTCTTATCATATCATTTATATATATGTTATTTGTTTTATGAGAAAACAGTGCTATTCATTTTTCCATATTCAACAAACCGGGGCGACAGACACGCCACGCGCGATGTTCGGAGCCACACGCATCCGCCAGCCGACAACCGTTCCTGACAGTCATGAACATATGTACCCGCAGCTTGGCACGCCCCATCGGGATGTCCGTCCGTTCCCGAACCTCATCACCGGCAGCCCCGACGCTGACGCGACCTTGTGCAAATGCGTGAATCCGCAGATAGCAGGTTTTATAAAATTCTGTATAGTCCATTGTCATAAACTTAGGCTTGTTATCGCTGCAAATGTAGCCCTATTACGGTAAAACATATATAAAAATTGAACCTTAAAAACCCAATTTTGAATCAAAAGCATCATGGATGTAACGTATATACCAGTCTTCAGAACAAACATACCAAAGCGTTCTGACTGTATTTCAAACACTTCTTGAATCATTCATTGGGAAGAACACATCTCTTTCCGGATATATCAATGCACAGACATGGCGGACGCCGTCGGGTGAATAAGGAGGAAATCGGGGATTATATGCGCTGCCAGCAAAAGTAGAGACGCAAGATTTTGCGTATCACAAGGGAGGAGTGCAAATATTGTCATTGGATTATCGCATGCGTATATTGCAATGGATTGCTCGTGAGACACATTGAATGAAGATATGGAGAGTAATTACAAGCAACATCAATTGAACTGTCAAGGACGGGAGACGCAAGATTTTGCGTCTCTACTGGGCTCACGCCATTATTTTATATTGGTGGAAAATCCATATTATCATGCGCTGACGGAAAAAGTAGAGACGCAAAATCTTGCGTCTCACAAGGAAGGTATGCAAATATTGTCATTGGATTATCGCATGCGTATATTGCAATGGATTGCTCGGGAGACGTATGGAATGAAGACATGGAGAGCAATAACAAGCAACATTAATTGAACATTCGGGGACGGGAGACGCAAGATTTTGCGTCTCTACTGGGCTCACGCCATTATTAAATATTGATGGAAAATCCATATTATTATAGCAAAATCTTGCGTCTCACAAGGAAGTAGTGCAAATCTCGGGAGTAATTATATACATGATAAATAGCGCAATCCCTGCTTGTGAGACGCAAGATTTTGCGTATATACTGGGAGGACGACGTTGAGGAGGAAAGGAGGGGATGGAAAATGCGCGGAGGATACCGGAATGCATGGATATGCAGTTCAGGCAGTAAAAAATCTTTACATAATAAAATCGGAAAACAGGAAGCGCGAAGGCATTTATGGTGTATAAAAAACGAATATGGATTCGTTCAGACCTTGCGCCTGCCGTTTCTGTCGCGCGGAAAAGCCCGTTCCGGCTTTCCAAAACACCTTTCATGCATGCCGGAACACGCCCTCCCATCACATCAAAAAGCCCGTTCCGCGTTCCCGAAAAGCCTTTCCGGCATGAAGGGAATGTCCCGTCCGTCCCATATATGAGTATATGTCGCTGACTGTCAGACATATATGCGAATAGCGCATAAGTCGCGTATTTGCCTCCGTGAGCCTATGCCGTCGGCTGTAGGACGCTCTCGCGGAGTTGAGGATTGGCAGGGATGAATAATTATGCACATTATTAATGCATGCATATGCAAGCGTGCTTGTTTCTTTGACACATTATATCATTATGCACTGACAGCAAAAGTAGAGACGCAAAATCTTGCGTCTCACAAGGGAATAGTGCAATTTTCGGGAGTAATTATATGCACGATAAATAGCGCAATCCTTGCTCGTGAGACGCAAAATTTTGCGTCTCTACTGGGCTCGCGCCATTATTAAATATTGATGGAAAATCCATATTATTATAGCAAGATCTTGCGTCTCCACCGGGCGGACGCCGTCATTGTTTTTACTTGACAGGCATCTTCTTCATCCCCTCACCGCCTGTCATAGCGGAGCCGAAAGCGAATAGGGCGCGGCGTCCTTGCCGGTGTTGCGGGTTCTGTTGGGCTGTGCGCCCATAACAAACTTCAGCGTTCCGCCGCGGGCAATGTCCCCGTAGGTGATGTAGTTCTTGTCAAGCGGGCGTCCGTTGAGCATGCCGCTCTGTATATACACGTTGTCGGCACTGTTGCCTTCCGCCTCTATTACGAACTTGCTGCCGTCCTCCATCGTGATGGTAGCCTTACGGAAGAGGGGTGAGCCTATCACATACTGGTCGGTGCCGGGCGTAACCGCGTAGAGACCGAGGGCGCTGAGCACATACCACGACGACATGCCGCCCTGATCCTCGTCGCCGGGGAAACCGTCGGGAGTGCTGTTGTACAGGCGTCTCATGATCTGGCGCACCCAGTATTGCGTCTTCCACGGCTGTCCCGCATAGCTGTACAGGTAAGGCATGTGCTGTATGGGCTGGTTGCCGTGGGCATACTGTCCCATGCGCGCCTCCTCCATCTCCACCATCTCGTGTATCTTGCCGCCATACCAACCCGGACGCACCGTCGCCGGCTGCGAGAACACGGAGTCCATCTTCTCCACGAATGCGGCGTCGGAGCCATACAGGTTTATGAGTCCCTGCACATCGTGGAACACCGACCATATGTAGTGCCAGGCATTGCCCTCGGTGTAAGGACCGCCCCATGCCAGCGGGTCGAACGGCTCAAGGAACTTGCCGTCCTTGCCTCTGCCCCGGAAGAATCCGGTGGCGGAGTCCCACAGGTTGCGGTAGTTGTACAGCGTGCGGGCAAACACCTGTTCATAGAACCTGTTGCCTGTCTGCCTTGCCAAGGTGTAGGCGCACCAGTCATCATACGCATACTCAAGCGTCTGCGAAACCGATCCGTGCGACTCCGGGAACGACACATATCCCAGAGTGTAGTACTCATGCCATCCCGCACGGCCGTTGGCACCGCCCATCGGACCCTTGTTGAAAGCCTCGTGGGCATAGCCCTTGAGCACGGAGTATACAGGCACCGTGCGTATGCCCTTGGCAAAAGCGTCTGCAAAGAGCGATATGGCGTGGTTGCCCAGCATGCCTCCCGTCTCTCCGGGGCACGACCATGCGGGAAACCATCCCAGCTCCTTCTGCTGCACGTTGAGCATAGCCTGCATGTAGCGTCCCTGCTGAGTGGGGTGCAGAATGTTGGTAAGAGGGAACTGCGAGCGGAAGGTATCCCAAAAACCGTTGTCGGTATACATATATCCGTGGTGTATCTTGCCGTCGTACGGGCTGTAATAATATGGTTTGCCCTCCCTGTCAAGGTCGTAAAAACGGCGCGAGAACAGGTTGGCGCGGAACAGACACGAATAGAAGGTGCGCATGTCCTCATCGGTGCCGCCCTCCACGCGCACACGGTTGAACAGATTGTTCCACACCTTGAAGCCGCGCGCCTTTGTCGCCTCGAGCGAGCGGTCGCCTCCGAGCTCGCGCTCAAGGTTAAGCACCGCCTGAGCGTAGCTTATGTAAGACGACGCTGCCTTTGCCTGCACCTTGCTGCCGGGACGGAACTTGATGTACACACCCGAGCCCTTGCCCTTGGCGTAGGTCTGGCGGCTGAAGGTACGGTTGTTCTGGTTCTCCCACGTGCCGTAGTCGGCAAAAGCCCGGTCGAACTGCACCACAAAGTAGCAGCGGAAGTTCTCAGGATGGTTCACAAAGCGATGGTTGCGCACCCATCCGCGTATCTGACGCCTCTTTGCGTCTATCTTCACCTCGCTGGTGTCGGTGTAGCCGTCTATCACAAGAAAGGCGTCCTGACCCTTGGGGTAAGAGAAACGCAGATGCACGCCCCGGTCGGTGGGAGCCATCTCGGTGGTTATGCCGTTGTCGAACGTCACCTTATAATAATGCGGACGTCCCACCTCGTTGTCGTGACTGAACTTTGAGGCGCGGTCGTTCTCGTTTACCACGAGCCTGCCCGTCTCCGGCATGAACGTGTACACGGCATAGTCGCTCACCCATGGCGAGCACTGGTGGCTCTGTCCGAAGCCGCGTATTCTGTCGTGCGAATACAGATATTTGAAGCCCTCGCCGTTCACGTTGGTCTGAGGAGTCCACACATGCACGCCATATGGCATGGCAGTAGCCGGGAAGGTGTTGCCGTGGCTGAGTCCGAAGTTTGAGTCGGTGCCTTGCAGCGTGTTGGCATACCGCACCAGATCAGGCTGTTTCTGCGCCACAGCCATTGCAGGCACAGACAGCAGCATTGCGATAAGTACTTTTATTTTATACATCATATTGTATGTTTATGTTTGCTTTATTATAAAACAGTGCAAGTGAGTGCAATGAGAGCGCGCTCTCAGATTGCCGGGCGAAGCCTGTTTTATTAAAAAGTCCATTTCCCTGACCCGACATCCTCATGCCGCCTGCCCTGCCAGACGACCGTAGCGGTCACGCCTACCGGTATTTCCACCGACAGCCGTGCGCCGTGCCAGCTTACACGTATTGTTCCGTAAGGAGTCTCCTTGTCTACTGAAACCCAATCAATGCCGTCCGGCTTCTGAGGACTGATGAGGACATGACGGTAGCCCGGACGGCTAATGTCAGGGACAATGCCTCCGAGCGCTTGGGTGAACCATATGCCGACGCCGTTGTAACAGTTGTGTATGTGGCTGCGCTCGCCGCTCCAGTATTCCCATGTGGTTGTAGCTCCGTGGTCTATCATATAGAGATAGCCGGGATAGGAGCGTTTCTTCAATATGTCGTACATCAGCTGGCACTCTCCGTTGTCTACAGCCCACTGCGTGAAGATGTAGGTTCCGACAAGTCCGGCGGCTATGTGCGACTTGTATTTGCCCCGTGAAAGAGCAAGAAGCCTTGCTGTGACAGCACTGCGAAGGGAGTCGGGCACGACGCCTGTCAGCATGGGATAGCTCATGTCGAGGGGTGAGCCGGTGGCATAGGTGCTGTCGGCAGGATGATAAAAGCGTGCGTGTATTTTCCTGTTCAGGGAATCTCTCTGCGCCGCGAACAGCCCGGCATCGCCTTTATCTCCCAATATATCAGCCATCAGCGACATGCTGTTGAGACAGTCGCTGAGGACGCAGTTGCCCGTGAGCAGCTGTGAGTCTCCGCCCACGTCGACGCCTTTGGGTGCCAGCCAGTCACCGAGGAACCACATCCTGCGGTCGGTGTCTGCCCAAGGCTGGAGCAGTCCGTCCTTTACGTGTCTGCCCACAAAGCCAAGCCACCTTTTCATCTGACCGTAAAGCTTCACAAGCATACGCCGGTCACCATAATTGAGATAGGTACGCAGAGGTGCCTTTATGATGAAAGAGTTCCAGTAAGGACCGCCGCCTCCGCCACCTGCGGGCGCGACATACGGGAGGTCTCCGTCAGCAGCCATGGCGTCGCCCCATGCCGTGAGCCAGTTGTAATATACAGGAGCCACGTCGCACAACGTCTGTACGGTCATGGTCGACGAGTTTCCGTCACCTCCATACCCCATTCTCTCGAGATGCGGACAGTCCACCATATATCCGCTGAATGTCAGACAACGCATTGTGCGGCTTATCATCTGATATATGCTGTTTATGTCATCGTCGGAGCATTCGAACCTGACCGTCTCCGAATAATCGCCTGAAATCTGCAATGCCGTCAGGTCCTCCGCGCGCGGCTGCCGGATGTTCTTGACGAGAACATAGCGGAACGCATGATGGTGGAACTTGTTGCAGAACACGTCCTTGCCGTCACCCGCCGTAATATATTCGTCATATTCTCCCTGAGGAGTGAACACTCCGGTGGTGTCAATCCAGTCGCCATACTCCATCCTGACTGTCACATCACCTGGCACATCGGGCATTTCCAGCCGCAACCACCCTGTGATGTCGCGCCCGAAGTCAACGAGCCATCCGCCGTCATATGCCGTTATGCTTACCGGCTTCAGGGTGTCTATTACCCTGTTGACCTCTGTCATCTGCGGCGTCGCCGTCTTGTTGGCCACACTCACCACATGAGCCTTTGTCCAATGTCTGCCGCTATTGTGAAGGATGCGGGCATCGACGCGCTCCCCTCCGAACTGCAGTGCCTGCCATGTGCCGAAGTCATGATATCCGCTTGGCGTGCCCTCCCATGAAGAGTCAGTAACCGCCACAGACTGCCATCCGGCGCCATTTTGCCGCATGACGGCAGCCTTGACCAAAGGACCTTCGTATTCCGCATGAAACAGATTCTCACGATACCACCCTTTTCCGAGCCATATCTCCACCTCGTTGTCGCCCTCACGTGAATATGGAGTGATGTCGTAAGTGACGATATGCGAGCGTTTGTCGAGTTGTGACACAGCCGGAGCCAACACCGCGTCACCCACTTTCCTGCCGTTGACCCTTACCTCATGATAACCCAGAGAGTTGACATGGATGAAGACGCGATGGCGTCCACGGAGCTTGAAACGCTTCCGCAGTATGGGGGCGGTGACGTCGCCGGCAGACTTGTCCAAGCCGATATATTCTCCGGGAAAGTCCTTGTCCGTCAGCAATCCGACGCTGAAGCGACGGATGTCGCTCCATGAGGACGCTTTGGAACGTTCGTCCCATGTACGCACGCGCCAGAAACACAACATGCCCGAACGGAGCGTCCTGCCCTCATAACCCACCATGACACTTTCGGCAGAACGCCGTTTTCCGGAGCTCCACAAGTCAGCCTCTCCCCGTGACACTTTCACACTGTCAGTCCCCACCTGTATCTCCCATGCCGTCTGCCTTGCATTGTTGCGTGGGGAATAATTCTTCCAGCTGAAGTGGGGAGCGGTGTTGTCTATGCCCAACGGGTCGTAGAGATTCTCACATTTCAAATCGCCTGTCCTGAGTCCCTGCGCATGGAACGCCAACGGAACGATGGAAAGGCAGAGCAATATATGTCTCAGACTCATAGTTGTTTTCGTTTTTAAATATCGAGCACTTTGTTTTCCTTGTGATGATATTGCTTACACAGGAGTCTCACCTTACCTGTGTTGTCAGGCATTTCTATCGTGATGACCTTCTTCTCGCCAGGCATCAGTGTGACATAATTGTCGCTCCATATGACGGGAAGAACCGCTTCTTTCTTTTTGCCTTCAACAAGCCGCAGGCGGTTGGCGAAACTTACATGCTTGCTTTTGTTTATCAACTCGAACGTGGCTTTGCTGCCGTCACGGCTGACGAGACGTGCCTTCAGAGCCGCCTCCGGCATGTCTGCGAGTTCCTCATACGCCAGATATTCCTTGCCGTTGTGCCAGTAGAAGTTCTCGGAAACAAGTCTGCCACCGGCATCTTTCAGACAGAGGCGGATGAACTGCAAGCCGTCCGCCGAAGGCGTGAGCGTCATAGCCTCAGAGATGTCGCTTGCCTTGCAGCCCGCAACAGCGTTCTGCGTATGGATAATATTGCCTTTGAGGTCATATACCGTGGCTGTCACACGTGCGTCATTGAGGTCGGATGCCGTCGTGTTCACCACTTTCACACTATTGTCCAGACAGTTCCACTGCACGTGCAGAGGCTCGCAAGCCTTGCGCGCACCCCAGTAGCATCCTGTAGGGTTGCCGTAATAATCGTAGGTCTGCCATACGAATGACGGATAAGCCGGATGACTCATCCATATCAGCAGCCCTGAAGCGTCATTCCACATCTTGTCCTGCCAAGCCTCATACATGCCCTTCATGTCCTCTATGTTGACGAGTTGGGCTTTCTCGCAAAAGTCTTCCAAGGAGGTTGCCTCACCGTAGCGGTCGTTCACGTTCTTCTTGTAGCTGACAGGGTCGGCATTGGAGGCTTCCTTGCCGAAGAAGTGACGGTTCCACACATTGTCATCGTCGTTTTTCAGCCGCTCGTCGTCAGGCAACGGCCATTGCTCTTCTTTCGGAATGAAACGTACGACGCTTTCATACTGCGGGAAAGTAGCCATGCCTATTTCCGTCCTGAATCCGTAGCCATGGTCTGAGCCATAAGGGTAAGACGGCTTGTTGAACGCCAGATTGCTTGCTGAAGTCTCGAAGTGATGTCTGGGCGGAAGGTCTTTCCACCAACCGCTTCCCGACAAGGCGTCCTGATTGGAACATGACTTGTAAAGACGGTCGTTGCCGTCTTCTTCCATAACAATCATGCGCAAAGCCTGGTCGATGTCGGCTACAGGGTGCGTCTCGTTGGCACCGCACCAAACAGTGATAGAAGGATGGTTTCGCAGGCGGCGCACCTTGTCGCGCGCGTTTGCCTTGAACGCATCATGGTCTGCCACATCATTCCAGGCAACATAAAGCCAGAAGTCATCCCACACCATAATGCCCGATTCGTCACAGTAATCATAGAACTCCTCGTCCGTAACACATCCTGTCCAAAGTCGAATCATATTATAATTGAGGTCCTGATGCAAGCGTATCCATTTGCGGTAGTCTTCATTGTGACATCGCAGCATATACTCGCTCATGCCCCAGTTGCCTCCCTTGACATATATGCGCTGTCCGTTGACATAAATGTTCAGCACCGGATAGCCCACGGCATTCGTCTCTATACGATATTCATTTTTCTTGATGCCGAACCGTATGCTGCGCTCATCGCTCATTTTCCCGTCGGTGAACGCCTGCAACTTACAGGTGTAAAGGTCGGGCTTGCCATATCCGTTGGGCCACCACAGACGGGGATTGTCTACGACGAAGCCGATACAGTCAGCCTTACTGATGTTGATGATCGCAGTGTCGCCGCTCTCCACCCTGACACTCTTTGTGAAAGTGATGTCGCCCGGCGTGATGACACCCTTAACCGTAACAGTCTGAGACTTGCCTGAATAGTTGGCTATTCCCGAAGCAAGCTTCAGCTCAGCCCTGTCGAGTGAAGGCAGATAACTTCTCATCCAAGGGTCTATCATCTTGGCTGCGCCCGTCACCTCAACGGAAGCCTTGCCGGTGATGCCAGCCTCGCGTCCGGGCACATATGGCATCCAGTCCCATCCCGCACCGGCAAGATATGAGGGGCTGCACACCACCCCATAGGGGTCCTTTCCAGTACGTGTCTTTTTCTCGTCGGGGTCATAAATAAGCACGGCTATATGATTGTCACCGTCATTTCTGTAAAAGTCTGTGATATCAAAACGCGAACGCATCATATGTCCTTTCACGTCCTTCACTGACGAGACCGTGCCCGACAGCTTATGACCGTTAAACCAGAAATCAGCAAACTTGTTGGTGTTCTCAAAGCAGAGCCACACATGCTGACCTGCCGCAGGCTTTTCGGGAAGCCTGAAAGACGTAATGTACCAGAACGGACGGTTGAAAGAGCCTCATCCACCTTATATATATTGTCGCCATATTCGGGACACGGTTCCTTGCCAGCCCGGACATATGAGGCGAATACGGTTCCGGGGACAATTCCTGTCACCGCATTCTTCACAGTGTTTCCCGAGGACAGCTTCTCTCCCGACATAGGTGTCTCAGCCTGCGGGAAAATCTTCCAGACGACATTGCCGTCCTCACTGTTGAGTGAGAAATGGTTTATCTGAGCTTGCACAGGAGTAAACATGAGCACAAGCAACGCAATAAGAATGGATTTTGTTTTCATATAATTATATTGGACTTTTATTTCACACATTATTATATTACCGTTATCTGACGGATCATTTTACGGTTATCTGACGGCAGGAAGAATGGAAAAGGCATCTTACGGGTTTGCGTTGTATAAGATTCACGACGTGAACCTGAATGCCGAAACGTTTTCTTCCGCCGTCTCGTTTTGTCTCAGTTATTTTTCAGGCTCGGCTCCCATCTCGAGCAGGAGAACGCCTCCACCCACAATATCCTTGTAATCAAGATGCAGAGGAATGTTCTTTCCGTTGAGAGACGCCTTCCGGATATATATATTCCTGTCGCTGTTTGCCGGAGCGTTTACGGTAAAGGTCTTTCCGTTCTGCAAGTGAATCGTGGCGCGGCGGAAGACAGGTGACGTAATCTCAAAGCGCGTGTCACCGGGACAATACTGGTGTATGCCTATTGCGGAAAGGACATACCATGCCGACATCTGTCCCACATCCTCGTTGCCTCGCAGACCTTCCACCTTGTTCTCATATGCGTTACGGCATATGTAACGGGTGTGATATTGCGTTTTCCATCCGGCTCCCAAACGGTTGTACAGGTAAGGAACGAAATGCACAGGCTCGTTGGCGTGATTATAATACATATTCCAGAACATGTCCTGCGGAGTATTTCCGAACATCCAGTCGAGGTCTGCAATGACTTTCTTCTTTCCACCCATGAGTCCTACCATACCCTTGACATCATGGGGAACGAACCATCCTTGCTGGAGCGGATTGCATTCCATGCATCCGTACCACTCCTTCAACCTTCCTTCCTTTGGCCATGGCAGCCAGTTGCCTTTCTCATCCTTAGGGCGGAACCATCCCTTCTTCTTGTCAAAAATATTACGATAGGCTTGTCCCTTGTGATAATACAGCGCGGCATCCTCATCCTTGCCGAGCATCTCCGCAAGCCGTCCTGTGCACCAGTCGGTGTAAGCATACTCGAGCGTGTGGGACAGACACAGATTGCCCGGAGAATAGCCCAGACTGCCGTTGCCGGTGTTCTTGGAGGAGTTCTTAGCATATTCATATGCCTTACTGATGTCGTAGTCTCTGATTCCCTTAGCCCATGCGTCAGCGAGAACAGAGACGGCAGGATTGCCCAACATGCATCCGGAATAGGAATTGAGAAGTTCCCATCTCTCGAAATAATGCCTTCCGCTCTGGTCGGCAAGAGTAATGAGCGAGTTAAGGAGGTCGTTCACGAGCTGCGGACGGATAATTGTCTGAAGCGGCATCTGCGAACGGAACACATCCCAACCGCTGAACACCGTGCGTTTGACAAACTTTCCGTCACTCTGATGAACCTGATAATCCCCGCCGACATACCTGCCGTCCACATCCTGATAAATGCGCGGGTCTATCATAGTGTGATAAAGCGCAGTATAGAATATGGTCCGCTCCGCTTCTGTTCCGCCTTCGATGTCTATGCAACCGAGTGCTTTGTTCCAGTCCTCAACCGCTTTCCGGTGGATGCTGTCGAAGTCTCTGCCCTGAGCCTCAGCCTCAAAATTGCGTCGCGCGCCTTCAATATCAACATAAGAAACAGCACAAGTGAGGGTAACGGCTTCATTCTCATCAGTAGCAAAGTCTGCAAAGAAACCTATGTGCTGACCCAGCATGTCATTGGCATCCCGCACGTTCCCTTTCACGACAGATGCCTTGGCGATTCTTTCAAGATATTCAGGTGTGACGACATCATCTTTTTTATGAGGCTGCAGCTCGGAGAAATCCGCTTTCCAGAAACCGAATGACTTCATGGGCTTGCTCAGCCTTGCATGAAAATAAAGAGTGTATTTCACACGTCCGTCACCGTTGCCCCATCCGCCTCCTTGGGGTGTACACCTGATCCAGCCTTCAAATGTGAGACTGTCGACCACCTTGATATATTCATAGTCAGCGGAGCCTCCCACGCGCCGTGCGAGGTCTATCAGGATATGCGACTGCCCGTTCTTTGGGAAGGTGAAGCGCAGCGCGCCGCAACGGGGCGTACAAGTGGCTTCCGCCTTAATGTCATAGTCTGTGAGCCTCACACTGTAATATCCGGCATGTGCGTGCTCCGACTCCTTGTCGTAGTGCGATCGCCAGCCGTCAATGTTTTCCTTCTCACGTCCGGCAAGAGTCTTTATCTCGCCTGTCGTAGGCATAACCAGAAAGTTGCCCATCTCGCCATACCATCCCACTCCGCTCATCTGCGTCATGGAAAAGCCCTCTATGGTCTGATGTTCATAGCTGTAGCCGGAACCGTTGTCCCCACCGGTGATTGTCTGCGGACTTACCTGTACCATACCGTAGGGAGTCGCGGCACCCGGGAAAGTTTTCCCGAGCCCATGATAAGCTCCTGCTGTCTCGGTGTTCGTACTGGCTCCGATAAACGGGTTCACACAATGTGCCAGATCCTTGTCCTGCGCCGTAACCGCAACCGGACACATTAACACAGTAAATAAGAGACACCCGGCAACATCTCTGAATTTCTTTTTTCCATCCATTGTATTATGATATTTTGGTTTCATTTCTTTAAAGTCAGATTGACGGTACGTATGCCGAAGCGGGGAATACTGAGATTTATCTTCCCGTTCTTCACCTGCAATTCTTCCTGCGTTTCTCCGTTCAGGTCTGTTACCACGGCACGGCTGACAGGAAAATCCAGCGTTACTGTCTGGCGGCTGTCGTCACTGTCCGCGTTGAAGAGACGGATATTCATGCTGCCGTTATCCTCCACAGTGACTGAAGACAAGGCGCAAGAAGTCTCCAACAGGGACTTGTCGGCAACCCTTCCGGGTCTGACGATGACCGGTTGACGCCACGTTTCAGCAAGTCTCTGAATACCTGCATCGTGCCAAGAGCCTTCGTGCGGTATCAAGGCATAACGCAATTCAGACGCACCGGTTATAGGATAATCCCGTCCCCAAAGTCCCGGACCGGAATACTGAACGGTCAGTGCCAACGGATAATCTTCCCCGTAAGAATAACTTGTAGTATGGTCTGTGAGCAGTGCCAGTCCGTTGTCGCCGTCGCTGATGTCTGCCCAATGCAGGATGACGTTGTGCTTGATATCCCTCCAGTCGTTAAAGAAGGTATCCGACAGATTGCTTTCACACACATCAAAAGGCGCGTCCTTGCTCAATCTGGCTTTCTTCATGCCCGTAGGAAAGAAGATACTGAGCATGTAGCGTGTATCATAAAAGCCTGTACGCGAGGCGTTGCGGTGTGACCCCACACGCTCTCCAATACGCACATTACGCCGCCAATCTATATTCAGACTACAGTCTATTATCCTACTGCCTTTACGCAACGTGACCGTTTTTACAAAAGAAGTCCCGTTTATTTCTCCCTCCAATCTGATTTCAGTAAGAAGGTCACCGCAGGTGGTGATTGTAGCTTTAGCCCGAGTCTCAGTTGAAGAACAGAACCTGCCTTCGTCGGGAAAGAATCCGCGCAGTTCACCGAAACGAAACTCACCGGCTTCGGATGCAACGAGATTCCTTCCGGTCAGCCTGTCAATAATCCTTGCTACGACACCGCCCCTGCTCAGGTCAAAGCCTATGATCCAATACTCGTTTTCTATGAAACATGCGTCATCGTCAGACTGTTTTCCTCCGACAAACGCTTTTGTGGTTACGGGCACGGCATCCGGACGGCTGATGCTGATGTGGCCGAAAGCCGGAATATCTGCCATCACGAATGTATTCTGTCCTTTATCCCGTACAGACACCACCTCCCGGCGGGGCTGACCTGTAACATTGTAAAGAGTGATAAAGCCGTTGTCAGTATCATGGCTTGCAGCCTTATTGATGACTTCTGCAGAAAGACTGTCGGCAGTACTTGTCCACGCTTCTATCGCTTTCTCCCATGTGCCGCGAATCCGGAATGTGTTGTAAGGCACAATCCACGAGTCATGATGCTGTGAAAGCATAAGCTGACGCCAAGCCTCGTCAAGCTCAGTCTGACAAGGCTTGTTGCCGTGCTCCACAAAGTCAATTGCCGACATCTTCTCTGCCATAAGGATATTGTTTTCCGACCGGCGCACGTTACGGGCTATGCGCTGCATCACTTGCGAGCCCCACATCAGTCCGGGCAGGACATCCTCCTGTGAGAAACGGTGGTCTGTAGCTTTCTCCTTGTCGGTGTAACGGCTGATATACTCCGTCCATGTGACGTAGCGGCTGTCCTTCCGTCCTTCTCCAAGCCACGGTCCATGCTTCCATCCCGCATCCTGATAGCACATACCTACGGGATTCCCAATGCCCGCCTTGCGGCAAGCCTCAAGATACTGCGGGCTGTTGCGCCATGCTATTGTCTGCCAGACGCTGTTCGGCTGCAGGCTCTCACACGCATAGCGTGGAACAGCAATGACCGTCGTACCGTCAGGACCGGTGAGCCGGACTGTCTGTCCGCCGAAATTAGCCGTATATCCTCCCCAGCAGGTGTCAGGATTCTTAAGAGACATATAACGGAAGCCAAACTGCCGGAGCAGCTGTGGCAGCTGGCTCGTGAAGCAAGGCTCTTCAGAAGAATAGGTGCTGAACGTTATGCCGGGGAAGTGCTTCCGCAGTGAGCGCATGCCGTATTGGAACTGCCGGATGATGCTTTCTCCGTTGATGTTAAACATATAAGGCTGCGCATAGGTGGGATTTGTAACGTCTATACGTTCTGAAAGCATCAGCGGCTTCAACTTCCTATAGGCGTCAGGTGTGCGCACTTCCACACTGTCCCATGTCTCGGGCTCTATCTCCATTCCAATCACCCAGTCGGGATTCGCTTCAAGCTGGTCAACGATATATTGCGTATACCAGTCCAACGGATAATGACCGTAAATACCGCCATGAAAGCCGTCCACAAAGAAAGCGGTTTGTGCGGAGGCATGATTTGCAAACATCATCAACAGGATATAGATCAAACAGTGTCTCATTGTCTCTTTTTAGCGTTTATATAATTGTTACGGCAGTTTATTCCCCTTGCGGCGCACCTGACGGCAAAAATACCTTCCAGAAGAGCATGGTCGGCGTCCAACTGGGGTATGAAGGGTGTAAGAATGATTAATAACAGCAGAACGAGGGCAAAGCCTGCAAGTATATAACGGAAAAATGTCTTATTCTTATATGTCAGACATAAAAATAACGGCATGGGATTGAACGCCGCGGCATACCATGACCCCGACGTACCGGGAAGGTCGGAGATGAAAGACATATAGCATATGAACAAACCTATTATTGTATGTGACGAAAGCAATGTCACGTCGACAACGCATGCGGCTCTTCCCAACTTGCACTTCCTTTCCGCCAACGTGAAAACAATCACCGCAACAAGAAGCACGCCAAACATAAGAGCCGGAGTGAAAGGTGTGTCATGCGTACCGTCATCTCCGGAGACAATAACCGTCCCGCCACCTGTGAACACAGGGCGTATGGCACCGATGGAATCCACGATGAGGGCATCTTCCCAGGCATCCACAAGAGAGGCTGGAGACAGTTTGTCTTCCAGCGAACCCTTTGATTCGCCCTCAGACCCTAATATAGTGTTCCAGAAAAAACCGCACCATGGCTTGTGTACAGATATATGACGTACAAAATCGCGATAGGTTCCGAGCAGTGCCACAGGCAAGTCCTTATATTCAATGGTCTCCTTGTCAAGGACACTCTCCACCGCACGCACGCACATGGAGGAACAGTTTGTTTTCAAATAATCGTAAGGTATGGACTCACCGGATATTCCGCTGTCGAGCAGAGCCCACAGGTTACGTTTCTCATCAAGGCTCAGGTTAAGCTCATATTCGCTTACCTGGCGGTTGTTATCTTTATACTCACGCAGATAGTCATGTGTATAAAAAGTGCTGAATCTGCCTTTGCCTTTCCCTGAAAAGAAACTCACGTAGCTCTGCGAACTGTCGTCCAGACCATACGTGAAACAATAGTCGAGACGCTGTGACGGGCACTGCATCCTTATGGCGCAATGTCCGTAAGCGGTATAAGCCGTGTATCCCGGCGACACATATATGAGGCTTGCCTTTATGTCGACAGGCAAACCGTCATCATTCCCAGCCTCAACGGTCAGAGAGCCGAATGTCAAGAGTAATAAAAGAACAACTGTATTGAATGTTTTGATATTCATTTAATCCGCATCCTTTTTATCAGGAAAAAGCTGCCTTCACACCACACGGCAGCTTCTTCCTGACCTTACCAAATAAAGAGTACAATTATTTCCGTACGAATTTCCTTCCGTTGCGGATGACGATGCCCTTATAATCCTTGCCCACCCTGCATCCGTTGAGATTATAGACAGGCTCCTCCCGTGGAGTGGTGTCCTTCAGTTCGGATATGCCGGTTGACGTGCCGTCAGGCAGGACAGTCCCTTCTTTGACGAACACCGCATATATTTTCCAGTCAGGCTCGTCACCCCAGCCGGCGTTCTCACGTGCCTGCTCGCGGGCAACATCGTCGCTGCCCTCAGAGCCGTCGCCCTTTCCTCCCTCCGGACGTGCCACATTGGCGTTGAAGATAAACTCCTGACCGTCGTTGTCGGCTGCCGGATAAGGATCGGTGAAATTGCCGTTGTCCGTCCACGTCGTCTTTATGAGGTCAGCCTTAGTGTATGAGTCCGGGTCGTCCTTCTTTATAAGAGAATAGCCTGCAAGCTCATATCCCTCTTCCGGCTCGGCATAGAGCCAGCACATGTAAAGTCCGGCATAAGTCGCTACGTCGAAGTCAGCCGGCGCTCCGGGATACGTGTAAGGCTGGAACGCGGGGTTCTCCGGATGAGTGTTGTAACGCAGCGTGTCGTTGCCGTTCTCGCCTATCACGCATTTGATAACAGCGTCCTCGCTCTTCCGTGTCTGCGGATTGTCCGGGTCCTCTGTTTTCATGTATACCTTGCCTCTGCCGGTCTCATTGACCGTCAGTTCCAGATAAACGGCTTTGAACGGTGTGGCTGAAACAGAGACCGTCACGCACAGCAATGCCACCAATGTGATGATTGTGAAGTAAAACTTTCTCATAACGTTTGTTTTTAGGTTTAAATGAAGTGAAAATGTTTTTAATTTCATTTTGCAAACATAATGAGTTTCACTCTCATTTGATGTCATTATCGAGTCTAAAAACATCAAAATAAAACCAACATCAGCCCTGACCGTGTGAGATGAAGTCTTTTGGCAGAAGCCCGAACTGTTTCTGGAAGCACTGTGTGAAATATGAAGGAGAGCTGAACCCCACCATATAGCAGACCTCATTCACCTTGACATCCTCCTCCTTCATAAGCTGTGCCGCCTTTTTCAACCGTTCTATTTTTATGTAATTATTAGGTGTAAGGTCGAAGATACCCTTAATCTTCCGGTTAAGATTGGTACGGCTCATACACATGATGTCGGCGAGTTGCGTGATGCCGAAATCACTGTCGGTGAGGTTCTCGGCTACAGCCTTCTCGAGCTTTCTGACAAATTCCTCATCCACCTTACTTAGCGCCACCGTCTTTCTGTCGGTAAAAGGCGAGGACGCATAAGCGTGTCTGACATCCTCACGTGAGCGCAGCAGGTTCTCGATGACGCAGACAAGATATTCCATGGAAAACGGTTTCTCTATGTAGTAGTCAGCTCCGCTCTCCATCCCCTTTACCTTGGCGGAGTCAAGTGTAAGGGCAGTAAGGAGGACAAACGGTATATGACTGTAATTGATGTCAGCCTTCACCCTCTTGCAGAATTCGAAACCGTCAATCGGCTCCATCATCACATCAGACACTATGAGGTCGACGTCGGACTGCCGGAGAATGTCCAAAGCCTTCTGCCCGTTATCGGCTGTAATGACCTGCCATTTCTTTTTAAGGTGTCTCTTCTCATAATGCAGCAGGTCTATGTTGTCCTCCACAACGAGTATTGTGTAATGCTTTGTCGTGTCACCGCTGTCCGGCTGGTCTTCACCGGCAGGCTCTTCTTCAGTCCTCATCATTTCAGGCTCTTCCCGACTACCGCCATAACTGATGGAAGGACTGCTCCCTACAGGTATCCGCAGCACGAAGACATTAAGGTCCTCACGGTCGTCCATTCTCAGAACACCCTCATGCAGCTCTGCCAATGTGTTTGCCAGCGCGAGTCCGATACCTGTGCCTGTGGTAGACGCGGTGGTGACAGACTCCACACGGAAGAACGGTTTGAAGAGCTTTCCCCTGAGCGGCTTGGGAATGACCTTACCGTCATTGCATACCCTGACCGTGAAATACTTTCCGCCTTCGTCAGCCGTCAGAGTCACGCCGACCGTCCTGTCACAGTATTTCACGGCGTTGTTGATAAGGTTGCTTATTATTTTCGTGAAGCTCTCCTTGTCCACATATGCCCACAGCCCGTGTTCCGGAAGCGACAGAGAGTGGCTTATGTCACGCTTGTCCATCAGCGACGTGAAGCGTATGTACACCTCATTTATGAGCAGGCTGATGTCGCTGTACTCCAGATTGAGTTTAAGTCCGTCTTTCTCCGCTTTCCTGAAATCAAGCAGCTGGTTAGCCAGATTGAGCAGACGGCTGACGTTCTTGTCCATGATGGTAAGGTCATTGCCTGTCTCCCTGTCATAGTCCTTACGGTCAATGATGTCCTTAAGCGGTGCCTTAATGAGCGCAAGCGGTGTCCGTATCTCATGAGCCACATTGGTGAAGAAGGTTATCTTGCTAAGGTAGAGTTCCTTTTCCTTCTCAAATTCGAACTTGCTCATGGCTATCCTCCTCAGCATCTCCGACCGCTGGACGACATACCTGTAAACGAACCATAACGCCGCCCCTGCCACAGAGAGCCATACCGTCCATGCCCACCATGTGTTCCACCATGGCTGACGTACAACGATGTCGAGCGAATACACATTCTTGCCGTTGCTGTAAGGGTCTTTCACCATCAGGCGGAAGCTGCCTGCCGGAAGATTGGTGTAGCGGATGTAATTGTCGTTGTAAAGCTGTTGCCATCCCTTGTCAAACCCTTGAAGCATATAGACAAGCTCCCTGTTTTGCGTTTCCCTGTAGGAGAGCACTGACATCTTCAATGCGAACGAGTTCTGCCTGTAACCGAGCTCTATCTTCCTTGTCGCCGTTATGCTGTGTGTGAGCGGACTGTCTTTCGAGCTGTTGTCCATCGTCTGACCGTTTATTATAAGCTCCGTGGCAATGATGTTGTCGGTGGAGCCCTTACTGTCCAACGACTCGGGAACGAAGCTTGTCAACCCGCTCTGACTGCCGAAATACATTCTTCCCGTACGGCTGCAGAGCGCGGAGGAATAGCTGAAATTATTGTCAAGAAGTCCGTTGGCTGTCGTGAACGAGCGGGCTGACTGGTTGACAGGATTGTAGCACAGCAGTCCCTCGTTTGTCCCCATCCACAGCCTGCCGTTGTGGTCCTCGCTGATGCTGACTACGGCAAGCCGCGACTTGTTGAGAGAGAAGTCCATGACGTCAAAACGTTTTGTGCCCGTATTATACCGGCTTACACCGTTGCCGTTGGTAGCCGCCCATATTCCTCCACGCGAATCCTCGAAAAGACACACCGTGTCGTCAGTTTTCTGTCCATTGCCGGAGAACTTTTTCCACGCCCGTCCGTCCGCAGGCAGCATGTAGATAGCGTCATTGTACACGGCGACCCACAGGTTATGCTGGTGGTCTTCAAGGACGGCATACACTATTTTCTTAGGAATGTCCGTTACGGATGTCATCTGCCGGGTTGCGGGATTCCATATGTTCAGCCCTCCGAAATTGCCTATGGCTACCCGTCCGTCATGCAGTTCCCTGCATATGAACACATTGGCGTCATTGAGTCCGTTCTCCTTGTCGGTGAGCCTTCCCACAACCTTTCCTGTCGCAGGATTGACTATCGTCACTCCCTCCTGAAATGTGTCCACCCACAACATACCTCCGACAATATTCAGTCCCTGTACATTATCAGACAGGTCGGAAAGATTCAGTTGACGGAACCGGGCATTGACCGGATCAAACCAGCCTATGCCGCCGTCTTCCGTCCCTATCCATATACGTCCCTGCGAGTCCTCCACCATCTGATGCACCCTTCGTCCGAAGAGCGACGTGGCTATGTCCACACGGGGGAAGTAATTGGTGAAAGTGTTGTTGATGCGCGGCAGATAGTTGATGCCGCCGAAATAGCTGCCTATCCATATGCCTCCGTCACGGTCCCTATAGGCTGTCTGAAGATGGACGTCCGACAGGGAGAAAGGGTCGGTAGGCTCGTAGTCGTAGCATTGGGTTACTCCCGTCCTGACGTTATGCACCACAAGGGCTGTCTCGGTAGGCATGAACAGCTCGTTGCCTGCCTTCAGAAGCGAATGGGCATAGAGCTTACCGCCCTTGTAAGAGTCGACGATGGACACCACCTCATGCGTACGCATATCGTAAAGAAAAAGACCTTTCTCCATGGTGCTTATCCACATCCTGCCGTCGTCAGAGAACGTGACTCCCGTGACAGTCAAGCCGTCCAGCACACGCCTGCCCTCGGTGTCGCGAGGCGCATGGACGGTGCGGAAGTTGTCGCGCGTGTATTGTATGCCGCTGCGGTAATAGCCCACCCACAGCACTCCTTTGCCGTCAATGACCATGCTGAACACCGACGGACCTGCGTCGATGGACTTGAACGTGAGCCGTCTTCTGCGGATGTCGTAAACATAGATGCCTTCCGTAGTGGAAGATATATAGATGTATCTGTCGTTGCCGGTGATGGCGTTGACGTTGCCTCCCACCGCCTGCCCCGAAGCTGTACGGACATCAAAGCGGCGGAAGGAGTCGTTGAGGGTGGAATAGACATAGAGTCCCTGTTCGGTACCTATCCACAGCTCGTTGTCAGGTCCCTCATAGAGTGCGTTGATGTGGTCGTTACCGGGAGAATAAGGGAGCCTGCCACGGTGATACACCTTAAAAGAGCGTCCGTCGAAGCGGTTGAGACCGCAGCGCGTGCCGAACCACATGAATCCTGTCTTGTCCTGAAGAATACTGAAGACGGAATTCTGTGACAGCCCGTCGTTGGTGTCATAGTGACGGAATATATAGTCAGACGACTGCCCCGGCAACACAGCCTGCAAGGACAATATGAGAATCAGAATAACCCTATGGATACATTTAGCGTTCATGGTTATAACTCCACACAATCTGTTTATATATATATTAATGTAATAAATGTTTGGTTAGTGCGACAGCAAGGCAGGGAAACGCGGTTTTAACGGACCTGATATTGCCGAGCCGAAGCTTAGCTTATTCAAAGCTGATGCAAACGAGCGTAAAGAAAGCTTGCTTTCAATTTCCCGAGTGCAGCTTGGCTTATACAAAGGTAAGAATAATATATGAGACGATAAAGCCTTCATGTTTATATTTTCATCACCCTAACCCACTCATGCCTGCATCCCTCCATCGGCTGCCCGCCTATGCCGCATGAATCCGCTCGCGTATTTTTTTCAGTGCCGCAGCCATATGACACTCCACCGTGTTTACCGATATACCGAGACGCGAGGCTATCTCTGTGTTACGGCACCCTTCCTCACGGCTGAGAAGAAAAACCTGCCTGCGCCTGCCTTCCAACGATTTGACAGCGTTGCGTATGCGCGACTCTAGTTCCTTATACTCCATCGCGCTTTGCGGTTCTTCATAATCAACCGCATCATGCGACCGTATACACATGTTATCATACCGCGCGCGCATGCGCTTTTTCATGCGGAGCCAGCCCATGCATCTGTTCTTCACCGCCATGAAAGCGTATGCCTGGGCACAGCAGAAGAGGGTTTGCAAGCGCAGGTCCTGTTTTTCCAAAATGCCGACAAGCACATCCTGTACCACGTCTTCCGCATCCTGCGGAGACACCCACGTACTGGCGACAACGGTGAGTCTGTGGAAAAGACTCATATATTCATCCGGGTAATTCATCAGCGTGTGTTTTTAATTATTACGTTATTGCAAAAATAAGTCTCTGATATTACAATGCCAGTCATAATCGAACCTAAAAAAATAAATATTGAACCAAAAACAACGTGACAGAGTATTTTTGCGGCTGTAATCCCTGTAGGGCTTGTCGCTGTGGTAAAAATAACGGCACCAGCCCAGTAGAGACGCAAAATCTTGCGTCTCCCGAGCAACCCATACCAACATATATATGAAATAATCCGCTGACAATAAATGCGTATCCCCTCAGTAGAGACGCAAAATTTTGCGTCTCCCGTCCTCGACAGTTCAATTAATGTTGCTTGTTATTATTCTCCATATCTTCATTCCAGGCGTCTCACGAGCAAGGATTGCTCCATTTATCATACATGTAATTACTTCCGAAAATTGCACTACTCCCTTGTGAGACGCAAGATTTTGCGTCTCTACTTTTGCCGTCAGCGCATAATGATATGGAGTTTCCATCAATATTTAATAATGGCGACAGCCCAGTAGAGACGCAAAATCTTGCGTCTCTCGTCCACGTCATTGCAATCCAGCAAGCAATTATACGCTGAAGAATAAATGCTTTTCCCCTTGTGAGACGCAAAATCTTGCGTCTCTACTTTTGCCGTCAGCGCATAATGATATGGAGTTTCCATCAATATT